>Ga0214542_1001730_pt1 | contig 45141 bp, 52 predicted proteins | sample CNSS1metaG_FD_160096 | JGI IMG/M metagenome (GOLD analysis project Ga0214542, IMG submission 160096) | Root nodule microbial communities from cowpea collected in UCLA plant growth center, Los Angeles, California, USA - CNSS1 | ecosystem: Host-associated > Plants > Roots > Nodule | place: USA... | reverse complement strand
CTAAACTCTGAATATTTGAAGAGTATCCTTGAGGTACCTTGACACTCTTTAAACATAAGCAAAAACTTATCTTCTCTTGTCTGGACATAGTGTAACATGCAGGGGGCAAATAAGTACGCCTACCAACATCCCTTGGTGCCAAGTCTTCTCGGATCTTCATTTCAACCAAATCCAAACGAGCATTTACTCCATCTTTTGTCTTTCCCTGAATGTTAAGTAGTGTACCAATCAAGCTATCACACACATTCTTCTCTACATGCATGACATCTATGCAATGCCTAACTTCTAACTTCGACCAGTATGGAAGGTCAAAGAATATTGACTTTTTCTTCCAAGGGCTCGATGCAGATGACTTCTTGGGACGTTTTACCAAATACATGATGTACTTTATTAACTTTTTCATGAATTTGAATGCCAGTTAATGGAGTTGGTGCTTTGTCATTCTCTTGATGTCCATTGAATGCTTTCTTTAACCTTCGATAAGGATGATTAGCTTGTAAAAACCTTCGATGGCGTAGATACACGGTCTTCCTTCCGTTTTTCAACTGATGAGATGTTGTGTTTTCTTCACATATAGGACATGCTTTATGACCCTTGACACTGTACCCTGACAAATTACCATAAGCTGGAAAGTCATTAATGGTGCAAAATAACATTGCATGCATCATGAAAGTTTCAGAAGCAACAACATTAAATACTTAAGCACCATCAACCCATAACAACTTCAAGTCTTCAACTAGAGGATTGAGATATACATCGATGTCATTTCCAGGCTGCTTTGGACCAGATATCATCATAGACAACATCATGTATTTTCTCTTCATGTAGAGTCCAGGAGATAAGTTGTAAATGAATAATATAACGGGCCAACAACTGTTGTTTATACTTAAATTACCAAATGGATTCATTCCATCGGTAGCTAAGCCAAAACGAATATTTCAACATTCTTCACCGAACTTGGGAAATTCCTGATCAATATTTTTCCATTGCATTAAATCAACTGGATGACGAAGGAGTCTGTCACATCTTCTCTTAGTTGCATGCCATCTAAGGTTTTTAGCGTCTTTAGGATTTGCAAACAAACACTTAAGTCTGGCACAATTGGAAGGTACCAGACTACTTTTAAAGCAAATCCTTCCTTCTCTATTTGACCATTATCTTCACTATTTCTTTTTTGCTTGTACCGTGATGACCCACACTTTGGACACTTTTTCAAATCTTCAAATTCTTTTCTGTATAATATGCAATCATTAGGACATGTGTGTATCCTTTTATACTTCATACCCATCGAACAAAGAATTTTCTTGGCGTCATAGTTTTGAGTGGGTAGAGTATTTCCTTCGAGAAGCATTTCATTCACGAGCACGAGCAATTCTGTGAAGCTTTTATCTGTCTAACCATTGGTCGTTTTCAAATTCATAAGTATTGAAACCGCTGGTAATCACGTGAACTTAGTTGAACCAACACACAACGGAGTTTCTGCATCAGCAGACATCGTCTCATACACATGCGCTTGTGCAAAAGCTTCTGCGCCAACATCCCGTATCATGTCCTCCATATTGTCTTCTTCTACTCACTCTTCACATCGCTCTTCCCATCGCTATTTCATGGAGGAATCGACAAGATATTCAGTTCGACAAACAATTGGAATGTGTATTAATTCATCGTGCCATGTCCATATTGTATAACTTCTAAGGAAACCATCACAAATAAGATGTTCCCTAACTTGAATTGCATTCAATTTTCTTCCATTCAAACAATTGACACAAGGACATTTGAACTTCACCTCATCATCACTTCTCCACTCATAACGTTGCGCAAATTTTATAAATTCTTCAACTCCATTCTCATACTCAGCGCTGATATGTGGTAAATTACTCCAATCTCGATCCATACTGAAATTGCATGAACAATTTCAGTAATCTTTGAATCAATGCTCACGTCGTAATCAAGGTGTGACCCTATCCCATTTAAGAAGCTTCACTTTCTTTATTTTATTGGTACATATTACTTTTAAAATACATATCTTAAATTTTACGAAATTTTGTCAGCATTTCGCATTGGCCTTCAGGATACACGAAATGAAAGTGATTATAAACCACAATCAAATATGCACCTATATATATATATATATATATATATATATATATATATATATATATATATGCACTAATAAATTACTAGAAAGTGACTAATCTTCTTAAACTGTCCAATTGGACAATTCAAGATTCAATACATTTAAATTATTAGTATTGTATCCCCTTATATCTAATTTCAAAAAAATGTAGTTTTATTAAAATGAAAACCCGAGGAAAATACAGAATTTTGTATTGAATCTCAAACGGGAAACTAAGGCTAACTCATAGTATGTACAAACAATCCAAATAATTTCAATTCCAATGAAAATCAATACTTGCAATAATTGAAATTGAAAATTAATATATAAAAAGTTGAAAATGAAACAAAAATGAGTTAGAAACTTACCTTGGAGGAACTACGGTACGACACTTGCTAGAAAAATCGAGAAGGAGAGTCGTGCATGAGATGAAGGTGCACAAAATAGAGGTGCAGCACCAACGGAGGCGACGCCACGACGGTGGCCGGAGGATGATGGTGGCAGCGACGGAGGAGGGTGGTGGCAGCGACGGTGGCAGGGAGAGAGACAAAAGAGTGACGCGAGGTGCAGCAAAGAGAGGGTTCGCGTTTGTCTTCACCTTTGCGTGGTTAGAGTGGTCGGAGACTCTGGTGGCAGGAGCGGAGAGAGAAAGAGAGAGAGAGAGAGAGAGAGGAAAGAGTTATAAAGGCGTGGGGAAGAAGAAGGGGGTTCGCAAAATTGAAACCCTAAATAAACCCTATAGCTCTCTTTGGCTTCAGGTGTAAGGTGAATAGAGGCATAAAACTTGGTTGGAATTGCAAAAATGCCACCGCGCCATTATATGCTTCGGTTCTTGGGGAACTGAGGCATATAAGGAATTTTGGCACTAGTGACAACGATGCAGTGGCAGGGTGCGTTTGTGATACGTTTTGCATGTGATGTGATCCCAACAAAGCTTATAGCTTGGGCCAACACCTACGCCATCATGCTCAAGGCCCATTTCATAGCCCACATGCACCTCCATGCCCAAGTCCAATCAAAGGCCCAACAACAAGAGACATGTCAAGACATAAGATTAGACTTTATTTTTGGGCCCATTGTTTAGGCTATGTTTTAAAAATAAGTTGTAAGATTACTAGAAGTAGTTTTGGGTCATAATTGATCTAGATTTCACAATTGCGTCCATTCAAGCCCAATTACAAAAGCCTAGACCAAGTTTGCATCTAGCCTTATCCATGAGTTGCACATTTAGCACATGTGTTAAATGAGGAAAGTGTGACATGCCACATGGCATGTGATCCACTTTTTGTGGATCTTAGATCTAGATCTAGATCTAGACACATGTCCTTCACATGGCCACCTTGCATTTGAATTTCATTTAGTCTTGCATTTGGTTTTCATTTTAGGAGATGGTCTCTACTATAAATGAGAGACTCCACACTCTTTGTAAGGTTACTCTTGAATTGTTAATGCAAATACATGTTGAGATCACTCCATGACTTGCATTTTTGAGATTCCAAATTGCTAGAGGATTCTGCTAGATGTCTCCTCTAGCCCTCCTACCTAAGTTGGCCTAACCTCTTAGGAACCTTCACCAAACCACTTCTGCTGCCACTACATCTCCAACCTTTGGTGCTTCATCCATTTTGCTGTAAGGAAGCTTCAATCAACCATCAAATTCCACCATGGAGCTTCATTATATGGTATCTAGAGCCATTTCAAGCCATCTCCATTGCGGTTTGTGATAAGTGTTCGATCCTTGCTTCAATTTATGTCATGTTCATCACTTGTTTTGATTATCTTGTTGTTTTCCACCATTTGTTTTGAGTTATGCACTTGGTTAGTGATTCAAATCCATCTTTTACTTGAATCAATCGGTGCATATGATAGGATTTCCATTGGTTTTCAAATCTGCAGCGTTTTTTCATTTCTAATTGAGTTGTTTTTCATTTTAATATGTGAAATCTTGTTTGTTTCGTTTCAATTTTTGTTTGATCATCTATACATGTTGTCTAAGTCATGTATTTCATTAATTGTAATCTTTCCATGTGTTTTTACCGTTTGAATTGATTGAAACACTTTGGATCTTGGCATACAAGCAAAAGTGTTGATAGAATTCACTTGGTGAAAAGCAATCTGTCTTGAAGCCAAAATGTCATTTTTCACCGTATGGATCATCCTTGAAGTGTCTTACATGTTCTTGAAGGTCTCATGCTTGATTTTAGTTCCTAATCAAGTTCATACTACTTCCATACATAATAACGTTTTGCTTCCAAAGCGCAACCTATGCTAAGCTCTCTGAATTTCTCATTTCACTGCATAACCACTCTTTGTGTTTGAATTTCAATGAGCAATTGGATGCAACACTTTTAGTTTTGATTTTTTCCTCTGAAAGTTAAGAGATAAACGATGATTTCAAAAAAAAAAAGAATCACTGTAAAAGGTTGACAAACGAATTATTGAAAAATCATTGAAGTTGAGGCACATTTCTGAATTTTCTGCTCAAAATTGCTCTTGAAATTTAATGTTTCACTATTGCAAACTTTCAATATTTGATTTATCACGAACAATTGGCTGGTCCAAAATGTGTTCTTATTTTTGCCACTTTTAGCTGACATCTGGATGAAAAAGAGAAAAAAAATCAATTAAAAATGTTGAAGAACGAAAAAATAAAAAAATTGTGAAGTAGAGGTTGTGTTTTGTGTTTTCTATACTAGTAGTGAGTGATAAATCAAACTTCAGTGCATTTTGGAGTTGTTTGAGTCCTAATTCGATTGACCATGATTAAGGTAACTTAATTTCCTTGTCTTGGATTCAAAGTGAAGGGTTAAACAAGTTCCATAGTTGTGATTTCAATTTGCTTGCTGTTTTAAATTTGTTTTCTCATTCTATTGCCATTCATAGGTTCTATTTGATGTGCTAGCCTTTGTTAAATACTTTTCATTTTGTTGCTTATCATATTAGGTCATTCTTCCCGTGTTATACCATTCTCAAACTGCCCATCCAACTCTCATACCAAAGGAGAGGGAGAGTAAACACTAAGAGAGTGCAAACACCCAAGGAAGGAGTGGAGTGTGATCACGGAATTTTCAGCCATAAGTGACTTGTAACCATTGCATGTTTCTTGTTCATTGTAATTGTGGCCTACTTAGGTTTCTTGGGGAGCCAAAGGTGTTCAATTCCATGTCCTTAGTATAACCGTCTCAACCTTCCATAGTGCATTGTTTTAGTGGTGAGTGTGTTGAAAGTTCTAAGTGCTTTCCCACCTTACCTTTAGGTTGCATAGTTTAGATTCATGTTTTCACGTTGCATAATGACTTGATTTGTGATCCCAAAGTCTCTAAAATTTTTTCCCTTTAGGGGTCCATTTTTAGTGTTACTCTTTTTCCTTTCTTTGAGTCTTGTTTGCTTGTTTTATGCTTAGTGACTCAAGTGATTCTATTTACTTAGCACTTAGACAATTGTGTGATCTGTGAAACCTTTTGCACGTGTATCTTGGCAAGGTCTGGCCTTGGTATTTAAGTAGTCTTAAAGACTCACCTCAGCTAACCTAGAGGTCCACTTGTGATTGATTTCCTCTTCCACACTTTTATCCAAGTTCATAAGTTCATTCAATCACCATGAGTACATATTCTACATATAGTCCTATGTTGCATAAGCATGGTAGTGATGAGTTGCATCATACATTTCATAGTGAAATTCCATTCTTTGGGGAGGATATAAGACCAATATCATATATAGATTGGATGTGGGAAACTGAGAAGTTGGTGCAACCATTATTTAGTAAATATAATAAGTTTGATATTCTTAGACATGTCATTTCTAGGTTTGTAGGACATGCATATGAGTGGTGGAAAAGAGAAGAGCAGCATGCATTAATACCTTTTATGAATTGAAAGCATGCATGTGGAAACATTTTGTTCCCTCTTCATTTAGGATCACTCGGGAGCAGCAGTCTAGGCTAGAAAACTTGATTGATATAGGAGATGCATTCATTCAAAATCTAAAGAAGTTTTCTCGTCAAGAAAGATATTTTAAAGATCAACTTGACTTGCTCTTAAGTAAGGAAAGACAAAGAGAAATTCAAAGGTGTGTTGATAATATGATTGTAAGTATCTAAAAATACAAGAGAGCATAACAAAAGCAAAGAGAAAAAGCCAAACTTGAGAAGCTTTGAGCTTTGGAAAAGATAAGAGAGCGAGAGGATTATGAGAAAAATATTAAGAAGAAAAGAGATGAAGGAGAAAAGGTAAAAAAGGAGAATATAAGAAAAGCCAAAGAAGAGAATGTGAGAAAATAATTTGAAGAAAGTGATAAATTAAGACATGAGAGAGAGTTTGAACAAAAATCTCAGGTGGTAGAGTTTAAGAGAAATTCAAAAGGACAAAGGGAAATCGTGTTTAGGGAAGTAGTTTTCCATCCTTCTACATTCCTTTCCATGAAGACCCAATTTCCAAAGGGAGTAATCACATCTTTAAACTCCCTCATTTCCCATAAATTCATTTGTCTTGTTTCCCTCTCAAACATTTTGTAATCCATCTCATTCCATTATTTTACATTCCTCTACATATTTTGCCACCTCACACTTTGACATTAAAATTCTTTTCAAAACTTATTTATGTCAAAGTGTGAGACACTCCTCTTGTGAAGTAGGCCATATATCACATTTTCACAAATTTAAAGGCTCATCTTCACACCTCTCATATCAATATATATTGCATGGTCTCTATGATTTTATTGAAATAACGTTTGATGATTATTGCAAAAATATTTTTGATCCTAGTGAAACCTAATTTTAGTTGTTGTAAGCCTTAAAGAATCCTTTTGATTTGAGGTCAGATCCTCTTCAAGAGGGAGGGGATGATGTGATCTCCAGAAGGCTTATAGCTTGGGCCAACGCATAGGCTCAAATCATGCTCAAGGCCCATTCCATAGCCCACATGAACCTCAATGCCCAAGTCCAATAAAAGGCCCAATAACAAGAGACATGTCAAGACAAAAGATTAGACTTTATTTTTGGGCCCATTTTTTTGGCCATGTTTTAAAAATAAATTATAACATTACTAGAAGTACTTTTGGGTCATAACTGATCTAGCTTTCATAATTGGATCCATTCAAGCCCAATTACAAAAGTCTAGACCAAGTTTGCATCTAGCTTTAGCCATGAGTTACACATTTAGCACATGTGTTAAATGAGGAATGTGTGACATGCCACATGGCCTTTGATCCACTTTTTGTGGATCTTGGCCACCTTGTGTTTCACATATGTGTTTCACATGGCCACCTTGCATTTGAATTTCATTTAGTCTTACATTTGGTTTTCATTTTAGGAGATGCTTTCTACTATAAATGAGAGACTTCACACTCTTTGCAAGGTTACTTTTGAATTGTTAATGCAAATACATGTTGAGATCACTCCACGACTTGCATTTTTGTGAGTCAATATTGCTAGAACATTCTCTTAGATATCTCCTTTAGCCTTCCTCTCTAAGTTGGCCTAACCTCTTAGGAACCTTCACCAAACCACTTTGTCTGCCACTACATCTCCAACCTTTGGTGCTTCATCCATTTTGCTACAAGGAAGCTTCAATCAACCATCAAATTTCACCATGGAGCTTCATTAGCATGGCTTGTGGTGTTGGTCCTAGTTTGGGATATGCTTGATTGTATCATGAGCGAGTAGGTTGGTGATTGGTGATGGAACATGTGGTTAATATAAGCGGGGAGGTTCATATTAGCGATACTCTCGTGTGAGGATACGAGTGGGGAGGTTCGTATGTTTCATTCTCACACTTGAGAGTTGCTACGAGTAGGGAGGTTTATAGCTGGATGAATCATGCATGTTGGACTACGGGCTGGGAGCTCCGTTGAGTTGGACTATGAGCGAGGAGGTTCGTAAAGTTGGACCACGAGCGGACAAGTTCGTGGAAGCATTGGAATTCCTATGACCGACTTTAGTATGTACCTTATATAGTGTAATGTGCTTTCCTAAATTTCATTTTGATGTGTTGAGATATGGACTTGGACCAAAAGAGGCTTGATATTGTCATGAGCGGGTAGGTTCATGACTTGTTATGAATAAGTGATAATATGAGCGTGGAGGTTCATATTATGATGCTCTCGTGTGGGGATACGAGCGGGAAGGTTCGTAGTTGGATCACGTGTGTTGGACTACGGGCGGGGAGGTCCGTAAAGTTGGACTACCAGCGAGGAGGTTCGTAGAGGCAGGACCATCAGTGGGCAGGTTCGTGTAAGCATCATATATCCTGGGTCCATGGTTAAGTAATTGCTTAGTGATTTGGATGTGTGTGGTTTACGAAGCTTTAGGGGAAACCTTAAGGATGATTTGTCCTTTTTCGACTTTATGTCAAAATTATTCCTAGTTTGCCGTGATTGTCTATTTCAGCCATCGACCCATGTCATTCTTTTGTCTGGCTCAAGATGTCTAGTCCTGACCTTCGATCTAGGTCGTCTCGAGATAACTTGACTTCCTTTTTGACCCAAGCTCAAATATTGTTTTTAAGAATTAGTTAAAGTATTTTAGTGGGCCAAACCCACTTTGGCCCTACCCTCAACGCACTTGAGAAGGGGCTTTGGGGGCTGGGGTTTATTTTTTACCGCTCATTTGGGGGGTCCCTTCAAAGGGGGCTTAGCAAGGAGTGGGCTAGAGCTGACTCATGGGCCATTGGCCAAATTGACGCCTCTAATGGTGGTTCTGGCTAGTGGCAGTAAGGATCAACTACAAACATAGTCTAGGGTGCCTTAGGGAGGTAACAAACATGCATAGGACAAAGGTTGATATGTTTTTAGGATCTGAAGGATGAAGAATGGACTCATGCAATAAAAGAAATGGTGGAACGGTGGCGTTGCCATGGTCGATGGTGGCTTAGGAGATATAGTGTTGAATGAAGAGAGAAGTCTAGTTGAACAAGGCTAGTGTTGGTGGGTACATTATGAAAAATAATAAACTTTTAATGGATTTTTAAAAAATTTCATAAGTTATAAAAAGAAATGGGAATAAAAAGTAATAAATAAAAGAATAAAAATAATAATTTAAAAGTAGGTATTTATGGGCTTGACCCATTCACACTCTCTCTTTGCCCCCGCATTGTTTGCAGTTTAAAGCTCTTTGTTTTTTTTTTTCTCAAATAACCCTCTACTATTTGCACCTTGGTATATATTGCACACCACATTTTCTATTTTGGGTTTTTTATGTTAGGAACAACACGATAAAGGAAACAATAAAGGAGAGAAAAATAAACGACACAAGAATTTAACGTGGTTCAACATACAATGCGTAAGACTTGGAAAAATTAGACTAAAAGGAAACACATAAAAAAATATTAATGGCTTGATTAATATTTTTGATTTATTTAATTTAATTAGGTTATTAAATTATTCAATATGAAGTAATTATTATTTGAGTGATGTAAGTTATTATTTTATTTATTTTCAATTTTAATAACATATATAATGTTGTGAATATGTGTTTATAAAACTCTAGTGTGCAAGTTAACATTGAGACGCTCATATTGTAATTGTTTGTCTATGTGCCAGTAGCGCAGAGCTGCATGAGTTTGAACCCCTACTACCTATATACGGTGCAATAATTAGGTTATTTTTCTCTTTCTTCTTTAATGGTGGGGCCCACGAATTTTTCTATAGTTTTCTCTTTCCTCCATTAATATTTCAAAAATGTTGGTTTTTTCTTTGTTCAATTTTTCGTTGTTGCTACCACTATTATAGATAGAGAATAAAAACGGCCAAATATTATATTTTAAAAATACATATATAAAAAGCTAAAGAAAACGGTGTAGGGTTTTTCTTTTTAAAATCTACAAAACCTAGACGAGGATTTTAGGAGACATGCTGCATGGGAGAGAAGAGGGTGAGATGATCAGTTCAAGAGGAAGACGCGAAAGGTTGGGATTAGGAAACGAAAGATGAAGATTACTACTAGAGGTAGGGGAAGCCAACCATACTTTCTACTCTTGTTAATCTTGCTTATTTTCTTCTCGTTCTTGTGGTACGGTGATGGTGTGAATCTGTTTCTATTTTTGTTGTACACTTATATCTTTGAGATTGGAGTGTCATATGGTTTTTTGCTCTACGTGTAGTGTTGGGGTTTTTTTGTTGGTGTTGAGTTTCGGTGTTGGGAGACAAGGGTGTACATTATTTTTGTTCAGTTGATAGTACAACATGGTAGTATGGGGCAGTTGTGCAGTTTCATTATTTTTTTAAAAGCCAATATCTTCTAGTTTTGTGCAATACAGTCATGGAATCCACGGGTTACTTATGCTTGTGTTCTTTCTCTTAGTTAACCACACTTTAAAAGGTCCATGTTTTTATTTCTTCTCCTCTCTTTTGGAAAGTCTAGGTTTCATTTCTTTTTCTTTCACACTGCAACAAACTTTTCTCCAAGGGGTTGCGAGAATTTTTATGCACGTGCAGGGGATGAGGATTCATGGGTTCGCGGTGGGTTATCTCTTTCTTCCTTTGCTTTTCTTTTTCACGTAAATGTGAGTGCAAGTAAATGCATGGGGTTGTAAACCTTACAAGGAGGTTTTATTTCTCTTTCCAACTCTTTTTAAAGCATAATACGTTGAGTGTTGGTGCAGTTCTTTATGCAATTCTATTCACGAAAGTAGTGTATAGTTTGTTTTCATTTAAGGTTTTGAAAGTAGTGCAAAATTTTATTTATGTGCAAATATTTGTTCTCTTTAAGATATTAAATTGCATTGGGGTATATGATGGTGCAGTGGTGGAAACGAAACATGAATTGGGCACATGCACATTTAATTTGCTTTATTTATCTTTCTTTCTTAGTTTTTTTTACATCAAAGTGGTGCAGTAGATTTCTTTCTAGTTTTTCTCAAGATTAGCATGTTGGTTTGTGCATGGGTGTGATCCACGTGTGAATACGGTTTCTCTTTCCTTATTTACTTCTATCTTTGCTTGGATTTCCATGCATTCTCTTCCATTCTTTAAACTTTTGGTTTTCTCACTTATTCACGTTAAAGGTTAGGACATGGCCCACTTGTCTTTTTGGTTCACTCTTAGATGCATGCAGATCATATGTTTATGTCTTTTGCCAGTCATAATAGAATGTATTTAAAGTTTGAAGATTTTTACGGGACTTGTAGAAGTTGTATTTGGGCTACCATTTGTGAATGGGTCACGGGTATTTCACCTTATTTCAGCTCGTCGCCTGTGTGAAACAGTGGGGGGAAGATGTTTCACCTTATTTCAGCTCGTTGCGAGTATAGTGCCTGATGTGCGATGCATCAACGTTTTTACTTATAATTCATTAAGAAATAAGGGAGATAGTCTGGCTGCGATAGTGGGAGACATCGAACAATCTATTCTAGGAAACTAGATGTTGTTGTGGGGTAAGAGGCCACGAAAAACCAAAGCTTTATTATGATAACTATGTGTGAAGATTTTAGATGAATGTGATGCTATGTTTGGTTTAATATGATTGTTTGGATTTTGGGGGTTGTGTTCAAACCAAATATTGTTTGTGATCATAATGCTTAAGTGTTACTTGAATGAGATGTTAAGTATTATTTGTCATGTTTTATTTATGAAATTCTTTTATATTTCATTGTTTATGGTTAGCTTACCCCTATTTGTATTTTTGTGTGTTTGTTGTATTGTGATGATTGTATAACGTGTGTGTTATACGGGAGTAGATGATATTGCAAATAATATTGGCATGGAGTAGATTGACGAGAGGTTGGGGTGGACTCGAGAGTTTTTATAAGTTGTTTAGTTCTTTTAAATCAGATACTAAAAACTATGTAATTTTCTTTTGTTCGCAATTGTTATTTGAATTTTTAGACAAAGTGGGGTTTTGAACTATGTAATTTAAATCAAATTAAAAGTTTTTATTAGTATATTTTCAATGATATTTCCTTTGCCGCTAAACGCGATAATTTTTTACTTTTCGTGACATCCCAAAATTGGGGTGTTACATAATGTGTATGCTTACGTTTACAAATATACTAGGAAGTATTTTATTTCTATGTGTATCTCAAGCTTTACATAAGATTTCTTATATAACAAAATAGAGAACCACATATCACAATCCTAAGCGATGTGGGACTATATCAAGCACCATAATACTAACATTTTATGCATTGTGTCCCCATGATACAAACACCCTTAACTATTTGCACCTACGTTAATTTCTTTGCTTAAAGAAAACGATAGATTGGTCTTGGGTTTATTTTATCTCTCTACTACTCTTATTTCATAACCTTTACCTACCTCCAACATTTTTATAATGTGGTGCCCTATATTTTCTCAAATACATTAATATTTGGATTCTGTGTGTGTTTAGTCCCTGATCTTGGACATGAAATTGGAATTCGTCCTTGTTCGAAACTTTTATTCATTTTCGTCCATATACTTAAATATGAATGTATGTAGTCATTTTAGCCTAATTAAATTAAACTTTTTTGACATGTTAAATGCGTTTCCTAGTAGATCTTGAAGCACAAATGTGTCAAAAGGTATAAACAACTAAAATGCTAATATGAAACACGTTTGATACGAAAAATAAAAATTAATGTAATTAGGCTAAAAGGACTATCAATTCATTTTTAAAGTTTGAGGACCCAAATGTATCAAACATTCAGACAAGGTTGAATTCCGATTTTGTGTTAAAGTTTAGGGAGTAAAAACATGCTCTACCTTATTTATTTTTATTGCAAATTAAAGAAACTCTTTTTATAATAATATTGAAAATTATTATTTATCGTATTAAGTCTTGGAGTTACTTGATAATTAAAGTTTCAATAATATTTCAAAAAATTGCTAATTATGTTGTTAAGTCTTGGAGTTGCTTGATAATTAAACTTTTTATCACGTTGATTCTCGTATTCACTTGATAATGAAAAATATTAAAATCTCAAAATCAAAAATCAAAATTTTTCAAAATAACTTTTCAAAAAGAACTACATAACCTTAGTTTCTCATGTTGAATGAGAATACTAAAAGCAAGGTCAATCCTTGTCAAGCCTAAATAAAACATCAAAAAATATTTTCTTTATTATTTTGTATTTATCTATTTTGTATGATTTTGGGGGAAAACAAGTATTTTAAAATTTATATTAGTTTTGGAGACCTAATTAATAGGAATTAGATGGACATTTTTTGTGCTAATACCTTCCCACATGTAACCAATTCCCAGACTCGATTTGGTTTCGTAGATTATTCTTATTTTACATTTTTTTCATAGTTTTCCTTAATAAACTATAGTGACGACTACCCTTTGTTTTTATATGCCCACGTGTAACCTTTTGTTTTTTCACATATTTTGGAAAAAGAAGCAACCCAGTTTGGATTGTTTCAGAGGTATTGCAATTCACCTCAACAAAGAACCACAGGCTATGCTCAATCTCTGAATGATCATGAACAATGAACCATGTTATCAGTAATTCAGCATGTAACATCCCGCCCTAATATTACCGATTTTAAATAAAATAGAATAAAATAATATTAAAATATCATTTAATATAATTGTAATTACCCAAAATGCGAGAAAGTTAAAACTTTCATTCATCATAGAATAAACTTTAAAACCATAATTATAAACCTCATTACAATCATCAAAATGTAGTAATATAAAATATTACAATTTATTTAGAAACATAAAACTCAGAAAACTCGTTTTGCTCGTACTAGCCCCGCTCTGGCTCTATGCCTCACCAGATCCACTTGCAACATCATCTGCTCCCGTGTACCACGTACACGATCATCACCAAACACAAGCAGCAACATCATCTGCTCCCGTGTACCACGTACACGATCATCACCAAACACAAGCAGATAGGGTGAGCTAACAATTAAAACTCATATATATATAACATGGCCACCACCATCTTACTCGTGTTCTATGTCTTCTAATGAGTAACTCAAGATGTCTTGCTTCCACACCTACCAACCACAACTGGTAGAGCACGTGCGGGAAACCATGCTACGGACCACACTCTGTAACGCTAGGTGGAGTTCCCAATATGAATAACATTCATAACGTCCCAAGACTACCAAACTCGTTGGTCTCACACCAAGGAGGGCAATCTATTTGGACCCGTTGTACACGCCATAACACGTACACTCACACTGGCTACACTCGCCAACCTAAGCCACAACTCAAGAGTTCCTCATATTCATCCGCCATCCCAAGCCACAACTCAAGAGATGCCATTCCGAGCCATAACTCAAGGAATGCCACGTGCTTAACCCCTATCCCGAGCAACAACTCAAGGGATACGTTCTGAGCCACAACTCAAGGAACCCAACAAGCCGATCGTCGAGGTATCACTAAAGCTTTGTAGATCACGCACATCTAAAGCAACCAAAGCTTATGCCTTTGCACCTTCGCCTGGCGCTGCTCCGGAGTCGCCATGCGAAACTCGCTTCTAGACCGCTTGGCGGGACACATGTCGTCAGGCGCCAAGCACCTTTGATGCTACTATTGCTACAAGTATCACCTCGCAAGACATCGCTTACCACCTGTAAGACCCGTGAAAATTAAATAATTAAATAAATAAATAATTAATAAATGTGGGTAGTGGGAGCCTTTAAGGCATTAATTATTGATTTATATGATGTGGAAAAGTACTAGCTCAAGTGGTTGAGAGTACTTTAATTATGTTAGAGGACTTGGGTTCAAGTCCTATGCATGCCAATTGTGTAATTATTTAATTTATTATTATTTTTAATAATCTGCTTGATCATGTTGAGTGATAATATAATCATAGAATTATATTAAATATCACGAGACATGAATTGGCTGGATGGTTTAGCATTGACTTAGTATTGATATGGTTGTGGGTTCAAGTCTTGGAGAACCGAAATTAAACTTTATTTTTGCCAAACTTAGTTTTGGCTTGAATGTGAAGTGGTGAAGTAAAACCTAGATGCATAGGTAGCCAAGGTTGGCTGAAAAACAGACCATAAAGGAGTAATAAATGATAATAAACATTACCATTAAAAACTTAAATTTCGTTTTTGGTAACTACCTATTGGTAAGGCACCTTTAAAAGGCAAGAAATTAGGTTAGGAGAAGGGTTTTGCAAAGCTGAAATTGCACTCAGAAAATAGGACACGAATTTTGTTAGAGTGGCGAGGTTTGAACAAGGTTTTTGGAGTTGAATTGAGAAGAACCAAGGAAAGCTTTCAGTGATCAAGGGAAGAGCTTGTAATTTTCAAATTTGGCAAAAGAATTCAAGTTAGGGGAGCTTTACGTGTTAACTTTAATTTTAATTTGAATGGCATGCTAAATAGGGATATTTCATGCGTCGATTAATTTAATTCTGATTGGTATGCTGAATTTGGTATGATTATGATTGATATGTTGTTTCCTTTTAATTTATTGTTTCTGAAAATTTCCAGAAATAGTCTGGTCGACAATGAACAACCGCCAGACGATTTTTTTCTAATCTAGGCCTTTTAGGGTTCCTGCAAAGGAACCACCTGCCAGATATAGCGTAAAATAGGCAATTGACCCCTGTTGACTAAATTCTTGCCAGAATTGACTGGTTGACCAGTCTTGACTTTTTGACAATCCATTGAGAGACTGCCACGTGTCAGGGAAGTCTCTCCATTAGGGTTTGACTGCCATGAGTGATTGCGCGAAGGTTACGGGGCTGCCGCGGTGGCGGCAGAAATGCCGAAGGGGCTGATTCCACGACTGTTGCAGAAAAATGGAGGTGGGTTCACGTTCCAGAGATGCGGTGGAGGTCACGTGAATGACTCACGACTGCAGGTCCCGGTGGGGTTTGTGGGATGCACGGAGAAGATGACGCTCATGAACTCCAACGAGTTGCAACGGCATCGCAATGGGGTTTTAGAGCGCGGGTTGTCTTGGTGTGGCAGTGGTGGTTCGATGTCCGAGCGACTACGGGGTTGTTGTTGACGACGAGATCGCAACAGTGGTGGCATGAGGGGAAGAGGCGAACTGCAGCGAGGCGCGGTGGTTGTTGCAGGCCGCGGGTGGTGCTGAAATGGTGAATTTCCGACGAGTGTAGTGGTGGACAACGTCGAGCATGGCAGTTATGGCGACGAGTAGGGCTACGAGAGGTGGTTGCGTGTGGTTCGCGGGCTGTTCCCGTGAGTTGTAGGTGCGGAGGAGGTGCAAGTGCGATGTGGTGGTTGCCATGGAAGCGATATCGTCGACGACGACGCGAGAGTGAACGGGCTCGACGTAGTGACTGGCGGTGAGGCTGGTTCGAGCTTGGGCAGTGTTGGTGGCAGTGAGAGGCTCGGAGAAGATGGAGATGTCCCGGACAGTGCTGTAGGAGCGGTGACAGGATTTCGACGAGGGCGCGACGGGGGCTATTTTTTCGACGTGTGCAGCGGCGGCCAGACGTGGTCGTGGCGGCTGCGGAGTGTGGCGGCTGCGGAGTAGGTTGGTGCGGAAAAGAGAGAAGAAGGAAGTTAGGGTTAGGGTTTTGGTTGTGTGAAGGAGAGAGAGAGTGATGAGGTGGCATGTTTTGATTGGTGATTTAAGTTAGTGGAGGATTGATGAGGTGGCAAACTGTGAGTGGTTATTTTAGTGAGTGGCGGATTGAGGACGTGGCAAGTTTTAATTGGTTAACTTAATAAGTGGAGGATTGCCACGTGGCGCAATCCGGTGGACGAGAGTTTAAGGGACATTAGGGGTGCAACTTAGTAAAAAGGAGGGGTGTAGAGCAGAAATTGAAAGTTAAATTTCAGAAGGGGGTGTAAACCTGAAAACAGGGGGTGCAGTTAGCTCGAGAAATGTTTTTTTTGAAATAAATATTCCAATTGGAACAAAGGGGGTGTAAACATGAGAATTGGGGGTGCATTTAGTACCTGAACTATTTCTCTCCAAAATTCCTATTTTGGGACTTAATTTATGAATTAAAATATTCATTATTTACACTCTTACGGACCTAAATTAAATTACAGTTGCATTATTTAATACTACCCAATAATATAGTATGCAACTAAATACAATTTTTAAGCGCAAAAATAATATTAAATTCCCAAAATTTAAATATTGAATGTCAGCCAAGGTTCGACTCATCATACCTTCCAGGCGGTTTGGAAGCAGGCAGCGCCTGGCGGTATGTCCCCCGCCAGGCGATTTTACTGCAACAGTATAGGTGTGATTGTGTGATATATATAACTTTGGAATATTTATATATATGTGTAATTTGTTAGCTCACCCTATCTGCTTGTGTTTGGCGATGATCGTGTACACGGTACACGGGAGCAGATGTTATTGCAGGTGGATCTGGTGAGGCCTAGAGACGGAGCGGGGCTAGTTTTGGGAGAAGATTTTATCCGAACTTTTATGCTTTCAAATAATTTGTAATTATGAATATTCTGGACTTTTGGATAATTACAATCTTATTTATACTTATGAAATTTTGGTTTATTGTGAAAGTAATACAAGTTTTTAATTTTCCCGAGTTTTGGGAATATCAGTTATAATAAATGAATTTTTACTATTTACTTCTTTATTTTATTATTTAAATCCGTAATATCCGGTCGGGACGTTACATGTTCTATGTCTTCTAATGAGTAACTCAAGATGTCTTGCTTCCACACCTACCAGCCACATCTGGTAGAGCACGTGCGGGAAACCTCGCTACGGACCACACTCTGTAACGCCAGGTGGAGTTCCCAATACGAATAACATTCATAACGTCCCAAGACTACCAAACTCGTTGGTCTCACACCAAGGAGGGCAATCTATTTGGACCCGTTGTACACGCCACAACACGTACACTCACACTGGCTACACTCGCCAACCTAAGCCACAACTCAAGAGTTCCTCATGTTCACAGCCATCCCGAGCCACAACTCAAGAGATGTCATTTCGAGCCATAACTCAAGGAATGCCACGTGCTTAACCCCTATTCCGAGCCACAACTCAAGGGATACGTTCTGAGCCACAACTCAAGGAACCCAGCAAGCCGACCGTTTAGGTATCACTAAAGCTTTGTAGATCACGCAAATCTAAAGCAACCAAAGCTTATGCCTTTGCACCATCGTCTGGCGCGGCTCTGAAGTCGCCATGCAAAACTCGCTTCAAGACCGCTTGGCAGGATACGTGTCGTCAGGCGCCAAGCGCCTTTGATGCTACTATTTCTACAAGTATCACCTGGCGGGACAACGCTTACTGCCAAGCGCCAAACGCTTCAATACTCTACTGGTTTTGTAGTTATTGCCTGGCGGTCAAACCCCACTGTTAGGCGCTACACCAGTACTTGCACGATACTAGTTTTTAAGCACCCAGAACAAAGTAAAATTAATCCTATTCTTATAATTATGCATATCCACAATCAAGAATATAGGCTTCCAGAAATCAACATGACTCTCATGCACAATCTCAATTTAAATGGCTCCATCATACACATACACAAGTATCACCATATATCATATGCATCAATCATCACATATTCATATATATATATATATATATATATATATATATATATATATATATATATATATATATATATATATTCCACCTTTTAATTCCATGCAAGTGTTCAATTCCAACTTATGAATAACGCATGCTCAAACAAATATAAAGCAACAACACTCTGACAACTTAAGCACATGATCTTATGCACCAATGTAAATTAATATAGCACTATCGCCTCTCCTATGCAACAAGTTAATTTATATTGACACACATTCATTCACCAATACACTAATTCTGAACATGTGACTAACCCAAAGGTACATTCAAATTCATAGAGACTTACAACATAACCCAATCATGCTTCATTAGTAGTTACTTGAAATTGTCAAGAGCTTATTCATGCATTTTAAATACTTCAAAACCAGCAATAATGAGTAACATATATCTTTGGCTACTTCCTTCCAAATCAAATCTCCACTATTCAAAGTGAAGAACTACATGTTATGGACCATCTGTCAAAATTTCAGCGAAATCGGACGGTTAACAAACCGGGAAATGTAGTTTTACGAAAACTACACAACACCAGAAAAACGGTGGCGCCTAGCGCATAGAAATCAGGAACCTGGCACCTGGCAGTATAAAATTAGTGCCTAGCGGTTCTCGTTGCGCGCAAAGTACAAAAGACAACGCTTTTTCATGAAGAGAACACCAGCACATATCGCTTGGCGACAACTCTTCACCGCCAGGCGGTTTTTTAACATGAGTCGCCTTACAGCTTTGAAGGCCCGCCAGGCGGTTTCTGAAAATTTTCTAGAAACGCGAACACATGGAGAATTTGATCATGCAAAGGCATAATATTCATGCATTATACGATGAAAAACATCACATAATTAATATATCTTCAAAGCAAGAGAATGATAATTCAATTTCTATTAACCCACATCCCAAATCAAAAAATTATCAATCACCCAAAATCTTAGTTCAAACATCATGCGTTGCTTGGCGGGCATTCATTGCCGCCAGACGGTTTCTGAAAAATTTCATAAACACGAAAAAAATATAAAATTAGCAGAAACAAAACACACAAATTCATCCTATACATTACGCAATTATATAATTAAAGGTTAAATCACGAAATGCAACTCCCCTAACCTGGTTTCCTCGTTTCCAATTTGCTAAGGTTATGATCCTTCATGATAGCAAAATCTCATTCCTTGGCACCTTCTTCTTTTTCCATGTTCAATGGCTTCCAAATACCCTCTTAGCTCTCTCTTTTTACTGTCTTCCCATCCATGTCAAAAATAATTTTAGCAAAAAGGAACATTATTTCGCATAAGCCAAGGTTTGAACACACAATCATACCATTGTCAAGTTAATGCGCAACCATTCAACCAATTCATGATTCATTATAATTCCTATACATCTAGGAATTTATAATCACTCATCATGATTAAGCATATCATTAAAATTAATAAACTATTAAAATAACATACAAAGGCATATACTAGACTCGAACCCAAGTCCATTCATAATAACTAAGTACTCTTAACCACTTGAGGTAGTACTTTTCCACATCGTAAACCCCAACATTAAATGACATAAAGATTCCCACTACTCGCATTTATTAAATAATTATTTACTTAATTATTTAAATTTCTCGGGTCTTACACAGCAAAAGGACAAAACCCAAATGCAAAATCTACAGTTAACTCTTACAACTGTGAAAGCATGGCCACCTTATGATGGATCCACTCCAAGGCCATTACATGGCCCATATTCAAAATAAAGCCCAAGCCCAATGAAAGGCTCAATAACTAGAAGTATGAGGAGAAATTAATTAATTAAATAATCAATAACCTTGTTCCACTTATTTTCGTTGCCTCATGGATCTTCTTCTGTAAGACCCGTGAAATTAATTAATTAAATAATTAATTAATTAATAAATGCGAGTAAAAAGAGCCTTTATGGCATTAATTGTTGGTTGGTGTGACGTGGAAAAGTGCTAGCTCAAATGGTTGAGAGTACTTGATTGTGTGAGAGGACTTGGGTTCGAGTCCTATGTATGGCAATTATGTGTTGTTGTTTTATTATTAAATTTTAATAATATGTATGAGTACGGAATTGATGATGTAAACTGTTTTTGATTGGATGGTATCACCAAATGTGAATTCGCATAGTGGTTGTGCTTTGGCCTTATGAGTGGTGTCATGGGTTCAAACCTTGGTAGGTAAAGAATAAGCTTTATTTTGCTAACTATTAGTTGTGGTATGAATGTGAAGGGGTAAAGAAAACCTAGAAGAAGGGTAACCATTAGGTGCTGAAAAATCACTCACTAATGGACTAGAATAGCCATTAGCCATTAAGCCCACACTAAAGCCAATCCCGTTTTATTTTTAAAACCCATTTTAAAAGCACCTATAAAAGCCAAAATTTAGGTAAAGGGAAGGGTTTTGGCATTGTGGTGGACAACAATAGAGAGAAGCACGAATTTGAGAGTGTGAGTGGAGTTGTGGGTGTGCAAGGGCTGGACCAAGAGGGAGATTACGAATCAAGGCTTCTATCTTTTCGATTTTTGATCACTAATTCCAGGTTAGGGGAGCTATCTTTGTGCATGTGAATTCATTGATGTGTGTGCTATAATTCTGGATTTATTGGTTTTCTCACATGTATTCTGAATGAAGTACATTTTCGTATCCTATGTACTGTGGATGTAAATTGGTTGGTTTGACATTTGGGGTGCAAAGTCTTTTATGCGTATATGGGGTACATTGAGGGTTTTGCTATGGAATTGGGTAAGGATGACTCAATCTCGTGTTGGGGTGATAAGAATGATGAAATAACAGGTTTGATGTTTGCTAGCCATTGTTTTATGTTGGGTAATGATCGAATGTTGTTTTCGCATGTGTTGGTATGCAAATTGGGCAAGGTTGGGGAAATTGTGTGCGCGAGCAGGGTTGGAACTCTACAAGTCTCGCCCAAGAGAGTCCATCTCGCCTAAGCAAGAGTTGTAGAGTCTCATGTTTGGTTCTAGTACGCGTATCTCGCTTAGGCGACTTTGGACGGATTGAGCGACTTGGTCTCTCGCTCAGGCGAGAGACACTCGCCCAAGCGAGGTCGCGAAGTGACTTGGGAATTTTGAGCGTGATATCTCACCCAGGCGAGAGGTTTTGGGTTTTAAGCGATGGACACTCTCGCCCAGGCGAGAGTGACTCACCTAAGCGAGTTTTCGAAGTGCAGTGGTGTTGTTTTGTCGAAACTTTGTCTAGGCGAGGTCTGTGTGTTGTTTTGGGCAAAGGCGTGACTCGCCCAGGCGAGAGGATCTCGCCTAAGCGAGATAAATTGATGATGTTGTTGTTTTAAGCTCATGCAGGCGAGGTGAGTTAGCCTAAGCGAGGCTGAGGGCTTAGCTTGGGCGAGAAGTCCCTCGCTTAAGCGAATTTATGCGAATTGCTATGTTTCTATGTGCTTGTGAGTGTGTTTTGGCTGTTTATACTAAGGTTAGGTTGTATATTCATGTGCTGTGGTGTTTGGGCTTGAAGGACTAAGTCCAATAGGGGTTTGGGATGTGCTTGGTGGTTGGACACATGATGGGCATGGAATTGGTTGAGTTCCCGTCGGCTACGAATGGGTAAGGAGTCCTTAGTATGGTGATTGCATGTGTCGGGCGCATGATGGGCAAGGAACTATTATGTTACCGTCGGCTACTATTGGGCGAGGAGTCCATAGTATGGTGATTGCGTGTGTGTCAGGGTCCAAGTGAGAAGACTTGGATGATTTACTACAGATGAGGAGTTTGTAGGGCAGGACTATGAGTGGGATAGGCTCATAGGGTTGGACCACGAATGAGTTAGTTTCGTGGGAACATAGTGAAGTCCCAAGATCTAGTTCATGCATATGACTCATGAAGGACTATGAGGTTATGGTGGGATGATTTGAAAAGTATAAGAATTTAGTTATGTTATTTTGGGTTGGGAAACATATTTATATTCATGTTTTGTTGATATATATTATACATAGCTCACCCTTTCTCTGTGTGTGTGGCGATGATCGGATAACTTGTTATTCGGGAGCAGATGATGTGACAGGTGGGCCAGGAGATGCTTAGACTCGGAGCGAGGGCTAGCAGGAGATATTTTGTATATACATATGTTATATGTTTATTATTTTAGCTTTGAGAATATTATGTAAACCTGGCAGGAGCCATTGACTTTTATCTCAGTTTTATGGATTATGGACTCCTGGTTTTATGGCTTTATATATTAAAGTTTTAAATTTCTCGTGTTTTGGGAAATAGTTTATATTAAATGCGACGTTTATTGTATTTTGAATTTTATTTATTTAATATCAGTAATATTCCTTAGGGATGTTACATCTTCTCTCCAAAATCGTGCTTGGAGCTCTATCAATTGGTATCCATAGCCACTCAACCCTTATTCATCCATTTTCCTCACTCAATCCTTGTTCATCCATTTTCCTCAGTTTGAGTAACTGTTGTTGATCCATCGATCATCTTTGAGTCTAAATGAATTCCTTGGATTTAAATTGTGCATCTCCGTGATTATTCGTTCATAAGTGTTCTAGGATTCCATTTTATTTTCCGACACCCTTCTTGTGGATTCTTTGTGTTTTTCTTCATTTTTATTCCGTGAATGTCCTTTTATTTTGCACCTTATCATTTCAGTTTTGTTTTAGTCATGTTTAATACTTTGTTTGTTCTTCATTTTACATTTTGCACTGTTTAAATTTTGTTTTCTTCCATTGATTGCTGAGAACTAAGTCCCACATCACACAATAAAGCAATGATCATTAAAGTAATGCTTGTGGATGTGTAAGGCACAATCTCACTAATTTTATTCCATTTCACCAATTGGAATTGTGATTTTGAGTGTTCTAGATGTTCTTCTACAATTCATGCTTGATTCTAAGCCATAATCAAGTTCATTCCACTTGAATTTCATAGAACATTTTACATTTTCAGTGAGCATATTGCTCTAGTTTTCAGTTTTGCCAGAAATTATTGCACGCACATCTATTGTTTGTGATTTATCCTAAACAACTGGCTAGACCAAATTTTAATTTGATTTTTGCCTCTTTTAGCCAAGAGATAGACCAAAAAGAGAAACAAAAAGAATCACTAAAAAATGTTGAGTACAAAAAAATGATAAATATGTGAAGTTGAGGCACAATTTCACGTTTTTATGGTCTGCCAGATTAAAAAATTTCACATTTTAGTGTTGTTTTATGCTCGTTTTGCAGTATTTTTAGTGGTCTTTGTTCTTATGATTAATGGCTTGATTGTGTTCTCTATATTGCTATAAGTTTGCCTTGCTTATAAGTTGATTTAATTCCTTCATATTGGCATAAACTTGTAATGAGTACCATTGTCTTTTATTGATCATTTCTCCTTGTATTTCTCTTCCATTCTAGTGCCTTTCTTAAGTTACTTGATTTCTTAATTTCTTCCTTCTCTTGTTTCCTTCTCTTTTTGCTTGGCAAAGTTGTGTTTTCTTTGATTTGTTTTTTCAAATTTTCATGGCTATTTTGTGCTCTTTTGGACTTCACTTTCTTTGTGAAGAGGTGCCTTGAACCATTTTTCATTGAGTGTGAGTGCTAACTCTTTTTGCTAGGCAACATTGTGTTTTCTTTGATTTGTTTTTGTAGATTTTCATGGCTATTTTGTGCTCTTTTGGACTTCACTTTCTTTGTGAAGAGGTGCTTCAAAAGTGACTCCATTTATGGTCCATCTTTGGCCACCAAGAAAGTGGCTTCAACAAGCACTTTGCTCTCGGGATTTTAGACTTTGACAACACAATGTAGCACTTTTACTTCCTTTGCTTTACTTTGTATTTTGTTCTTTACTTCTCATCATTCTTGATCACTTATGTGGTGCAAATTGAAGTATCCTATTTGCAAAAGTTTTGGTAAAAATGTCCCCAAAGTTGTGAGTTATTAAACTTGATTTTGGCCACACTTTTTTCAGCCATTGTGCTCTTGGGATACCTCACTTTAACACCTAGTTTGTTCTTCAAAATTTGTTTTCTCTTGCTCATTGTAATCGTGGCCTACTTAGGTGTCTTGGGGAACCAAATGTGTTCAATCCCATCTCCTAAGTAGAACCTTCCAATCACCAATAGTGCATCATTTTTAATGGTGAGTCTTTTGAAAGCTCTAAGTGCTTTCTCACCTTACCATTAGGTCACATAGCTAGTTACTTGTTTTCTCTTATTATTGCACATTAGTGGCTTGATTCAAGAGACCAAAGTCTCTAAAGTCTTGCCAACTAGGGGATAGCTTTTTGTTTGCTTGCTTGCTTGTGTGCTTTGTCTCAAGTCATTATATCTAATTATTACTTGAACATTTGTGTGAACTTTTGAGTTTTTTGGAAGTATAACCTCGACAAGGATTAGCCTTGGTACTTAAGAAGTTTATGAGACTCACCTCGTTTACTTGGAGGTACACTTGTTCTTTTCCTTCATCCTTTTGTCCAATTTCATAAGTTCATTCAATCACCATGAGTACAAGAAGGGTTACTAGTTCAAGTGCCCAAGTTTAAAGAGATGAACATGATAACCATGACTTCCCTCCCACAATGGAAGAAGAGGTTGAAGTTAATTCTCAAGTCCTTAATCATCTCTCTCAAGAGGTTAAAAACATAAAAGCTCAAATTGTTGACATGCAAGCCAACCTCCAAGTCATTGCTAATCAACTAAGACCCACACGTCCCGATCGTGCCTCTCCCAGGCCTTCATGTGCCTCTTCTAGACATAATAACTTTAAAAATGAGGAGGAAGAAGAGGATTATGAGCACCATCATTATAAGGCAATCGCCTCATGCGAGAAGGCAAAAGTGGATTCCTCCTTACCCTAAAGAGGTTAAGATAGATTTGCCTTACTTTCATGGAAGGGATAATGTAGAGGTATTCCTTGATTGGGTTACCAAAGTTGAGAAACCTTTTAAAGCCATGTGGTTGAGTAAGAAAGCGTGTCTCCTTAGCTACCCTTAGCTTTCAAGGGCATGCTTTAAATTGGTGGACTTCCTTAGTCCTCCAAAGAATGATAAAAAGCTTCCTAAAATTGACTATTAGTTTGATCTTAAAGAAACCCTTCATGCACTCCATGTACCATCATATTACAAAAGAGAGCTCATGGATAAACTCCAAAGGCTCCAACAAAGGTCTATGACAGTAGAAGAATATAGACAAAAAATGGAGTTATACATTTTGAGAGCTAGGATTGAAGAAAATGTGGATTTTACCATTGCTAGATTCTTGAGTAGTCTTAATTATGCAATAAAAGATAAAGTTGAATAGCTGCCCTGCAATAATTTAAATGATCTTGTGCAAATGTGCATTAGGTTGAGTAACAAATTTTAAGAAAGTCTTCTCTCAAGGATTCTTCTACCTCTTACCCCAAAAGTGAGTCACACAAAGATTTTAGAAGGGATTTTTCAAAAGAAAAGGAGTCTACTCCTAAGAATCCAACAAAGGTGTCGCAATCGAAATCGCAACGGGATGGCGAACCAAAAAATAAAATGTAAAAAAAAGGAGTTTGGAGTCGCCACCATGGAAAAACCAAAAAGATAACACAGGGTCTGCGAAATCCAGATTTTGCGTCTGGGAGTCGGTTACGCGTGGGGAAGGTATTACCACCCCACGACATCCGTCCTAAGACGATGCCTCATGCAATCCTTCCTCGTCACAGGGCGCACAGGTGCCACCACGACTCTAGGCTGAGCAGCAATAGGATGCATCGCATCCACCATGCGATGAATCGCCTGAGCGATCTCGTCAGCTCCAACAGCGTTTCTCCTCCTCCTTTTAGCCATGGCCTGAGCACGCCACATTTTTACAGCTGATTAAATTACACAGCTTAAATCAGAATTCTATATCTAACGATTAAATCAGCATAAAACACACAATCAATTAGTCACACAATTCGTGACACGATGAGCTCACTCCCCTTAGCCCCAAAAATCATTTTGAAAACAAAGCTCTGATACCAAATGTAACATCCCGTCAGGATATTAGTGGTTTAAATAAATAAAACAATTAAATATATAAAGTCATCGCTTTTATGAATAACCCCATTTCCCAAAAACGCGGCAAATTTAAAATTTATTAAATGATCGGATAAAGTTTATAAACATCCACTCCGTAAACCAAAATAACAATGTTATAGTTTCACCCATCAGGGTTTACAACAGTTTCCAAAAGAAAATAAAGTAAATATAAGAAGTTCCCCCAGTAGAACCCCCACTCGCGACTAAGCATCACCGGCTCCACCTGCATCAACATCCTTTGCTCATGTGTATCGCATACACGATCATCGCCAAACACAAGCAGATAGGGTGAGCTTATGAAAACAACATACATCATAATAGATATCATATAACCAATTAACAGATATAAACCCCACAAGTATCAAAGTACCATCTCTTAATCAATTCTCTAAAGTCTGGTCACAACCAGACCATTCGGGTTCTACCTCTTCTAGTGATTACCCCAAGGTAATTTGCTGCCAAACCTATCGGCCACAACTGACAGAGCACGTGCGGGAACCAATGCTACGGATCACACACCGCAACGCTAGGTGGAGTTCCCAATTACGAACATAGTCCGTAATGTCCCAAGACTACCAAACTCGTCAGTCAATAACTAAGGAAGGCAATCTAACTGGCCCCACCCGTACTGGCCACAACCAGCACACTCACACCGGCAACACTCGTCAACCCAAGCTCAACTCAAGGGTTCCTCGTGTTCATCTGCCATCCCGAGCTCAACTCGAGGGATGCGATTCCGAGCTCAACTCGAGGAATGTACGTGCTTAACCCCTATCCCGAGCTCAACTCAAGGGATACGTTACGAGCTCAACTCAAGGAACCCAGCAATCTTACCTTTGAAGCACCATAAAAAGCCTTGTAGAACACCCTACAAAGTCCAATAACTAGGACTTACAACAGCCAAATCGCCAAGCGGGGGACACGTACCGCCAGGCGCCAAACGCCTAAATATCCTCATCAACTGAAAACACCGCCTGGCGGAAACAGTCCACACCGCCAGGCGTATCCACGCTCAATCCTCACAAAACAACACATAACCGCCTAGCGCAACTCCATCCACCGCTAAGCGGACTCGTACCAGACCTCGCGAACCTTGTGGCTCTCGCCTGGCGATCTACCAGTCCCCGCCAGGCGCCATCTCAATGATGCTACTGTACTGGTTTTCCTTACTACTCTTCACCAATTGAACTAATAATTAACCCTCACGGATTAAGCTATTTTCTCCAGTTTATGGTATTACCTACACAGTGACTAACTTACTATCCAATTCACTCATGTTCATTCATTTCTGACCGCCTACGGTATGACTTGGTTCCTCTCATATTCTACCTTATTCAGCACTACCACATTACAATGATTTCCACCTTGCTAATTACTCAACTTTAGTTCTAGTCATTGTAACCCCTCTTGATTTATTCCTATTTCTCCTACTAGTCTGAAGTTATATTCTCTCACAACAATTATTCCAGTCTTTAATCCTCTTGTGCCCAATTCATTCCAAGCCACATTCCATATTATGATATAATAATAGCAAGACTTGTAATTACTAATACTCTTATTCCCTAACTACTCTCACCCCTCTCTAATTCATGCTCAAGAACCTCCCCATCAATCCTTCCCAAGCCGCGCAACTCCAATCTTCTACTCCCAATTAGTCTGAAACTAGACTTAAGCTAGAGCACGTCGCCCTAACACGCAACGATACCACCACTGCACTGGCGCCTGGCGGCAAGCCCTGTGCCGCCAGGCGGTGCTTAGTCTTCTGATAATTTGCCAGAACCACCATACCAACAACTCCATCCATTACTCATTCTCGAAAATGTACATTATCCAAGCCAATGAATTTCCAACGCCCACATTCAGTTTACACACACATCCATTAGCAAATTCTCCCAAGCCTTTTTACACACCCGTAAGCTTCCCGACAACAAAACTCCATTTATCTAACCCTAAACAACCATATCACTGTTTCATCGAATTTTGCTCTTAATCACACTCAAAATCACGACATTTCCACACCAGATCATCTCCTAAGACCCACCCCTTGCTTTCCCTCCAAACAATTCACGCCAAACACACAAGAAAACCCTAAAACGAGTATCGAACCCGCGCCGCCTGGCGGTCACAACCAATCCCGCCAGGCCGTTCATGCAGAAACACCCAGAATAGTCACAGACTTTGAGCCGCCTGGCGGTACAGGGATTCACTGCCAGGCGCTGCACCCAGAAACATAGCAATATGCGCAGAAATAGATGAGCCGCCTGGCGGCTATGTATAGCCCGCCAGGCGGTTTCTGGAAAATTTCCAGAATTCAATAGAATCTCAGAATAAACACAGTGCATGCATAATTTAAATATTATTTTCACACAATTCACACCAAACATCAAATTAATCGCGGTAAACTCCCCTAACCTGGATCCTTTTAAGCTTTAAACCTTGAAAATTGGATAGTTCCCCTTCGAACACTAGCCCTCCTTGGCTCCTCTCTATTCAGCCTCTCAAATCTCTCCCAAACCTCACAAAGTTCCTGAATTTTCGTGCTCTCTCTGTAAGTATAATTTCCAGTTTGCCAAAACCCTTCTCTTTACCTCACTAAGGCCTTTTAAAGGTGTCCTAAAAGCTAGGTGATAACATAAAAACGAATCTAACCTTAATTGGGATTTTAATTGCCATTCATGGACCCTTTTATGATCCATTTTTAGCCTCCCCTCCCCCTCTTGGCTGCCATTTCTCTAGGGTTTACGTTAACCCTTCACCTTCATGTCAAAACCAAAAATAATGACTAAAAGATGTTCAATTTGAGTTCACCAAGATTTGAACCCTTTACCCTGCCAACGCTAAATCAATATCAAACCACCAGGCCAATTCAAATTTCATGCTAACAATCATAATTCAATTATCATATTATTTCACCACATGATCATGCTATATTAAAATAACAATGAATAATAACACAAAATGGCATACATAGGACTCGAACCTAAGTCCTCTCACACAATTAAAGTACTCTCAACCACATGAGCTAGCACTTTTCCACGTCATTCCACTCATAATTAATGTCATGATTAATTCTCCTACCCGCATTTATTAATTAATTATTTATTTAATTAATTAAATTTCACGGGTCTTACATTACTCCCTCCTTTAAAATTTTTCGTCCTCGAAAAAGAGAACTTACCAGAGAAAAGATGAGGATAAGACCGCCTCATGACATCTTCCATCTCCCATGTCATTTCCTGAGTTGCCTCATCCCATAGCACCTTCACCGTTCTGATCTCCTTCCCTCTGAGCTGCTTTACTTGAGAATCCAAGATTCTCACTGGTCCGGCGCCCACAGTCAAGTCCTCCCGTACCTGCACATCATCCTCCTCCAGAATATGTGTAGGATCTGCTATGTATTTTCTCAGCTGCGACACATGGAAAACATTATGTAAGTTTGCCAAGTGTGGTGGCAAAGCAACCTCATATGCAGTCGGTCTGATTCGCCTCGTGATCTGGTATGGACCGATGAATCGAGGAGTCAACTTCCTCGATCTAAGAGCTCTCCCAATGCCTGATGTGGGGGTTACACGGAGAAATACATGATCACCCGCCTCGAACTCAAGCGGCCTCCTTCTCTTATCTGCATAGGATTTCTGCCGATTCTGAGTGGCCTTCATGCAATCCTGTACCATCTTCACCTTCTCGGTGGTCTGCTGCAAAAATTCTGGACCACGCACTATGGACTCCCCGTCCTGCTGCCAGCACAAGGGTGTTCGACATCTCCTACCGTACAATGCCTCATAAGGTGCCATCCCGATGCTGGAGTGATAACTATTATTATACGTGAATTCCACCAATGGCAACATATCACTCCAGGTGCCCAGAAGATCTAACACACAAGTCCTCAGCAGATCCTCCAATGACTGTATAGTCCTTTCAGACTACCCATCAGTCTGAGGGTGATACGCCGAACTCATTCTTAACTGAGTACCCAAGGCCTTCTACAAAGATTGCCAAAACCTCGATGTGAACCTTGGGTCTCTATCAGATACAATACTGGCAGGCACACCATGTAGTCGAACCTCATATTCATATCCTCAAAACAAGCCTCACATTCATCGGTCCACGAGAAAAGCTTATCCTTCCTGGTAAGCTGTGTCAATGGGCTTACCATCTTGGAGAAGCCCTCCACAAAACGCTTGTAATACCCAGCTAAGCCTAGAAAACTCTGTACCTTAGTGACTGTTTGTGGTCTCTCCCACTTCACCACTGTCTCGATTTTGGCCGGATCTACTACTGCTATCCCTTGGGCTGAAATCACATGACCCAGGAATTGTACCTCCTCCAGCCAGAACTCACATTTCGACAACTTCCCACACAGTTGATGCTCTCTGAGAATCCCCAAAACCACTCTCAAATGTTCTGCGTGTTCTTCTCTGCTCTTAGAATAGATCAGAATATCATCAATAAAAACTACCACAAACTGATCCAAATATGGCCAGAAGATCCGATTCATGTAATCCATGAATATAGCCGGCGCATTAGTCACCCCAAACGACATCACCACATACTCGTAGTGGCCATAGCGCGACCGAAAAGCTGTCTTCTGCACATCCTCTGGCCTGACTAGAATCTAATGGTACCCAGATCTCAAGTCTATTTTTGAGAACACTACAGCTCCCCTCAGCTGATCCAATAGGTCGTCAATCCTCGGTAGTGGATACTTATTCTTTATAGTTAACTTATTTAACTGCCGGTAATCGACACACAATCTGGAGCTGCCATCTTTCTTCTTCACTAATAACACAGGCATACCCCAAGGCGATGCACTCGGACGTATAAACTTTTTCTCAAGCAGATCTTCAATCTGCTTCTTCAGCTCAGATAACTCGGCTGGTGCCATCTGATAAGGTGCCATGGACACTAGACCGGCCCCAGGGATGAGATCAATAGTGAAATCCATATCCCGGCTCGGTGGCAATTCCGGAATTTCATCCGGAAAGACGTTTGCATACTCCTCCACCACAGGAATTTTGTTGATTCTCTCTGCAGTACTCAACTTCTATGCATGAGCCACTATCATGAAACATGTGGCGCCATCCTCTATCTCCTTCACAACCTAATTAGAAGAGATGAACTCCAACCCTACTGTCTTAGGGAATACCACCCTGTGTCGTCGGCAATCAATCACCACATGGTTGCTCGACAACCAGTCCACACCCAGAATGACATCCAAACCCTCCATGGGTAAGCAAATCAGATTCACCTTGAATCTGCGACCCGCCACCTCCGAAGGGCATCCCACGCAAACAAAACTGGTGGACACCTCGTCTGACGCTGGTGTGGCGACTATTAACTCGCACCCCAGCTCCTGTATCACAAGCCCGAGCCTCCTCACACACTCATTAGATACGAATGAATGGGTAGCTCCTGAATCATAAAGCACTACCACACGGTTACCAAACAACAAACAAGTATCCTGGACTAGGATACCTGACTGAGTTGCCTCTGTAGTCGTCAATGCAAATACACGCCCTGGTGCTCGGGGCCTATCTCCCAATGGTTTCCTGGCTGGTGTACCTCCCGCTGATTTCTTGTTAGGACAGTGTCTGGCATAGTGTCCTGTCTGATCACACACGTAGCACTTGCCAGTGCTACTGCTGCCTCCCGCGCTGCCAGAGGGTTTTGGACAGTCCCTCCTCAATTGCTCACCACCACAGTTAAAACACTGTAGTTTTCTGGAAGAAGGTGATGGTCTAGTGTATGGTTTCTTCTACTGACAGGGGTCGATCGTGGTCCTCTATGGTCGAGTCCCACTGGGTCCCATCTCTAGCTGCTCCACCGCCTTGGCCTGCTCCACCAAGATAGGAAACTCCCTGATGCGGAGTGGAACTATAAACCGGCACAGCTCATGTTTCAACCCGCCCTCATACTTCCTGCACCTCCACTCCTCAGTGATTGCAGGTGAATAAAACCGAGCTAGATACTCAAACCTGTGTGTGTATGCTTGCATAGTCAGGTTCCCCTGCTGGAAAGTGAGGAATTCAGCTTCCCTCTCGTGTGTCACCGAGTCTGGAAAATACTTCTCCAAGAATCTGGTCCTGAAGGAAGTCCAAGTGATCTCCTCGTCATGAGTCTGCATCAACTACTGCATGCCGACCCACCAGTACTCCGTATCTGGCACTAAGAGGAAAGTGACAAATGACAGCTTTTGTGCATCAGTGCAGTCTATCACCCTGCAGATCTTCGCGCACTCTCTCAGCCATGCGTCTGCTTCGTTAGGGGTGCATTTTCAAATATTTATTTTCCCCAAAAATAATAATAAATGAATTTATAAAAGAAACAAAAATATTTTTTTTTTTGGTTTTTTAGGCCCAACAAGGATTAATCCTCGCTCCTACGTATCTCCATGTGAATGGAGAATAAGGGTTACGTAGTTCTTTATGAAAAACTATTTGCAAAATTATTTGAAAAATGATTTAATTTGTTTTATAATTTTGAAAACCTTTTTAATTAAATTTTAGTATTATTTTAAAATTGATGTCACGCGACGCGAGCGGCCGGACAAACACTTGAAATAATTTTTTTTTCTAATCTTTTATTTTTTTAATCATTTATATTTTTTTAATATTTTTTAAAGTTATTTTAAAGTAGTTGTGGATGTCATTGCGACGTGAGCAACCAAATAGATATAAAAGAGTAAACAAAGAAAGTTATCTTTTATTTTTAGATCATTTGTATATATTTTTTAGAAAAAAAACAAAAGTCTAAATCGGATGTCATCTGACGCGAGCGACCGGGCAGACACTAAAGAAAGGGGACAAAATATTTTTTATAATTAAAAAAAAGAATGAAAATTGAAAAAACTATATTAAAAGGTGCAAGAATTGAGAGTGACGTACCTTAAAAAATTTTCAATATCTCCTCACCTTTTCTCTTTTCTTTTTTTTTTTTTGCTTCCTTTTCTAATATTTTTGTGTTTGTTTTTCCAATAGAGATAAAAATGAGAGGTGTCTATATGGGTGGTAATGAGAGAAGGAGAGAGTGTAGAGAATGTTTTCTTCGCTTTTTTTTTTCTACCTCCTTCAATATGTTTTTTTTTTTGTTGAAAGAGAGATAAAAAAATGAGGTGTGTGTGGGAGTGGTGATTGGAAAGAATTAGAGAAGTATATAGAAAATTTTTTTCTTTTTTGACAGAGTGCCTATTTATACTCACGCCTTGCAATATCAATGCAATCTCAGCCTTAATTATAATGAACAATATAAGGAAGGAATTGGTCATGATAACATCACATTATGGGGATCAAATCATAGCAAATCAGAGCACAAAATCAATCAAGATCAGTAATATTGATTCTAACCATTAACAAATAAGAGCGCAAAACCAAATCTCAATTAGTAGTATTCATTCTTACCATTTGAAAGAGATATTACTTCTATTTATTATAATCATATCACTAATTTCGTTATGAGGAACAAAGGGTACGTTCGACTATTGGGCTTATGAAAAAGTATGTGATAATTAAAAACAAATTGGGTTCTTCCTTCTTTTTTCCCTTTTTTTTCTTTTTTCCATCTCCTTTTTTTTTCTTTTTTTTTTCTAAAATTAAAGTTTGAAAATCTTTTGAAGAAAATTATTTCACCTTTTACCATTAACTAAGAACATTTTTTATTTCTTTTTTTTTTAATTTTTTGAAAATAAATTTATTCACCCAGACAAAATTGGGTGTTGACAAAAGGTAAGTGACAAAGGTGAAATGTAAGACTCGGTAAATTGGAATAAAGAATAATAAATAAATTACAAATAATTGTGGGTTGGAATTCCCTTAAGAGAATTTATTGACAAGTCCTAGGTAGAGAATAGTATTAACTTAAATAGTTGAAAGTGCTTGGCTATTATGAGAGGATTTGGGTTCGAGTCTTGTGTGTGCTATTAGTGTGATCTTTTAATTGTGTTTCATTTTACCAAAATATTGTGAATGCGGAAGCATGGTTTAAGTTTGTATGAATGTGTGAATTAACATGAATAATGTGATAGTTTGTTGGTATGCATATGTTGATGGGTTAGAAGGATGTGCGTTTGAATCTTGTCTAGAGTAAGTTGGCCCTTTATATTTTTATATTTTTGCTAAGTGGTGGAAAAATCTAGAAACTATAGTAATCAAAAGTAATGGCAATTAAACATTGAATTTAAGTTAATTTCGTTTTTATTATTTGTATTATTTATTTTGGGCTGAATTTGTGTGTGAGAGAGAAGAGTAAGTGAGGAAACGAAAGAGTCATAGCGTGTGGCATGTTGAGTGCTAAGAATCTGTAATCTAGAGAGGGAGTTAGAGTGGAGGCAAGGAGGGGAGCTTTGGGAGCGAGAAAGAATATATTGTTTGAATCTAGGAAACCAAGTAAGGGGAGTTAACTATTGTTTTTTTGTGGTTTTCTTGTTTGTTTAGCCATGAGATATATATTGTCATGGATCAATTTACGTGCAGACATTTCAATCAATTCTCTTTTCTCTCGTAACTGCAACTTTAATTTCACGTTTGAATGTTGCTTAGTTCCAGGTTATATGAAATACCTTTATCGCAATTTGGGGGCTTGATGTTTTATCTACTAATGTTAATTTGTTGCTATAGTTGATTAAAGATAATACAAATATTTTTGTCTCTGAGATTTTAGAAGTTTTGGCAAAAGCAAAAGACAAGTCAAATGATAAAAGAAGCCAAAAAGCCATCTGGAAGTCAATATGAAGAACATGTGTTGTTATGTTTAAAGTTATCTTGTAAATTGCACTTAGAATAGTTTAGAATCAACAACAAAATTAAAATTCTGGTATTTCTCGAAAACCAATGTGATAATCGATTATCACTTAGGATAATCGATTATCCTGAGTTGAGTCCAATTTTTCAGAAAAGCACTAGAATAATCGATTATCACCTCTGATAATCGATTATCTGCTCAAAGTTTTATTTTCAAAATATACACTAGAATAATCGATTATCACTAGTGATAATAATCGATTATCCCTGTTAGTTTGAACGTGACTATTCAGTTTCTGACCTTATTTTTGGAACCGCTATTTACGGAACATCAAAGTTACTTCGAACTTACCTTTTTGAGAAGCTATAGTGCTAGTGATGTGACTGCAAAGAGAGTTCTCTGAGTGTTCTCAAAAGAAGCTTTGAAAAACCTTGTGTGGGTAGAGCAATAACGTTTCCTAAGAGGTTTTCTAGGAGATTGAGTGCTACTGTTGTTGCTAGAAAAGCTAAGGTCAAGGTTCTCTGTGTGATTTAGAGAAAGGTGTTCATCTCTTGTGTGTTCAAGAGAGGTGTTTTCTTTCCTTAATCTTTTGTTATCTGATTGTAATCTGATATTTGTTAGTGATTGAGTTAATCTCTTTATTTGAAAAGATTAACAACTCGACGTAGGATCTTTTGATCTGAACCAGTATAAATATATGTGTCATTTCCTTTTCTCTATCTCTTTATTTTATCTACTATTGCTTTTAAAGGAATTGATATTTAACTTAATCGGTAAAATTTCGGAAAAATTTTAAAGTATTAAGTTTCTTACTTAAAATCAATGCACCCCCTCTTGGTTTTTGTCCAAATGCTAAAATATTCTGCTGCGCGATACCAACAAGAAGCATTCTGGATTCTATAGGTATTGTTTTACAAATTCGCATGGGCTTGATGTTTTATCTGCTAATGTTAATTTGTTGTTGCAGTTATTTAAAGATAATACAAATATTTTTGTCTCTGAGATTTTAGAAGAATTCTAGATTCTATAGGTATTGTTTTAGAAATTCGTGTGTACGAATGCATCATCATACTGGAAATTCTTACGTTATTAGCATAACTTAAAAATGTGGATATTTTAGTGTGATTAAAGCTAGGTGGGTTGACACTTCATGATTGTTAGATTTCTTGTATATGTAGATGTTGGTTTGTCAAATATATATAATATATACATTGTTTGTTTTTGGATAGTTGGAGAATCCTTATTGGTTTTATCATTTTTAAATATAAGTTTGGATTTGGTATCATTATATTATAATACATATAAATAAAAAGATTTTGGCTTGTAGCTAAGATATTGTGGTGTGATGAATCTTTATGATACTATGTTGTTTGTAAATAATAAGGTTTTATATAGATTTGATTTAGAAAATTCGTAGAAAGTTATGATATATATATATATATATATATATATATATATATATATATATATATATATATATATATTTTTTTTTTTTTTTGAAGTTTAGCGTGCAATTTAAGTTTAAAATATTTTTCTTTGGTGATTATGTTGTGGTTTTTTGTCAGAGAAAATTATAGCATACTACGATTTAAGTTTTATATATAAAAGCTAACAATATTGTACTTTTGTGATTATGTTGTTGTGTTTGTGTCAGAGGGAATTGTAGCAATACAAATTTATAGGTGAATTTGTTTTAGCTTTGATATTAGTTATTACGTGTGGAGTAGGGACTGAAGCTACGGTGATTGGCACAGGTTGCATGAATTTATTTAGGTGTAGCGAAACAATTTTATTAAGTTAGTGTGTGGATGTAAATGCCAAGGAGATGTAGGTGAGAGTAAAGTAGATTTATTTAAGGAACAGATGACATAAAGAGGCACGTTAGAACTCTTTAATCCAAGAATGCGAAATGTTTCAGATGCAACAAGGAGAAACCATCCACGATGTGCAGAAACGATTCACATACATCGTCAATCATTTCACAGGTCTAGGTAAAACTTTTGACACTGATGAATTGAATATGAAAATTCTGAAATCCTTGAACAGGACTTGGCAGCCAAAGGTGATGGCCATCACAGAGTCACAAAATCTTGCAACGATCACGATGGCGACTCTATTTGGAAAACTAAGAGAGCATGAGCTTGAATTGGGTAGATTAAATGAAGAAGAAGATATTGGAAGAAAGAAGAATATAGCATTCAAAACTGAAGTTGTCAAAGGCAAAAAGCAAAAGAAGAAGAAGATTCTGATGACGATGAGAACCTTAGTCTCATGATTAAAAAGTTTACAAAATTCATGAAGGCCAAAGGTAAGAATGAATTCAAGAGCAACAAAAAGGAAAATCAAGGATCATCCTCTAACTTCAAATGCTATGGATGTGGAGAAACTGGACATGTCAAAGCTGATTGTCCAAATTCAAAGAAAAGTGAAGAAAAGAAGGGCAAAAAATTCTTTAAGCAGAAGGCATACATAGCATGGGAAGATAATGCCCCAAGCACATCAAATTCTAGTGATTCTGATAATGAAGAAGCAAATCTCTATTTGATGGCTAATCATGATGATTCTGACAGTGAGGTAAGTTCCAATTGTAATGAAAATGACTATGATGATCTTTATGATGCATTTCAACAATTACTTGTTAAATCTAGTAAATTGGATACTGCTCATAGAAAATTAAAATTTGATTTTAAAGATTTGCAAAGTAAATTTGAAAAATCTGTTGAAGAAGAAGAAATTTTGAAAAATAAAATCTCAATATTAGAAAATAAAGAAAAAGAAACTGTTGAATGTGCTTCCTGTTAAAGTTACATGTTTGATATATGTATTTTGGAGAAACATCTTGAAGATGCTTTGGAAAATAAAAATTCTGAAAAATTTGATCTTAAGAAAAATCCAAATAAGACCAAGCATGCTCATAATCATAATAAGAAAAATAAAACTAAAAGAACTCGTAGGGTTTGGGTAGAAAAAGGAACTTCTTATACTATGAATGCATATGCATGTACTGCTACATTTTTTTATTGGATGAAAAAGGGTCATACTTCAAATAAATACATTATTAAACATTTTGGTGTTCCAAATGGGAAGTATCATTGGGTGCCTGTTCATATGTAGATATTTTTCTTCTAACGCCAAGGACCCAAACAAGTTATTGGGGACTTAAATGAATTGTTTCCTTATTTTGCAGATGACTTCTAAATCTAGGAAATCAATGTGGTATCTTGACAGTGGTTGTTCAAGGCACATGATTGGAGACAAAAGGAAGTTTAAGAACTTTAAAAGAAATGAACAAGGATTTTTTACATATGGGGATAACAATAAGGGAAAAATACTTGAACGGGTGATGTTGGTGGAGGAAATACATTGGAGATCAAAGATGTACTATTTATGGAAGGACTAAAGCATAATCTTCTCAGCATAAGCCAATTATGTGATAACGGACTCAAAGTCATATTTGAGAGTGACTACTGCACTATTCAGCAAAAGGACTCTAAGAAAGTCGCCTGGAAAGGTATGAGACACAATAACATCTACTTGATTTATCTTGATAATGCATCATCTAGTGATATAACTTGTTTGGTTGTTAAAGAAGAAAATCCATGGTTGTGGCATAAATGAGCTGCTCATATTCATATGCAACAGTTAAACAAACTAATTTCTAAAGAATTAGTAATTGGATTGCCAAAAATAAAGTTTGAAAAAGATAAACTATGTGTTGCACGTCAAAAAGGAAAACAAGTAAAATCATCATTGCATTCAAAAAATGTGATTCTCCATCAAAGCCTTTAGAACTTTTTCATATGGATTTGTTTGGTCCTTCAAGGACAAAAAGCTTTGGCGTAAATTACTATGCTCTTGTTATTGTTGATGACTACTCAAGATATACTTGGACTTTCTTTTTCACACTAAAAAGTGAGGCCTTTAAAGCTTTTAAGAAATTTGCATCAGTGATTCAAAATGAAAAAGATTTCAAAATTAAAGTTTTTAGAAGTGATCATGGTGGGGAATTTCAAAATGAATTGTTTGAAAAAAATTTTATTAAGAAAATAGAATTATGCATAATTTTTCTACACCTAGTACTCCTCAACAAAATGGAGTTGTAGAAAGAAAAAATAGATCCTTAGAGGAACTAGCTCACACAATGTTGAATGAATATAAAGTGCCTAAATATTTCTGTGCTGATGCTGTAAGCACAGCTTGTTATGTACTAAATAGGATGCTCATTAGACCAATCTTGAAAATGACCCCCTATGAATTGTTTAAGGGAAGAAAGCCTAATGTAACACATTTAAAAATATTTGGATGCAAATGTGTTCTCTTAAACAATGGAAAAGAAAATTTGGGTAAATTTGACTCTAAAGCAGATGAAGCTATTTTCTTAGGATATTCATTGACAAATAAATCCTATAGAGTTTTTAATAGAAGAACCTTAAATGTAGAAGAATCCATGCATGTTGTTTTTTGATGAAATTGTAGACCTTGAGAAGAATCCTCTTGAGTCAAATAAAAAAATGCAGGTGATGAAGAATATCTTAAAGAAGCTCTTGATGAGATGTACTTAAATGAGAATCCACTGGCTGAACCTGAAGATCTTGGAAAAAGTTGGAAATCACCTAGAGGATTGTCTTTGGAAAATGTCATTGGAGATATATGAAAGGGAGTAGTAACTAGAAATATGTCCAATTTTTGTATGATTGTTGCTTTTGTTTCACAGATAGAACCCAAAAGTGTAGAAGAAGCTCTTCAATATGATCAATGGTGTATTGCAATGCAAGAAGAGCTGAATCAATTTAAAAGGAATGAAGTTTGGGAACTCATTCCTAGGGATGATTCACACCAAGTCATAGGAACAAAGTGGGTGTTCAAAAACAAGCTGGATGAAGATGGAAACACCACTAATAACAAAGCCAAACTTGTAGCAAAGGGATACAAAAAAGAAGGTATAGATTTATGATGAGACTTATGCTCCAATTGCCAGGTTAGAAGCTATACGTTTCCTTCTTGCTTATGCTTCTCTCATGAAATTTAAATTGTATTAGATGGATGTTAAAAGTGCCTTCTTAAATGGATTTATTAAAGAAAATGTGTATGTTGAACAACCACCTGGCTTTGAAGATTATAAGCTTTCTAATCATATTTATAAATTGAATAAAGCATTGTATGGATTAAAACAAGCACCTAGATCTTGGTATGAACGATTAAGCACATTTTTGTTAGAGAATAATTTTTAAAAGGGAAAAATTGATTTAACCCTATTTATTAAAAGAGTAGGTGAACATATTTTAATAGTTAAAATAATGTAGATGATATCATATTTGGATCTATTTATAATTCTCTATGTAAGGGCTTTGCAAGTATAATGCAGGGATAATTTGAAATGTCAATGATGGGAGAATTGACATTCTTTTTGGGTCTACTAATTAAGCAAATGGAAAATGGAACCTTCCTCTCTCAATCTAAGTATTGTAAAGAAGTACTTAAGAAATTTGGAATGGATACTGCTAAGGAAGTAAGTACTCCTATAAGTACCTCTTGCTATTTAGACAAAGATGAATCAAGAATAGAGGTAAATCAGACTATGTTTAGAGGCATGATAGGTTCTTTGTTATATCTTACTACAAGTAGACCTGATATTATGCAATTTGTATGTGTGTGTGCTCGTTTTCAAGCCAATCCAAAAGAATCACATCTTACTGATGTGAAAAGAATCTTAAAATATTTAAAAGGAACTGCATGGTTTGGACTTTGGTACCCTTCAGGAGCATCACCTAGTTTGATAGGCTATTCAGAAGCTGATTATAGTGGTTGTAAAGTAGATAGAAAAAGTACTAGTGGAACTTGTCACCTCTTAGGTAGTTCATTAGTTTCTTGGCACTCTAAGAAACAAGCTTGTGTGGCTTTGCCAACTATAGAGGCTGAATACATAGCAGCTGGAAACTGTTGTGCTCAAATTCTTTGGATGAAACAATAGTTAGAAGATTATAATATTTTTCTAAATCATATACCTCTGAAATGTGATAATACCATAATGAACTCTAGGACAAAGCACATTGAAATAAGACATAATTTCTTAAGGGATCACATAAGTAAGGGTAATTGTGAGATAAAATATGTAGATACAAAGCATCAATTAGCTGATATCTTTACCAAACCATTAGCCAAAGATAGATTTTATGAACTAAGAAGAGACTTAGGCATATTAGAGATCTCTTAAATTTGCCAAAACTCAAATTTCTCCAAAATATGAAAATCAGCGCGTCAATAATCGATTATCGTTGACAATAATCGATTATCAGCCTCCCTTAAAAATTCCAAAACATTATGGAATAATCGATTATTGGGTGTAATAATCGATTATCATTACTTCTGAAACAAAAATGTCAATAATCGATTATCGGTTCGTCAGGATTCATGTTTTACACAGCTTTTGAAACAATAATCGATTATCACTTTCAGATGATCAATTATTACACGTCGTTAGACCAAATTATTTCAAAAACTAGCCGTTGTAACGGCTAGATTTGAATTAAACTACATGCATTTGGCCATTGGAGACCCTTCCCTATAAATACAAATCATTTTGGTCACTGTTACACTCTTTTCACCCATCCAGAACTCAAAAACCCTCCATTTTCTCAAAAAAACCTTCAAGCTTCTCTTCTCTTCCACATGAACAATGGTTGAGGAATCTCAGAGAAAGATTCCTACCCGCAGAAAAACTGCATCTCGTGCCATTCAACCTTCAACTACATCTCAGACTGGATCCATTAAAGGCTAGATTTCAGATGAAGAAAGGAGATCTGAATTCATCACATTATGGAAAGACAAGACTCTTATCACTCCAAAATTCATCAAATCTCAATGGTTTGTTAATCGCCATTTTACAATCCCTGTATTTCTTGCTGAACAAGGGGTAAAATTCTTCACAGAAATGCAAGGTACCTACTATCCTAATATGGTATGAGCCTTCTACTACAACTATAAATTCAGAGATGGAGTGGGGTTTACAAAAGTGAAAGGGGTAGACATCATTCTGGATGATGATATTTGAGAAAATGTTGCTCAATTTCCCATTCATGATGGCACCTCTCCAATCCTCACTGTTGGCATTGAAGGATTTAACAGAATATTTGCCTATAGATCATTTCTAAGAAGACCGGATCAAGAAATAGGAACACAATTGCTAGCAGGCCCTCTCAAAGTTGATGAGCATCTTCTTCACTACAAATCATGCATAGTGCAGTGAAGCTAATCTCATGATTATCTATGCTATGCTCAATCACATTCTTATCCATTGGCCAAGCATTATTCTTGACACAATGTGCAAAGCCAAGCGACTGCCTCAATATCCACTATCGTATTCTCTGCTTATCTCTTGCATTTGTGAGTATAAAGGGGTCAACGTATCTGATGAACAATCTCATCAAACCATAGATGCGAACAAAATTGCAGAAAATTCCTTGGAACAAATGAAATTTATTCCTTTCAGGAATACTTACATTCACAAGGATGACCTGCCTCCCTCTAAAAATGAAGAAGAAGAAAATCCTCCCACTGCTCCTATCCATCCTGTTGACACCAATATTGGCTCATAAAGTGGGGTTGGTGGCTCATCCTCTTCTCTAGAGGATCACATTTTAAACTTAAACCAGAGACTTGAAGAATTCTTTCTCATCTCCACTACCCGACATGAAGAGGTCACTGGCTTACTTAGAGGACTAGTGGTGGAGCTCCAAAGGTGCATGAAGAGCTCCATGGGCAGCAAAAATTGGATGAAGGAATGGAGGCAAGTTGGAAGGCACTTGCAAGCAATGGAAAGTGAAAGAGGTGATAGGATTTCCTAATCTATGCTAGCCTAAGGAAGGTGGCTAGAAGTAGAGAGAGGAAATCTCTAGAAAGGGGTGACTCTCAAAGGCAATAGAGGGAGGAGTGCTTTCAACTCAAGTTGCATCTATTTCTTAAAATTTCAAGAGTGTCTACAAATGAGTGAAGTTTTGGCTTTTATATGAAGCCATTTACACATGAGAAAGGAGAGCCATTGGATGGAGTGGGCCTTGATCTTGGCCCTTAGATCAAGCTTGGAGAAGGAGGCAAGATCACACCCCTTGGATCTTGGCTTGAAGAATAAGAAGGATTCTTAGCCTTTAGATGTGATGACCAACCTTAGTCAAACCATGAAGCAAAGGAGCCTCCTTGTCTTGATAATCTCGGCCATGTATGAAGAGAATTGGGCCGAGCCCAATTTGAACCCCATTCTATGTTCCTTTCATGTCTTATGTATTATTGGAAAGCAAAGCCCAAACAATTTAAATCTACACTACCAGATTTACATGCACTTCTTCAAGTCTTTGTGCTCTCTTTGGCCCATGTAAAGAATGTGAGAAGCCCATTGAATTTCTGATCATCTAATGGGAGGCCCTTTTAAATCTTCTTCATCACTGATCTTGTAATTGGGCCTTTTAATGGGCTTGGGCTTGAAGGTGCAATTGGGCTTGGTGGGGTCACATCAACTAGATTCTAGGATTTCTAATCTAGAAAATAAATTTGACAAATATGATGAAGATGATGATATGAGTCCAAAATTTTAAGTGTTTGTATCATTGTTATTGTTTTTATTGCTATTGTAAAGTGTTTGATTGTTTAATAAAAGTGCATTTTATTTACCATTGTCTAATTGAGGGGGAGCTTTTTTCTTAAACTATTTTCAAATGATCAAAACAGTGGGAGAAAAGGTTTAAACAAACAGTGCTACTAACAAATTGAGCTGAGTCCAATTTTTCATAAAAGCACTGGAATAATAGATTATCACCTATGATAATCAATTATCTGCTCAAAGTTTTTTTTTTCAGAAAATACACTGGAATTATCAATTATCACTCGATTATCCCTGTCACTTTGAACGTGAATGTTTAGTTTTTAACCTAATTTTTGAACACCTATTTAAGGAACATCAGAGTTACTTCGAACTTACCTTTTTTAGAAGCTATAGTGCTAGTGTTGTGGTAGCAAAGAGAGTTCTCTAAGTGTTCTCAAAAGAAGCTTTGAAAAACTTAGTGTGGGTAGAGCGATAACTTTTCTTCAGAGGTTTTCTAGGAGATTGAGTGTTGTTGTTGTTGCTAGAAAAGCTAAAGTCAAGGTTCTCTGTGTGATTCAGAGAAAGGTGTTCATCTCTTGTGTGTTCAAGAGAGGTGTTTTCTTTCCTTAATCTTTTGTTATCTGATTGTAATCTGATATTTGTTAGTGATTGAGTTAATCTCTTTATTTGAAAAGATTAACAACTAGACGTAGGATCTTTTGATCTGAACCAGTGTAAATATCTATGTCATTTCCTCTTCTCTATCTCTTTATTTTATCTACTATTGCTTTTAAAGGAATTGATATTTAAGTCAATCGGTAAAATTTCGGAAAAATTTTAAAGTATTAAGTTTATTACTTAAAACCAATTCACCCCGTCTTGATTTTTGTCCAAACGCTAAAATATTTTGTTGCGCGATACCAACAAAAAGCATTCTGGATTCTATAGGTATTGTTTTACAATTTCGCGTGGGTTTGATGTTTTATCTACTAATGTTAATTTGTTGTTGCGGTTAATTAAATATAATACAAATATTTTTGTCTCTAAGATTTTAGAAGCATTCTAGATTCTATAGGTATTGTTTTAGAAATTCGTGTGTACGAATGCATAATCATACTAGAAATTCTTACTTTATTAGCATAACTTAAAAATGTGGATATTTTAGTGTGATTAAAGCTAGGTGGGTTAACACTTCATGATTATATATATATATATATATATATATATATATATATATATATATATATATATATATATATATATATATA
>Ga0214542_1001729_pt1 | contig 45144 bp, 14 predicted proteins | sample CNSS1metaG_FD_160096 | JGI IMG/M metagenome (GOLD analysis project Ga0214542, IMG submission 160096) | Root nodule microbial communities from cowpea collected in UCLA plant growth center, Los Angeles, California, USA - CNSS1 | ecosystem: Host-associated > Plants > Roots > Nodule | place: USA... | reverse complement strand
CGTATTCGTTGTGAGACGACTCAGGGTTATCTTAACCCTAACTATTTTCTTCACTACAAACTGGCAATACTGAAGTTGCTAAAGTAGTGGTAATTTGATCGCCTAACGACAGCGATATCAAATTTGCGGGCAGCCAAGAGGGTTGGGAAAACCATAATAAAGCCCAATTTCGTTTTATTTTTAAAACCCATTTTTAAGACACCTATAAAAGGCAAATTTTAGGTAAAAAGAAGGGTTTCTGCAATTGTTCTGTGGCAACTTGAGAGGAGGGCGAAAATTGAGAGTGAAAAGAGAATTGGGAATGAAGTAGAGAGGAGAGACGGAAGTGGTGATAAGATCAGTCATTGGAGATCAAAGGAACCTTCCAATTTCAAGTTTTAAGCAGGAAATTTCAGGTTAGGGGTGCTAAACGTGTGCGTTTTCGATACTGTATGTTACTGTGTTTTGCCTAATTGGGTTTTGTTTGATTGAGAAATTCGTGTGGTATGTGTTGTGGTCCAGAATTTGGTTAATTGAGATTGTAGGGAAAGTCATGTTATGCAATTGTATGAATTGGACGAGGGTTTTGGGTACTGTTAAATTGGGTTATACTCACACTGCGTCTTGAGGGTCCAAAATTGTGTTTGCAATGCGTTTTATGGTTTGATTGATGAATTAGAGATAGAGAATATGAATGTATCCCGAATTGGTAATGGTTGGGTATTTCTGAGGCACGAGCAGTGGCGAAACTCTGCATGTTTCGCCCAAGCGATTCCTTCTCGCCTAGGCGAGAGTTGCATGGTCTCGTGTTTGGGTGTTGGTTCGCCTTTCTCGCCTAGGCGACCCAGCATCAGTGTTGAGCGACTTGCTTCTCGCTCAGGCGAGATTCACTCGCCTAAGCAAGGTCGCGAAGGGACTTGGGAATGTTGAGCGTGAAATCTCTCCCGGGCGAGGGGTTTTGAGTTTCAAGCGAGGGACACCCTCACCTAGGCGAGAGTCGTTCGCCTAAGCGAGTTCTCGAAGTGCAGTGGTGATGTTTTTGTTGAAACCTCGTCTAGACGAGGTTTGTGTGTTGTTTTGGGCGAAGATGTGACTCGCCCAAGCGAGAGGATCTCGCCTAAGCGAGATAACGATATGGTGTTGTTGTTTTAGGCTCGCTCAAGCGAGGTGGACTAGCCTAAGCGAGACTGAGGGTCTAGCTTGGGCGAGAGTCCCTAGCTTAAGCGAGTTTATGCGAAATTCCATGTTTGTGTGTGCTGGTATGTGCGATTTGGTTCCTTTATCCTATGTATAGGATGTATGTACATGTGTGTGGTGTTTGGGCTTGAAGGACTAAGTCCAATAGGGGTCTGGGATGTGCTTGGTGGTTGGACACATGATGGGCATGGAACTGGTTGAATTCCCGTCGGCTACTAATGGGCGATGAGTCATTAGTATAGTGATTGCATGTGTCGAGCGCACGATGGGCAAGGAACTGTTAGGTTCCCGTCGGCTACTATTGGGCGAGGAGTCCATAATATGGTGATTGCGTGCGTGCCAAGGTCCAAGTGTGAGACTTAGATGTTTTTGCTACGGACGAGGAGTCTGTAGGGCAGGACTATGAGCGGGATAGGCTCATCGGGTTGGACCACGAATGAGTTAGTTTCGTGGGAGCACAAGGAAGTCCCAAGACCTAGTACATGTATATGACTCATAAAGGACTCTGAGGTCATGGTTGGGTTATTTGAAAAATATGAGAATTTTAGTTATGTTATTTTGGGTTAGGGAACATATTTATATTCATGTTTTGTTTATGTATATTGTGCATAGCTCACCCTTTCTGTGTGTGTGGCGATGATCGGATAACTTGTTATCCGGGAGCAGATGATGTGACAGGTGGGCCAGGAGATGCTTAGACTCGGAGCGAGGGCTAGTAGGGGATGTTTTTGTTTATATATATATATATATATATATATATATATATATATATATATATATATATATATATATATATGTTTATTATTTTAGCTTTGAGAATATTATGTAACCTAGTCGGGAGCCATTGACTTTTATTTCAGTTCTATAAATTAAAGTTTTAAAATTTCCCGTGTTTTGGGAAATAGTTTATATTAAATGCAATATTTATTTTATTTGAATTTTATTTATTTAATATCAGTAATATTCCTTAGGGATGTTACATGGTGGGCCAGTACAAAACTGGGCTTGGTGGGCCAGTACGAAACTAGGCTTGGTGGGCCAATACGAAATTAGGCTTGGTGGGCCAGTACAAAACTGGGCTTGGTGGCCAGTACGAAACTGGGCTTAGAGGATATATAGGTCTTTGAAGATGATCCTCAATTTAAGAAATGTCAAGATGATTTTTGTAGATTGATTCCTTTAGAAGAAACAATGGTTGAAGATGTATGATGCATGAAAATGTTCGCTTGTTCATGATGTCAAGGTTTTTGCTTTTCGAATCTGGTGTCAATACATGAACGATGATATATCATGCAAATTGTTATTCATGATAAAAAGCATGTTTTCTTATTTCAAGCACAAGGGATCAAAACATTATTGTAGAGATCAAGATCCTGAAATGTATGAATGCATGATGAAAAACTTGTTATGCTCTGCCTTTTGAAAATTTGCTAGAGTCAATTGTTCTCTTTTCAATCATCAAACTCATTATTGTGGAGATATGTAGGATGAAAATCAACCTATTTTGAAATGGAGTATTGATTGCAAGAGATAGTTGACAAGGCGTTCAAACATTGGTAGCCATGTTTTCAAAGAGAAGAAACAAGTTGTTGAAACTTTGACAGAATGTTGAAACCCCAACTTAATAAGGAGAAAAACAAGATGTAGAACCTTGGCAAAGCGTAGGAACCATAACTTAGACAAGAGAGACAAGATGTCGAAACCTTGGTGCAGGGATCAAGGTGTCGTAACCTCGATATGCAGGAGAAAACAAGGTGTCAAAACCTTGGTGCAGGGATCAGGGTGACGTAACCCCGATATGCAAGAGAAACAAGGTGTCAAAACCTTAGTGCAGAGATACGGTGTTGTAACCCCGATATGCATCAGAAATAGGTGTCAGAACCTTAGTGTAGGGATCAAGGTGTCGTAACCTCGATATGCAGGAGAAAACAAGGTGTCAAAACCTTGGTGCAGGGATCAGGGTGTCGTAACCCCGATATGCAAGAGAAACAAGGTGTCAAAACCTTAGTGCAGGAATCAAGGTGTTGTAACCCCGATATGCAAGAGAAACAAGGTGTCAAAACCTTGATGCAAGGATGAGGGTGTCGAAACCCAGATATGCAGGAGGAGTAAGGTGTCAAGACCTTGTTGCAGGGATCAAGGTGTCATAACCCCGATATGCAGAAGAAAACAAGGTGTCAAAACCTTGGTGCAATGATTAGGGCGTCAGAACCCCAATATGCTAGAAAAACTTGATTGATAAGGATTTTGTAACTTGAAGGAGGAAACATGAATGTATGTTGATCCTTTTGTGTTTTTGAAGGGGAAGGATTCGATAACCATTCATACGAATGAAAAAGGCTTCTATCCAAAAGATTTTTTTTGGATTGAGGACAACATATGTTATGGTTGTTTGTGCAAGATGCATGTCATTATGCCAACTCATGAATGATGAATGTATGTACAACCCTTTTCATTTTCTCGTTACTCAAGGTGTTAAAACCTTAATGCCAAAACTAGGGTGTCGAAACCCTGATATGCATGAAAGCCTGAATGCGTGGTAGAAAAGGGTTAGTTGTGTCTTGTCTTTTGATTTTTCTATGCATGCCTGAGTCAATTGTTTTATTTGCAATCATCAGACTCATTGATTTTGAATGTCCCATGAAAGTGAGGGATGTCACACATCTCGAGGTCCAACATATAAAATGATTATATCCTTGATTTTCTAATTTGCGACATTAGTATAACATGCTTGAATTCACAAGTGAGTGAAAAGCCATGAACATTTAGAAAGAGTTTGAAGGAGACTGAGGTAGCCATATGGGTACATTGTTCCTCACACACCGCTCAAAGGAGAAGTAACTTGTGAATGTCAAGGCGAAAAACACAAGAGTTCCCAAAAAGGTTACCCCCAATTTTGGTGTTTTAGAACAAGTGCTTGAGAATATGGATACGTGAATGTTAGGGCGAGAAACTCATGAAATACACAAAGTTACCTCAATTTTGGCGTATCGAGAAGAATTTAAATGAAGTATGAGTTTTGTGTCAGAAAAGATAGTGGATATATATGGAAGGGATTGGATTTAAAGAATTTCCTAGTTGGTTTATTTTCCTTTCCCTTACTTTTGGTAAGATAACAGGGAGTTCCCCTCTTCCTGAGACATTGTTGTTTTTTTTTTTAAATCAATTCTTTGGTTTAATCAGTTTATTGTCCTTTGAAGCATCATCTAAACAACATGCATAAAATTTCCAATGGCTTAGAAGGGGTTGGACGAGATGACGAGGACTGACTAAGGAGTTGGCCCAGTTTGATTTGGTATCAAGGCACCCTATTTTTGGGCTTCCCCCATCTATTGATGACATGAAGAAAATGATAGGGACCTATGGATGTGGGATTAACAACAGTGGGGTGTATGAATAAAATAAACAAGCCTGAAACATAAAATATGGGGGTGCATGAGTTAATAACCGGCGGTACACAAAGAAATGGCCAGCCTCAGCCCAGATCTCTTACATCCCCATCTTTAGGGTTCCCTCCTTCAAACAAGAAAGAGGAGCCGAGACAACCCTTTTCTTCCCTCCATGGATGCGGCACGTGATGACCAAGGGTCATCTTCCCCAACTCCGGTGAACTCCACACGGCCGCCCCGACCCAAGCCTCCGGCGATGACGCCAATCAGCGTCGGGAGCTCCACCGACGATTACGTCGCTCTCTGGTTTGCTTCGCACAAAGCAATCTGCATGAACATCCCCGACTCTCGTGCCATCGCTCACCCTCACCGGCACGGCCTGGAGCCGGCGACCGTGCACCTTTGTTTCCTTCTACGCGAGACACTCCTAAGACCAACACCGTGATTGACCGCGTCTCCTCCCTCTAACCGAGACTGCCATAACAACGCTTTCATCCTTCGCTTGAAACTTTGACAATGCCGCCGACAATTGGTTATCCTCCTTCATCTGGCCATTCAACCTTCTTCTTCCTCTGCTATCTATTTTCTATTTCAATGTTGGTTTCTATTCTTATGATTGGTTTGGAGTTATTATGATTGGGGAATGGAGGCGTTGGATGATAATGGAGAAGTGTGGGGACGGTGATGATGGTTAATGGAGGTGGTGATGATGCATAGTGGTATTGACAGGCTATGGAGGTGATGATGATTCACAGTGGTATTGGGCTGGGTTATGTGGTGTTGAGAATGTGAGGATGAAGGTGCTGTTTTTGTTTTTTTGAGAACAGAATGAGGGAAAGCCTCCATGAGTGAAGAAGGTGAAGCCTGAATGAAGGGACTCTGATGATATTTGTTGTGCCTCTAGTCTGTTCCCTTCCCACCTCGAGACGTGGGATAAGGCTAAAAGCAGATGTTGCTTCCTACTCCTTCCTTCTTCAGCCATCATGACCATGGCCAGCTAGCTATCACCCCTAACTATCAGAGACGTTACGTTAACCTCTTGGTCTTCTCTTTTTTCATTTCATTTTTTATATACATATTTTTTGAACAAGGAATAAAATAAAATAATAAAAAATAGTAAACAAAATATGATTAAAATCAAAATTAAAAAAAATAAAAACAAAAATTTAAAATTAAAATAAAATAAAAAAGATAAAATAACATAAAATAAACAAGTTAAAGAAATCAAGATTAAATAAATTAAAACAAGATTAAACTAAATTTAAAATGAGATTGAAATAAATTTAAAATTCACTGCTCTTTTGTGTTTTTTTTATTTCCTCCTTTTCCTAATTATTTTCTGAAAACAAAATTATTATTTTTTTACCCGGACGAAATTGGGTGTTGACAACTAGCATGAACATAGCCACTCTCTTTGGAAACTTGAGGGAACATGAATTAGAGCTTGGAAGACTCAAGGAAGAAGATGATGGAGAAAAGAGGCACATTATACCCTTAAAAAGTTTTGTAAAATCTGTTGCAAAATCTAATTCCAAAAAGGTTGAATATGCAGATGATGATGATGATTATAACTCTGACAGTGAAGCCTTGAGACTAATGGTAAAGAGGTTCTCAAAATTTTTGAAAAACAAGAACAAAACTAATAGTAATTCTGTAGAAATTAAAAGATCCTCTAGGAAGCAAGAAAAACATGTTGTTCCAACCTGCTATGAGTGTGGAAAAATGGGACACATCAAACCTGAATGCCTTGTCCTCAAGCTGAAGCAAAAAGAGAAAGGTGCGGCAAACAAGCACGAGAAGAAAATGAAAGCTTACAACAATGACTCCAGCTCATCCAGTGAATCTGATGGAAGCATTGAGGAAGAAACTAACCTTTGTCTTATGGCTGGAACATGCTCTTCTAAGAGTAGTGTGAGTAATTTCAAATCCAATGATGATGAAAATAACTACTATGAATTAATTGATGCTTTTAATAAATTGCATAAGGAAGCCACGAAATTGCAAAAGTCAAATAATAAGCATAGAGGAGAAATTAAATGGCTTGAAGGTAGAGTAAAGCAACTAGAAGAGGAAAATGAAAATCTGATAACAAGTCTTGAAAAACTAGAAAAATCTAAGAAACACTTTAGGTCCAAAGATGACACAAGCTCTCCCCAATGTGAAAAATGCCCAGGACAGCTAGAAAAGACAGATTACCTAATGAAAACTCTCTCAAAATTCACCTTGGGAAGATCAAACCTTGATGCAGTGTTATGAATTAATTGATGCTTTTAATGAATTGCATAAGGAAGCCACGAAATTGCAAAAGTCAAATAATAAGCGTAGAGGAGAAATTAAATGGCTTGAAGGTAGAGTAAAGCAACTAGAAGAGGAAAATGAAAATTTGATAACAAGTCTTGAAAAACTAGAAAAATCTAAGAAACACTTTAGGTCCAAAGATGACACAAGCTCTCCCTAATGTGAAAAATGCCCAGGACAGCTAGAAAAGATAGATTACCTAATGAAAACTCTCTCAAAATTCACCTTGGGAAGATCAAACCTTGATGCAGTGTTATGAATTAATTGATGCTTTTAATGAATTGCATAAGGAAGCCACGAAATTGCAAAAGTCAAATAATAAGCGTAGAGGAGAAATTAAATGGCTTGAAGGTAGAGTAAAGCAACTAGAAGAGGAAAATGAAAATCTGATAACAAGTCTTGAAAAACTAGAAAAATCTAAGAAACACTCTAAGTCCAAAGATGACACAAGCTCTCCCCAATGTGAAAAATGCCAGGACAGCTAGAAAAGATAGATTACCTAATGAAAACTCTCTCAAAATTCACCTTGGGAAGATCAAACCTTGATGCAGTGTTAGGATCTCAAAGGAGTGTGCTTAACAAAGAAGGAATAGGTTACAATGGCAAATCTAATCCATTAGGCACCAGAAATTTTCTAAATATGAGTAAACCAACATCTGTTATTTGCTCCTACTATTCTGAACTTGGTCATCCATCAAATTCTTGCTATTTTAGAAATTGTGGGGTTCCTAAAGGAGAGTACAAATGCGTAACTAAAGGAACACCTCAAACCACTAATATGAAAGGACCCAAGTTCAATTGGGTACATGTGTAAGACCCGTGGAATTTAATTAATTAAATAAATAATTAATTAATAAATGCGGGTGGGCAAATCATTTATGACATTAAATTATAGTTGGTATGACGTGGAAAGGTATTAGCTCAAGTGGCTGAGAGTACTTTGATTGTGTATGAGGACTTGGGTTCGAGTCCTATGTATGCTAACTTTTGTGTTATTGTTTTATTATTTAAATCTATGTAGTCATGTTATGGAATGATATGATGTTTGAATTGGGTTTGTTAAGCATGAAATATGATTAGTTGAATTGGTTATACTCTGAAATTGTGATTGAGTGGTCATGGATTTAAACCTTGGAGAACCCAAACTAAAATCTTAATTTTTTTTGGTGTTTTGGCTTTGAATTGAATATGAAAGGTTGGGGAGAAAACCCTAGAGTGGGCAGTAGAAAGGTGGCTCGAAAATGGCCATAAGGAGGTGGTAAATTGCATTACCAACTCAATTATGACTTAATTTTCGTGTAGGTAATTAACATAGTTTTAGACACCCTTTAAAAAGAAGGATTTGGCTTAAAGTTAGAGTTTTTGCAAAACTGAGGTTATACCAGAAAGTTAGGCACGAAAATCAAAGAGATTGGTGAGGTTGGGGTGAGGTTCTGAAGTCAAAGTGAAAGCACACCAAAAGAGGAGGGAACGTGGTGATCATTGGAGTTCTCCAAGTAAACCAATTGTTAGCAAAAGGATCCAGGTTAGGGGAGTTGCACTCTGTTTTTCCTTGTCGTTTTATCAAATTACATGAATGATATGATAATGTGAATGCATGATTCTCTTTTTGGTTGTGAAATTTTGATTTCTGGAAATTTTCCAGAAACCGCCTGGCGGGCTATATATAGCCGCCAGGCGGCTTATGTCAATTGTATGTATTTGTGGTGTTTCTGGGGGCAGCGCCTGGAGGTGAAGCCCTGTACCGCCAGGCGACGCAAGCAGGTAACTAAATTCTAGGTTTGTTTGTTAAACTGTCTGGCGGTGATGAATTTCCGCTAGGCGATGCAAGTCTGCGTGGCTTGATTTTCTGTGATTTTGGGCGTCCTGGAGGGAATTGATTGAGGAATACATGGGGGGTAGTGGTCAAGGGACGATTTAACTTGATTGTCATTGAATTACAGCGAAGTGTATGGTTTAATGTGATGAAACAGTGTAATGAAATGGTTTGGGTTTGGGTATTGGCATATTAGCAGAGTTAGGATTACAAAAGTTAATTATACTGAAACTGGTTTGTTGGAAATTAGACTATGTAGTGTCAGGTGGCATTAACATCAGGTTCTTGGAGAAAATGGATTGTGAAGGGGATAAGGGAGCTTTCAAATTGTAAGAGGATCGTTTCGCATGGGCTGTGAGACTGGGAAATGCCCAGAATTCTTTGTGCCGCTTGGCGGCACGGAGCTTGTCGTCAGGCGCCCCCGCAACAGTGGGACTTAGGTGTGTGGTCGCGTGAAACAGTGAGGGTGATAGCTGAATTGGGAAGCAAGTGGAGGAGGGCAAAGAGGAAAGATGTGAAAAACGAGTAAGGGAGGGGTCTAGATGACTTGGAAGGAGTGGAAGGAGTAGATGTAAACAGAAGGAGGTGTTATGGTTATGTAGGATAAAGTGAATGTTGCATTAATAAATCTTAGGTTAGATAAACCAGAGCTTTGTTTTGGGTAAGAATGACTGAATGGTGAAACCTTAAGGTTAATTGGTAATGTTAACTTTGAGTTTTGAGAGCAAAGGTAGTAAGTGTAATGGTGGGGGATATTGACCTTGGTAGTATTACATTCACTGCTGGATAAATCAGAGAGTAACAGAGGTATGCAATGCATAAGAGTACGTCTGATATGATAAATAATGAGGTGAAACCAAATTACCCTCTTATAAGTCGGGTTAGCAAGACCAAATGAAAGTCTAGAACTTGGGTAATGAGTTAATTATTGGGAGTGAGTACAAGAGGATTGGAAAGAAATTATGTGGTGAGGTTTAGTTAATTGAATCTTAGTGCAATCTGGTTGGATCATTTGGGAGTCATTATTGTGCAGATTACTGATATGGCGCCTAGCGGCAAGGTTGAGACCGCCAGGCAATAGCCAATACACAGAGGGCCTCTAGAGCGAGTGGCACCTGGCGGAGAGGAAGATCCTGCCAGGCGAACGGAGTAGGAACAGTGAGCTTCTGGAGTGTTGGCATCGAGCAGTGGTGACGGAACCGCAGGCAGTAGTAATTGTGGTTACGGGTTTCGAGGCGTTTGGCGCCTGGCGATACGCGACACCCGTCAGGCGGTCTGGGAGCTGGTAGCGTCTTACGGCACGTGTCCCCCGCCAGGCGAATTGTACTGCTGCAGCTTGGAATTGTGATTTCTCATATGTGATCTACAAGGCGTCTAGTGGAGCTTTAAAGGTGGGATTGCTAGTGTTCCTTGAGTTGTGGCTCGGAACGTATCCCTTGAGTTGTGGCTCGGGATAGGGGTTAAACACGTGGTATTCCTTGAGTTGTGGCTCGGAATAGCATCTCTTGAGTTGTGGCTCGGGATGACGGATGAACACGAGGAACCCTTGAGTTGTGGCTCGGGTTGGCGAGTGTTGCCGGTGTGAGTGTGCTTGTTGTGGCTAGTACGGATGGGTCCAGATAGATTGCCCTCCTCAGTTGTTGGCTAACGAGTTTGGTAGTCTTGGGACGATATAGACTATGTTCGTATATGGGAACTCTACTTGGCGTTACGGTGTATGATCCGTAGCATTGCTTCCTGCACGTGCTCTATCAGTTGTGGCCGATAGGTATGGCAGCAAGTCACCTTGAAGTAATCCGTAGACGATGTAGAACACGAATAATCTGATTGGGGGTCAGATGGTAGGAATTAAAAGATGGAACAATGTGGGATGTTTAAGTTATGTATAGTGACATGTGTATATGTATATATATATCTGCAACATTATATATGTTTTATCTGTTAAGCTCACCCTATCTACGTGTGTTTGGCGATGATCGTGTACGCAGTACACGGGAGCAGATGTTATTGATGCAGGTGGCTCAGGTGAAGCTTAGTCGCAGAGAAGGGATAGACTCAGGGAAATCTTATGTTTTATTTTCTCTGGTTTTGGGATCAGTTGTAAACCCTTATGGGTGATATTATAACATTTGATTTTTGGTTTTTATGATTGATGGTTATGAACATTATTTACTTATTTAATAAATTTTAAATTTTCCCGCGTTTTGGGAAAATGAGGTATTATTAAATGCTCTGTTATTTATTTACTTCTTTATTTTATTTATAAATCCGTAATATCCTGACGGCATGTTACAACATTCATCTTCTCTTTAATCTATGTTTCAGTTGTCTTGATGCAAGGAAAGCAATGTAGCTTCTATATAATGGATGCTCAAGACACATGAAAGGAGATGAGAAGAACTTCTACAGGATATCTTACAAAGCCAATTAATGGTCATGTTACAAGAGGTGATAATAACAAAGGTTAAATTTTAGGCATTGCCAAGGTGAAAAGTTCCTCTTCTATTGTGATCAAGTATAGTTGTTGGTTGAAGTACTCTCATATTTTGAATTTACTGCATATTTGTTCACTAAAAAGGAAGTAAAATGTGCATTTTTCATATTTCTGCATAAATTAATCCATTAGGTAATTCTCTAATCGATTATCATTTTCCTGTTATGGCTCATTTGCTTCTCAACACTACATAATTCATTAGATTAGTCATCTACTTGTACTGAAATCCTTAACTGCCTGTATGCACTCTGATATTCCTGTTGTTGGATATGTTTATCCATCCCATTGGTCTTGGTTTCTATTTGCTCTACACTTCCATTAATTTTTGAACTGCTGATTTACACTGATATTGCAATGCTGATTTTATTTATGGCTGTCTGCACTCTGATGTGAACCTGTGATACGTATTCCACTTGCTGCGTTGTCAATACTGTCATACTTTGTATTGTTAATCTGTGATGTTCCTGGTATGTGTTGGTTTGGTTGTGTTACACCCCTATGCTCTTTTTGCTAATGTCTAAAAGGGGAGAAATGTTGTTTGTTTTATATCTATGTTGCAGGACACATATTGGCCATCATCAAAAAAGGGGAGATTGTTGAAATGGGAGCTTGCTCAACTCCAACGAAGTTAATTTTGATGATTTTGATGATGTCCAAGGCGACACATCATGTGAATTACTAGTTTAGAATTAGTTCTGTTTTGTTAGATTGTGCATTAGTGTTAGAGCAAAAATATCATATGTAAAACAAGCTTACATAGAGTTGTATTAACCATCAAACTCTTGCTTATGCATTCATAAATTGATTAGCTATTTAACTAATAGATTAGCTGAGGGTATTGCACTAAGGCAGTGAAAACACACTCACGATAATCTATTAGGTAAATTCCTAATCCATTAATGACTGCAGAGAACTCTATATAAAACCAATTTCTGAAATCAGTTTTGCGTGTGAGAAAAATTACAGAATTCCTGAGAAACATTCTGAGAAACTGTCCTCTGAGATTTACAGAGTTCCTAAGCATTCTTGAGAGATCATTTAAGTAAAGATTCAAGGAGATTGATGGAGGATTCAACCTTGATGGGTCAAGCTTGGATCTAGGAGTCAATTGACAAATCTGCACAACACTAGGTGTATTCGTTTCTTGATTCTCTCTTATTGTATTTTTGTTCAGAGTTGATTCACTGTGTAAAGTGAAGGTCTAGGTGCAATTGTGTGGATGCAGTGCATCTAGGGGGAGTTCTTGATTTGTAGATCAAGCTCCTTTGTCTTTAAGGTCTTGAATTATTTAGATGCTCTTGTAATTCTTGAATCTCTATTGATTTAGTGGAATCCTCCTAAGTGGATTACTTAGGAGAAGACTGGACGTAGATTCATCTTGAATCGAACCAGTATAAATTGTTGTGTTCTTTGTTTCTCTCTCTCTTACAATCTTTCTTGATTGCTTTAAACAATCCATTAACATAGAACTGCGAATTTGGTTAATTGGGTTATAAGACTTAAAGATACTTTCAAGATTCAACTTAACCAAGTGAAAGACTAATTAATCAATTTAAATCCCCTTCTGGGTTAAACTATTAGACAAATCTGATTTAACAATTTGAACACAAAACCAAAATTAGGACTTATTTAAAAAAAATTGACGAAAATCGAGACCAAAAAGATATTTTAACCAACAAAATTTTGACATCAACAAAAATAAATAACAAAAAAGAAATTCTCTATAAAAAAAAGAAACTCGCAAAATGTATAAAAATAATAATAATAAAAAACACACTTGAAACTTAAAAAATCTAACAAACAAGAAGTGTGGACCAGATCAATGTTATACTAATTCTGCTTCTTCTTTTTCTCTCTCTTTAAGTCTTCCTTTCTCTTTCCATTTTATTTAAACTATATTTTTTACATTTTCCTTTTCTCTTTCTTTTATAATTAATTTTAGAATTTCACAACTATCACATTCATATATATATATATATATATATATATATATATATATATATAACATTTCAGAGAAAAAAAAAAGTTATTTGGACACGTTTTAATATCAGACTTTTGGCAAAAGGATACTAAAAACCAGTGACGTGGCTCTCTCTAAAACGAATGTGTGGCACTGAATGGAAGCATCTGATAACTTTTCTTTATGACTCGTGTCTTCTCTTCCCTACTCATCTCTCTCATTTTCTACTTTACACTTTGACCAATTTATAAATCTTTCTTTTTCTGTCTATAATATGTGTTACCCAATTTTTATGCACTTTTCAGGCACGGTGGAATTGGGAAATGGGGGAGGGGGGCGCGTAGTTGATTTGAATTAAGAGTAGGTTTACCAAACTACTACATTCTCTCTCTTCCTCCTCACTCTTTCTTATTTTTTAAATTAAATTAATACGTTTAAATTTAATTAAAATTCACTTAATTAATAATTTAGTCATGTAATTGGATTTATTTTTTAAAATTTTTATTTGATTAATTTTTTTAATTTGAGTTAATGTAATTCTTTTATTAAATTTAAATTAAGATTTATGTGTCAAAATCTTGATTAATTATGAAATTCTTTTATTCTTTTTTTTTCTTCATTTCCTTTCAACTCCCTTTACATGATAATACATCATGTAAATGATATTAATACTAATTTAATATTGCCTTTATTTAAAATATAAAAATACAATTGGATAAAAACAATGAAAATATAAATAGTCATAAATTTAAGAACTAAATTACTAACTAAATAGTTAAAATATATATTAATAAAAATTAAGGCTAATATATTCTAACATTGTTTATCTCTATAATACTACTAAATTAATTTTTAATTTTAATTAGGAAAATAAGAAAAAAAATACTTAATCTTGTACAAAGTTAATAATGAGAATTTATGGTCATTAAAATACAACAAGATCAATTGGGATTGCATCTCACAAATGATAAAAAAAATTAAAAATTTTACTTCTTTTAGTTTTTTAAAAAAAGAGTTAACACCAATTAATTATAAAAAAATTATATAAAAAATTAAAATATTACTTTGAATCCAAAATTTTAAAATATCACTTTTTTTATTTTCGTCCTCTAACTCCATATTGCTAAGTGGTGTTACCTTCTTTGGTGACCATCTTTCTTTTCAACACTTTTGTACAATATCACGTTTAAATGAGATACTTATTTGGGAGCTCCAATCATGGTTGTTTGTCAACATGAAATTTAGTGGGTTATTTAGTTTAGTATGATCTAATAAACTTCACATTAAAAAACCTAATAATGACAAAAAAACATAATTGGTTTATCTTTAATAGTAACTTCCTTTCTTTTTTGGAATTTTTGGATCAAATATAAAGTCCAAAGTAAGATACTTGTTTGGGACAACAATAATGGTTTTCTGCCCACATGGAATGTCGTTGGGTTTTTTACTTCACTTGATTGTAATTTGGATCCACATAAATCAAATAATTAATGGTAAAAAAGCTTAACTAAAATGACCTTAAGTAGGAATTGTCTTCCCGATTTAGAGTTTTTGTACAAAAAATATTCATACTAAGATATTGGATTGGAGTACCAGTAATGATTTTCTGCCAACATGGAATGTCATTGAATTATTTAATTTAGTAAGTTCTAATTTTGATACACATTAACCAAGTCCATTACGGTAAACCATGTGGTATTTGGTTAATTTGGTTTACAACGATGGAAATGGTTAACGTGCATCAGAATTAGAATCTACTGATAATCCAGTGACATTCTATATTGGCAGACAGCCATAATTGGAGCTCCCATTTAAGTATATCACTTTGTATTTAATATTGTATAAAAAGTGTTAAACAGAAAGACAGTTACTAGGAAATGTAACGCCAATTAGAGTTTTAGCAATACAAGGTTGGAGAACAAAAATAAAAAAGGTGATATTTTAAAATTTTGGATTCAAAGTGATATTTTAATTTTTTATAACTCATTGATGTTAACTCTTTTTTAAAAAACTAAAAAGAGTAAAATTTTTAAATTTTATTTTATTTTATCATCGTGAGATGCAATCCAAATTGATTTTGTTTTGTTTGAATGAACAAAAGTTCTCATCATTAACTTAGTACAAGATTAAGATTTTTTATTTATTTTCCTAATTAGAATTAAAAATTAATTTAGTAGTACAATATAGAGATCAACAATTAGAATAGATTAGCCTTAATTTTTATTAATATATTTTTTAATTATTTAGTTGGTAATTTAGGTCTTAAATTTAAAACTATTTATGTTTTCTATCCAATTGAATCTTTATATTTTAAATAAAGACAATATTAAATCAGTACTAATATCATTTACATGTATTATCATGTAAAGGGAGTTGAAAGGAATTGAAGAAAAAAAATAGAAAGATTTTATAGTTAATCAAGATTTTGACACATAAATCTTAACTTTAATTTAACAAAAGAATCACATTAACTCAATTTAAAAAAAAATTAACTTAATCAAATAAAAAATATAAAAAATAAATCCAAATATATGACTAAATTATTAATTAAGTGCATTTTAATTAAATTTAAACGTATTAATTTAATTTAAAAAATAAAAAAGAGGGGTCAAAGAGAGAGAGAATGTGATAGTTTGGTTTATTCAAATTAACTATGCAACCTCCATTTCCCATTTACACCGTGCCTGAAAAAATAAAATAAAAATATAAACAAATAATTGTCACATAGATGCCACCTCACTGTGTCAAAATTGGTAACATATTCACTTAGTCAATATATCATTATCATTATTGCAAAGCAAATGATCCCGTATACCACCAAGTCATGACTTTTAAAATGAACAAATATATTTAATTTTAAAAATTAAAGATGACTTTCATATCTTAAAAAACAAATAAGAAAAAATATCACAATTTTAAATTTGAAAGAAAAAAATAAAGTTAAAAATAATTTCAATTTATAAAATAAAAAATAAAAAAATATCACAATAATTTTTAAATAAATAAAATGATTCTTATAAATGAATTTGGATTGAATATTCATAAAAGAGAAATATTATTAACTATTGTACTTGAGTGTATACTTTCAAATATAGAAGAAAAGTCTCGATAGCAAAAATAGTGCATTGTAAGCTTAGCAATTATAAGTTTACCTTCTGAGTTTAGATTGTACTTTTGTATTTGAAAGTGTTTTTCTCATTATTCAAATTGGCATTTGTCTTAATCTGAGGTGAAGATTGAGAAACATACTAGGAGAGATTGATGCTCGTGTTATCTAGAGAGAGTGTGCTTATGATACTAGGTGAGGTTAAACTCGTTTTATATTCAATTGTATTTTATTAATTGATGAAGGATTAATCCCAATCAAGGATGGAGACACATGCTTAAGAAGACTAAGTATGTTTAAAAAGGAAGTTCACTAGTCCTTCATCCCTTTTCATTATTTTTCATTGTGTTTGAATTTCCCTAAGTTGGCTCAACCTTAGTTGACTTGTTGACCTTTGACCAAGTTTGACTTGTTGACTAGAGTTAACTTGACTTAAGCCAACATGTTAATCCTTATTTATGTGTTTCGTAGGTTTAATTAAGGTTAAGTATGGTGGATGATGTGGCGCAACCCTAGTGGAGATTATATGGAGCATAGATGGAGGAGAGAGAAAAGACAAAAGCATAAAGTAAAAAGCGTAAAGTAAATGTACCTTTGTTTTTAGCACATTTTGGCCACTTTTTGGAGATATATGAGACACCTTCTTGATCTCTTTTAGAGCTTAACTGAAATTAGCATTGTACACACCATAGTTAGCTCATTTCTCTCTCACTTTTGTAAACATTATTTGACCTATTTTCTAGAAGCTTGGGTTAGGATTTTGTAGAGACATCCTTATGTATATTTTATATGCTTAAAAGTCGTTAAACTCTTCTATATAAGGGGTGCTCCTGGAGTTGTAAGAGGGTTGCTAAATTTGAGCAATATACATTTCTGTTGTTCAACCAAAACCATGAGGTTCCTCCACGAGGTTCCTCCATAGGGGTGGAGTTTGTACCTTAGCCTTATCTTGCTTAGCAAGTGGCAACATCATACACTCATCTCTAGAGTTGGTTAGCCATATGGCCCCTCCAAGATTGGTGTGCTTCATCTTCATTACCATTCTTTATGTCTTCCATTTTGTTTTTGTTTTCTTCTACTTCTATTTGGTTTACATGTTGTGTTTCCTTTTTTGTTGTGAATTCTAACTCAATTCATCACTCTCGTTCTTTTTGAACCTTTTATAGTGCACCTTCACATCTAGATATCTTGCTATCTTAATGTCCAGTGGAAATATTTACTAGGTTTTCTTAAGAAACTCATCACCATATTCAAAAACATAAAATGAACCAACTCAATCCTTCATTATTAGTGAAACCTTTTAAGCATGGTAATTAAGAGAGAACTGGTTATAACTCGATGGGTGAACTAATATAAAATATTTTTTATGCTCGATTTACTTTTTGTTTAGTATTTCAAATTCATTTGTGAAAAAGGATTTTAAGGCTTTATTCATCCCCCTTTAATTGCAAATTTGAAATCTCATTCAATCAAAGGTGACTAATACATAAGGCAAGGGGTTCTATATATAGATGGCCTAGCTCTCGTCGCAAGCATGACCATTTTAGTGTGGGATTGAAACTACAATATTGGATGTTACACACATGGAGAAGTGACACTTAAAATTAAACTAAATTTAGCATATCCTACATTATATGGGACTTTGTTTTATAAGCTTCTTCTCTAAGTGTCAGGCATTAACTTCTACGGTTCTTGGCTAACATTTTAAGCCCAAAATAAGGTCCAATTATGACCAAAATCTCATGTACAAATGCCTCCATATAATCCTACAATTACAAGGAAAGAATATACACATATACAATTTATTAAAGACTAAGCAAAAAAGAAAGATTTGTTGGTATTCTACTCTCTAACATGGAAGAGTCTTCATCATTGAAGCTTTATTTTCATTTATCCTCTTAGATATAGGTTTTGTGATTGATGGTTTCCATAACAATTGTTTGGAGTCATTGTTATCAAAAACTAAAAATCTAAAAACACTTTATCAACACATTTTCACCAAAACACTAACTTTTACAAGAAATAATACATCTGGACTAGAATCAAAGAATTAAAGCAAAACACTACCTAAAAGAGATGCAATTAGCTATGAAAAATAAGTCAAAACTGGAACTTAACATACCTCCACACTGCCCTTGCACTTTTGGGCAAACATATAAGAAAAGAAGAAACTAAAAGCAATTTCCAAAATTCAAATGAATTCTCATCTCACTACTCAACTACAATTGTTATGCACAAAAAGAAGTACAATCAATGCTTTAAAACATCAAACATGCTTGAAAATAGGTCAAAAAAATCAAGTAAACCAATATTTATTCAAAATCAGTTCTTCGATCAAAATCACAACCTGACAAATTAGTGTATCTCTCATCCTCTCATGTGTTTCAAGATAAAATTTATCTCTTAGCATATTACATCATGAAACTAGCACTAACATAGGCTTGAAGAGCTTCTAACATCCACTACTCATTACCAACACAACTTAAGATCAATAGGACTTTAATCAAGATTATAACATGGCCAAGATTATAACATGGCCAAGGTAGAGGGTAGGATATAGAAAATGATTCAAATCTTAAGCAACAAAGAGGGTGGAAGGAGCAATTGGGATATATCTAAAAAATCAAGTGTAAAGTCATGCTCCTCAATATTTCAATATTCATACTATCACTTAGTGTCCTTCTCTATCTCCCCTTGAGATTAAGAACTAATAATTACAAAAACAAAATAATCTCTCATGCAGGAGATTACAATCACACTCAAAGTATTCTCACTTTTATTTCTCTTGAAGCACTTTAATATTTCTCTCACATTATACCTGTCTTCTTCATCTTGGTCCCAATTCTTATAATCATGTTGTGTCATTTTACCATTGATGCATATTCAATTAAGCATATTCTTCATATCTTCAAATTTCTTCTTCTTTCTTTATTTTTGGAAGTTCTTAATATTTCATTCAGAGTTCTTGATGTTATCTATTCTTTCCTTTTCTGCCATTCAACAATTTGAATTTCAAACTTAACATTATGGACTTAATCTTTTGAAGAATCTCTTACAGTCTTTGATCTGCAAGGTTTTTTCCTTTCTCGTGATTAGTTGATGAATATATGACAACATTAGTGATTTTTAATCATAAAGGATTTCCTTTTATATCTAATCAATAATCTTTTATATTCTTCAGATTATATGTTCAATAAGAATATCTTTAGATAATTCTAAGCTTAGCATCACAATTCTCTTAATTGATTTGATCATCAATTTCAATATTCATATTCCATTAATCAATTTGAACTTGATCTTCATATCAACTGGTGTTTTAATGAATCTTTTTTGTGTTATTTGTTGATATGAGGTTGGCTCGTGTAATGTGTGCCTTAGCATTACTAGTCTAATCATTCTTTTATTGGAGTCGTATAATGGAAGTATTTGTCTAATAGGGATATTCAACATTCACCCTAGTGAGTTGAATTTTACTCGTCTAAAGGTGATACTCGTCTGGTACCTTTAAATGCTTGTGTTGACTTGTCTAACGTTTTTCTTTGACTACTCTACTGCTTGTAGCAATCTAATGCTTGTAGCAATCTAATGCGTTGCCTCATTATGTTGACTCATATGGTCAATGATCTTGTCAATTGAGTTTAATTGAGTATGCATTATTTGAGTCTTCTGATGACTTGTTCGTCTAACAACATTAGTCATCTAGTCCAACTTGCGACTCACTAACCAATATTTTTTATTGAGCTCGTCTAAGATTCACTTTCTTTCATGTTTGCTTCAGACTTCAAGCATCATCTAATTTATGATGCTCATTTTCTTATGATTTTGCTTACACTCATTCAACACACATTAGTTTAATAAAAACACATGTTCATACTAAAGAACATGGTTGTCTAATAATTATATTCTTGCGTGTAATGAGGTCTTTAACCTAACTAACCTTTCTTATGTTCAGTGCTTCTCTAGGAGCATTATATAATCATATTTAGCAAAATTGGAACATTATCTAATTGACTTAATTATCTTGTTTCATTATAGATTTTGTTATCATCAAAATCTATTTGTTAGACTCGTCTAATGGGGTTTTCAAGCAACTAGTGCTAATAAAGACCTCCTTCAGCTATCACCAGCTAGTTATGCTCTTTTAAGTGAATCAAGTAATTAGTAGACCTTTAATATAGTCATTATAGTAGACTCCTAGTCAAAGCACATGTTAAGCCCACACAAGGTATTACTTATCCCTCGAGGGCTACCAACACAAGCATACATGTATCTGGCAATGTTCGATAGATTTGGCATATTCCTATTTAGATTCTACTTAACCCATCCACATTTGTTCTCTTTTCCACAAGCACATTCATGTGCATGAATCACCATTATTTACATTCATTCATCCAAACATTAAACTCACAATATGTAGGGAAAACACATATGTCATATCTTTCTCATCAAACAAATATTCTTTTAACAACACAATTAACGACATGAACATAGTTCGACTCATAAAACACTCATCAAGACTCAGTTAGCTTCCCTCACTCAAGCTAAGTTTTCTACTAGCTCTATACTAGGTTTCCAAAGGGGTGAGAAAGTCAACTTCTCCTCTCAAGGGTCACTTACAATAACTCGGGTGTTGGCATCCCAAGAATGAAAGGGAAGACTCAGAAAAAAGGAGAGAGCTAACTGAAAGATGATAGAAGAGAATGTGGTGATATGAGACTTGATACCTTGTAACTTGGCCTAATATATTTCTCTCTCTCAAACAAAAAGAAGCATCGTGCCACGGTATAATATGTGCGTATCTTTATCCCTTTGAAAAGGGTAGCACCGTATCAAGGGTTTAGGTCCCATGTCCCCCACCAAATTTTTTCTCTCTCTTCCACGCGTCTTTTCTTCTTCAACTACGTTCACTCTTTATGCTCAAGAGAATAGTTGAATGTTCTAAGACTCACTCAACTCCTTAAGGTATGAGACCTCGTCTAATAAGCATAACCATGCAATGTCTAACAAAGTGCATATTGTTCAAGCTCATAACATTTGTAACATTCCGGTAGGATATTACTTAAAATAAATAATAAAATAACAATTTATATAAATAATACCTCATTTATTAATGAACCATTTCCCTAAATGCGGGAAATTTCAAAACTTTAAAACATTAAGAATCCAAATATTCTAAAATTGTAAAAACTGTAATCAAATTACATGTAAATTAAACCAAAAATAGTTATAAAAATCCCTTCGTGCACTGAGCCCACTCTCCGCCACTAAGCGTCTCCTGGCTCACCTATAACATCATCTGCTCCTGGATAATAAATTACCCGATCATCGCCACACACAAACAGATAGGGTGAGCTATGCACATAAATATAATCAAATATGAAATTAAATCCCCAGCCCATTCATAAATAATCATTTTTTTTTATTTTCCAAAAACACCCACATTCCCACACTCATAACCAATATGAGTTCATGCATGTATTCTAACTCTGGGATTTCATGTGCTTCCACGACCCTCCTCGCTCGTGATCCAACCTACAAGCCTCTCCCGCTTGTAGTCCTGCTTCACGGACTTCCTCGTCCGTCATCCGAACTCCTCGCTCATAGCATTCCCAAGTTGAGCATGGAATGAACTTCCTCGCTCATTCATCCCAACAAGGGTACCTCCGGTGAACTAAACTGTTCACATTTCGCATTCGGTCCACCCATCACGAACTCCTCGCTCGTGACTCCAACCAAGCACATCCCAAATCCTAAGGACTCAGTCCATCAAGTCCAAACACCACAAACACATGCATATAACTTCCTATATTTAGGAAAAAGTAAACAAACTAGCTCATAAAGCACATACAAACATAGAAAGTCGCAGCAACTCGCTTAAGCCAAGGACCCTCGCCCAAGCTAAACCATCAGCCTCGCTTAGGCTAGTCCACCTCGCCTAAGCGAGCATGAAACATTGACTGCACCACCTTGTCTCGTTTAGGCGAGCCCCTCTCGCCTGAGCGAGACCCATTCGCTCAAACACCCAAATCTCCTCGCTTGGACGAGGATTTGCGCTTAACCACACATAACACTTTTCGCGTCCTCGCTTAGGCGAGCCACTCTCGACCGAGCGAGACTTCGTTTCGCTCAACCCAAACCTTGGTCGTCTGAGCCAAATGCTCGAGCCTAAACCCTGAATGAACTCCTGCAACTCTCGCCTAGGAGAGAAGGAGTCGCTTTGGCGAAACTTGTAGAGTTTCGCCACTGTTCAAGCACGAGAACAACCAAAACTATACCCAAAAACCAACACAATCACTACCAAGCACTCCATTTGATCAAGCAACCACAAGAATAGGTTTTAAACAGGTTTGAATCACCAAATCTAAAGGTTTGGCCATAATTAACCAATACAGTTCTAAAACCCTCATCCAATTCATATAAATCACCCCAAAACTTTATGCACAATATCAATTTCACCAATTCTCAATCACAATGCCTATAATACGAAATTAACATTATGCAGAATCAAATTGAGAATAACACAAACATAGAATCACAACAAAATTCGTATGCACATAAGGACAGCTCTCTTAACCTGAATTCTGGATTAAAATTTGGAAGAAAATGGAGGTTCCTTGGTTCACCAATGCTTTGCTTCACCCTCTCCCAATTCAGCCCTTGCACACCCAAAGACTCACCTCTCACTCTCAAATTCGTGCTCTTTTCAAGGGTCCACTATCAACACTGTCAAAACCCTCTTTTTCCCTAAAAATGACCTTTTATATGTCTCTCAATTAAGGGTTTAAAAGTAAAAACGAAAATAGGCTTTATGGTGGTTTAATTTCTATTAAGGGTCATTATATAATGGTTTCCAGCCCCTTGGCTGCCCCTTCTATTGATTTTACCTTTGCCCTTTCTTTCACATTCAATTTCACAACTTCATTTAGCAAAAATAAAGTCTATTTCACCTCTTAACAAGGTTTAAACCCATGACCCCCTACTCATAAGGCCAAAGCACAACCATTATGCCAATTCATATTTAGTGATAACCATTATAGTCTTATGGCTATAATATCACTCACCAGTCACAATTATATTACCAAAACAAAATAGGAATAATTCAACCCAACACAAAAAGACATACAAAGGACTTGAACCCAAGTCCTATCATACAACTAAATACTCTCATCCACTTGAACTAGTACTTTTTCACATCATACAATTAACATTTAATGATTTCAAAGTTTCCCACCACTCGCATTTATTAATTAATTAATTATTTAATAATTAATTTCCACGGATCTTACAACATCTGGTCTGGGCAACTACTTGTATCGTTCGATACGTGTTGCCCCTCAACATATACCTTGAAGAAACCCTCGACGTCTAATGCTTGCTCACCACAATGCCTAGCGCGTTCAGACATCTACTGCTTGTCTAAGGACCATTAGTCTTATGGCTCATCCAACTTTTAAGACTTCCACCTACTTATTGTCTCGTTAATAGGTTTATCCCTCTCGACATACTCGCTTTCTAACTAGGTTTGTCAACTATCGTCAAACCCAAACATCTAACTTCTGATATTAATATTTTATAGATTTTATAAGAAACATATAAAAGGTGTGTTGAACTTTGATTTAATAGTCTAGGAGTAGACAATTTGATGATAGAAGCAGTAGACCACGTGATTAGTAATAATTTTATATAGGATTCTATATTGGTAGCTCTAATTAACTTATAATAAGTTTGAATCTTTTTTATTAGGTATAATATTGATTTGGTATCGCAATTTTTTGGTTAAATTCAATTTGGTCCCCATATTTTTTGTTTGCTCAATTTAGTACCCAATTATCTAAAAAAATTTAATTTGATCATCTCCGTTAAGTTGGAATTAACATCGTGTCCGTACAGGACACGTGTCAAGTCATGAAATTTTTAATTTTTTTTAATTTAAAAAAAAAATTAATTTTAATTTTTTTTTAAAATCTGTCACGTGTTAGTTGACTATCATGCCACGTGACAACTTATAATCATGACACGTGACAGTGGTATAGTTGTTTTCAATTTAGTTCTCTATTTAAATTTTGGTTTACTTTAGTATCCCAATCTTTTAAAATGATCAAATTTCATCATTTCCAATTTGAGACCAAATTAGTAACTAAGTTTAATTATAATTTATATATACATGTTAAAATAATTGTTTTAAATTTATACATCAAATCACTACACATAAATATTCAAATTATTTTATTTTTTACAAGTGTAAAAAATTTCATGTGTAAAAAATTACAAAGGTAAAAAATGTAAAAAAATACAATAATTTAAGTATTTAGGTGAAATGATTTGATATATATATTAGAAAAAGTTATGGTAACATGTATATATAAGTTGTAATTAAGCTTATTTACTAATTTGGTCTCAAATTGGAGAGAACGAAATTGGATCATTTTTAAAAATTGGGTACTAAATTGAACAAAAAATTTAAATAGAGGGCTAAATTAAAAACAACTATTACAATTGCCACATGTCATGATTGTAAGCTACCACGTGGCACAATAGTAAATTGACACGTGACAGTTTATAAATTTTTACAAAAAAAATAATAAAAATTTTTAAAATTTTTAAAAAAATAAAAAATTTTATGACTTGACACATGTCCTTACTTTAACTTCAACTTAACAGAAATGACCAAATTGAATATTTTTAAATAATTAGGTTTTAAATTGAATAAACTAAAAGTATGAGGACTAAATTGAACTTATACCAACTCAGTAATTATACCTTTTTATTATTTTAAATATACAAAAGAATAGAATGAAATAAAGTTAAAAAAAACATGGCGGTGCATGAAAGAAATGGTCAATACCAAAAGCCAAATTCCTCTTCTCAATCTCCAAAGAACATTCGAGGCTTAATGATATTTTTATATAGCTTGAGTTATATATATATATATATATATATATATATATATATATATATATATATATATATATATATATATATATATATATATATAAACTAAATTTGAGTTATTAAAATAAGTTTTAGCACTATATTTTGAGATTAAAACCATACTTTATTAAATTTTAGAGATTTTGGACTCAAATTATAAACGTAAAGAAATCAACATTTATGTTTAAAAAAATAAATGCATTCGTAATGTTTCGCTAATCGAATTCTAGTATCGATTTTAATAGTTTTTGTAATATTAAAATCAACTAATTCTTTATATTGATTATTCAGAATAGATACAATATTAAAATAAAAAGCCATATTTCTAACTTGAATTGTAACTTTATAAACAGATTGTCACACAGAAATAGTAGTTCAAGGTACGGCGTAATGAGACGTGGCTAATGATAAGAAGCATCAGATTGTCCAATAATAATTATTCCATGAAGCTCAAAGACAACAAAATTAAAATATTAGTTCTAGTTTTTGTATTACTTGAAATTATAAGTTTTAAGTTCTAAGCTGTGAATTAAATATAAGAAAGTACTTAATTTTAAACTCGGCGTAATACAACTCTTAATTCCGATTGCAATGAATACAATAAGCCAAGAAAAATGTAATCAAAACTCAAAAAGGGTCGATTCAAGTCCAAATCCATTCGCCATCAGTAGCATGATCAATTTCTTTACATGAAACCCGAAAATATTTCTTTCATTGCAACATAAAAGTATTCACAAAATAGATCATAACAAGAAAAACTAAGGTATAAGGCATTCACATTCCTTCAACTAAAGCTGACGAAAATTGCGCAGGAATTTATGACAGATGACACTACGTAGCAGAAAGAAGAATCTTTTGTGTTGGTTTGCTACTAACTATAACATTTCAAGCATCTGCACCTCAACAAGGAATCCAGCAAACAGGACCTATATATATTGCAACTTTTCAGGTGGAAACAACCCAAGCTGCTATGCCACTTTTAAAGCTTCCAGTGGCAACAAAAACCAAGACGACGCTCGAGAGCCTTAGCTCAAGTGACAACAAGCTTTGCCTCCACTTTACCCTTAGTCTCAGGTATCCTTTGCTACCCAGGAAAAAAATAAAGGACCAAGAGCACAAAAATGGAGAAAGAACAAAATAACACTCGAAAACATAATCCAATCATCATTTTATCAGAGATAGAGGTTAATTCTAACCTCTAGCTAACAATACATCCAAATTACTGGAATGAGCATCAGATGAAGAACCGACCAATTTAGTTCTTCTCACGGTTGTTCTGTTGCTGTGAACTCTATCTTGTGGCCTATATGGCTGCTCATGATTAGCTACCTGATGTAAATGAAGCAAAGCTATCATGCTAATTGCAACCAAAGCAGCATTTCCAACTATTCCGCCCATATGATCCAATCCAAGAGATCTCTTCACAAAATTGAAACTTGAGACAAAAATGTTGATAAGAGTATTAGATCTCTTCACTTTCACAGTCGCAAAATTCTCAGCCGAACAGTTTGGTTGTCCATAAAGAAAAATATCAGGAGCGACAATGCAGCTTGTATCATGCACATCTCCAATAAAAGCAAGAGCTTCTTCAATGACTTTATATTTTTTACCACGGTGTTCAGTCAGCCTCATTGCAAGAACAATTCTGCTCTGTTCTAAGCGTGCAATTGCAGCATCTCTCTCAACACGCTGCTGGGTTTGAATAGTCTACATATAGAATGAAGTTCCAAATTAGAGACTCCCATAAAATATCATGCAATATAAGGCCCAAACAAAAGTGGTACTAAAAAAGGTAAGATTGTATTTAATTGATTAATCAGATTTCTGAAGTTCCTTGAAAAACTAACGGAAAGACGATGCCTATTGCATGTTTATATATTGGTGGTTCACTTTATGTGTAGTTGAAGGCCCTGTCAAGTATTGGAGATCCCGCATTAACTAAAAAACTAAGACCAAATTATAATATATAAGTAAAGGGTGAACCTTACCTTACAAATTGGTTTTATAGGATTCAGGAATTTTTTCCTGAATTCTTGTGTTCTCTCTTTTTTCTTTTTTCCTTCTTGTTTCTTATTCTTCAGTTATTTATAGTGTTTGTTTTTGTGACATTCGTGAGAAGTTACAGAAAGGAGTTAAAATCCGCAACAAACCTAATTAAAAAGATTTTCAAATTCATTCTTTGGTATTTCATAACACTTGCTCAGGAGAAACATAATATCCATAAAAGGAGAACAAAAGGGGCTAATTATAGAGAAATCATTGAGTGAAAGAAACAGAGGCAGTAAGCAGTTACAGAAAGGACTGAAATTGCGAAGTGGCAAATAATGGATGGAACCTTAAAGCAAATGGTCAAAGATTGGGGAACCATGACAATAGATTTAACATATGACACAATCACCAAAATGTAGTACAACGTCTACATAACAGAATGAAACAAGTGACTTTCAGTTAACTTCAAAACTGATTTCCAATAAACAGAACATAAAGTTTGAACACTTGGAAGCGATAAACATCCGTAAACAATATCTATGCAGCCATAAAAACAACGAAGTCCATAAACAGTTGCATTAAGGGCAAAAGTTTTATTTACTATTCAATAATTGAATGGAACCTTAATAATAAAATCTGGTTCTTAACATGCTTCTTCCTTCTTTTACTCAAGTCACACCTAAGAGTCATGTCCATTTGTCCAAATTTCCAACTCAAACTAAACTGGCTCAATAAAGGTACAAAAATACATAAAAAGCATTTTCCAAATCAAAACTGTCGCAATTTAAAGAAAAAGCCTCTGATTTTTAAGAAGATACAACACAGCAAAACTAATTCGCAATACCATTAATGGTATTTAACCAAAGATCATTGATGCAAATATCTATTCAAATTTTAAAGGATGAAAAACCCCAACACACGCCCACATTTATCTTGTAACTATCAACCACTAAAAAGTTCAGTTCCCTTAACATCAAGTTTGCAAATAGAGGGAACAATGGCTTACGGAGCTTTGCTCCTACCATCTTTACCTGAATCTATAACGGTCCAGGATACCAAAATCTGAATTATTACACCAAAAAGTAAATAAATTAATAATCACACATGGTCCAGTGTGCATCTCTGCATTTTTGTTAAGTATGTTCCAAGGAAAATAATCCTGGTCGAAGAGGATAAAACCATTATAGTTAGCAAAATTCTCCGACTGTTTCCAGAAGCTGCATATCCGAGACTCATCAAGTTAAAACAACCTCAAGCCTGTTGTAAGATAGTACTCTGTGGTACTGGTTGCCTACTTGAGTTTCCATTGTGTACTGGCATCTAAGTTAGGGCAAATTTAGTGCTCAATTTAGGATTTCCATTTTGAGTTTATAAAAAAAAAAAAAAAAAAAAAAACCACCCTCACTCGGTAACAACGCCCAGTTTTGAGGGAAAAAAATACGCGGCAAGCAAATGACAACAACCGGAAACGAATTAACATCCAATTTCAACAATTTTCAAACCGTAACAGCAGAGAAATTATAGCAAAACGAAACAAAAACAACAAAGCCAAAGAGAAATAATAAAAAAAAAGCTCACATGAAAGAACTCGAGCTGGTCTTCGAGGTTCTCGAGCGCGGTCCGTATAGCGTTGAGACTCTTGGCTTCGCGAACGGCGGAGTCGTCGTCGTCGTCGGCTGGTCGGAAGTCCTTAACGAAGACGAAACCCGAGCTGTCAGCAGCGGCGTTAGCGGCGGAATTGGGAAGCGGCGAAGAGTTTTTGAGGGTTTTGAGGGAAGTGAGAAAGTGGGATCTGGAAACCGAGTGAATTGCGTCGCTGAGCTTGTCGTGGAGGTCCCAAATTTTTTCGAGAATGGCTTCGATTTCTTCCATCTGCATATCCCATTTCATTTTCGATTTGAGGAAGATGGACGAGTAAAGACAGAAGCAACACGGACAGTGACACCCAACAATGAGCAATTTGAACAACCAGAGCCCAGTTTTTTAATAACTGCTGATATCATTACCACCGTTTTAATTTGCCTCCACTATTACGGAAGGAATTTTATGGCCCCACGTAGCTTATGAGGCTGGCATGGTTGTTACTCTTTCTCAAAAAGATTTAAATAAGATCTCCTTTGGTTCAAACTCAAATACGTACTAGAAACTAAGAAATCTATTTTTGGCAAATAGCTTTTGAATTTTCTTTCTCCAAATATTATTTCTTAAATATTTTACTACAGTAAACACAAACCAAATCTATATTAAAAAAAATTAACACTATTTAAAGGCAGAATTGGATAATCGAGGAGCTGAATTATCACGTTTTATTCAATAACCATATTGTATCTATTTCTTTTCTTTTTCTTTAATTTTTAGTAATTAATGAAAATAAAAACAAATACGAAAAAAATTAATTTTTATATTTTTTTTCTAAATATCAAATTAAATAATAAAATGAAACATTTTATTAGAAATTTATTATTAATTTTATGATTTTTTAAAAAGAAATATTTTAATTTTAGTAACTCCTACACTCTATTAAACAACCTAAAAAATTAAACAAAGATTTACCAACATCAGATATCATTATTGAATCATAAACAAGCAACATAAAAAAACAATACAATTTTCACCACTAGTAATAATTGTCAGAAAATCACAAGAAATATGTAAAAAATGATTTTTGAGTCATTTTTTGGTGTATTAACTTCTATTATTATATATTTATTTGTACAGTGTGTATATTGCACATATTTATTACAAGTTATGTTTTAGCAAGATTTGAGGGAGAAAAAACATGAAATGATCAAAAACGTTTGTTGTAAACATGTGATAAAAATGTGCTAAACTATAAAGTTGTTGGAAACTGTCTAAAGGAGGATGGGTCCCAATTTTTTTCAAATTCCACCATTTACTATATCTTTTTAATTTTTTGAAGTATTTTTCTCCTAATTTTCTACATTTTAATAGAGATTTATTACCTATACTACTCAAAAAATTCTAATTTTTCTCTAGTGTTTCATGCTTTTACATTTTACATTTCTCATACTTTTATGTATAGAAAAATTAGGATTTAGGGTTTATCATCCTCTAAAATTATTATGATACATACAACAAAAAATAAATCTAATATATCATCATATAATGTTTAGGGTTTAGGGTGAAAAGAGGAATGGTAAGGAGTGGAATGCAAAACTGGGAGTGTAGTGCATGAACAAGAATTGAGTCCACAATGGTGGTCATTGTGGAAAAATACTCAAACACCATGACTCACGCAACAACTAGTGAATGAAAACAACAAAGAAATAACTCCTTAAATGATTTTGGACGAAGAGGAAACATATCTGAATGGATTGGAAAAGAACTTGAATGGAGAGAACAAGAAAGAGCTCTTTAAACATGTCAATGATGAACTTACGAATGAGGGAAGAAAAGTAGAAAGAAAACAAAAGAGAAAATGAGAGAGAAAACTTGAAAACAAAAGCATTCAGAATGGTAGGAGGAAACAATGTTATGAGTGAGCCAAATAAAAAATTTAAGAAATTAACCATATTCAAGGGGTTATAGGTTACAATTCTCTATAAAATCATATTCTATAAGTATAGGCTACGGTTATGACTACCAAAGTATAGGCTATGGTACTTTTAGTCAAAAATTGCAAAAATGTCACTGTGTTTTTATAGGATGTGTTTTTCCTTAAAATTGTAGCCTACATGGCTAACTAAGAGGAATATTTGCACTAGTGCAATTATAGGCTAAGTATATAATCGCAAGAAAGGGAGTGTGGTAGACAAGTGTTATTTGAACACAAAGGATTAAACGATAAGTACAATAACACAAACTGTATGATACCTTTAGGTACATGATAAATGATATGTATTTACACATATCAGATGATGAGTGCTTAGAAATATCAGACACTATGAGGTCATAAATATCAAACGATAGATAAATCATGATGTAGACAATAGAAAAATGAGAAGAGGTTAGGCAATGTGTGTGCTTAGAGAGAGAGAGAGGGGGTAGGCTAGTCAAGGCAGGCGAGACACGTGTGAATGAGAGAGAATAATCAGTTATGACATGGAACATGATTACTTAAGCATAATTTTATTATTTCCTATTGATTTGAGCTATAAAAGGAAAAACTAGGTCATCAGGTTTCCTTCTTACAACCATATTCTTTCGCCATCACAATCTCTCCCTTTTCTAAAGGCAAACGCCTTAGCCACAAGAAGAGTAGGGAAACACCTAAACTCTTATTCTCTTAGGCGCCCTTTGAGCACTCTTAGTAGTGTAGATTTTGTTTTGGGCATAGTTTAATGGGCTAAGTAGCATAGATTTTTGGGCCTTAGAAAACCCATTATTGTAGAACACATTCTTCATTAACTTTTCAAGTCAATATGCACCTAAAAGGATAGCTTGGATGGCGAATGAGAGACTTATCTCCTATGGGAGAGAGTGGCCATGTGTCATGCTCTCATTGGAGAGGGTTCCTCCTAATTGCCACATGACACTCTAGGTTGGAGATTATTTCCCACCTTCTTGAGTGACCATGTGTCATGCTCTCATCGGAGAGGTTTCTTCCTAGTGGCCACATGGCATTCTAGGAATGAAAAGTATTTTTCACCTTCTTGAGTGGTCACATGGCACTCTAGGAATGGAGAGTATTTCCCATTTTTTTTGAATGACCACATTTCTTCCTCTTATTGGAGAGAATTTATGTCTTGGAATCCAAGCTAGCTAAGTTATAGTTTTTAGGGTTTTGCATCTCCAAATTTGGAGACACCTTAGGCTATAAATATAGGTGTCTCCTCTCTCGTAAATTCACTTTGAGATTAGTAGAGTTATGCTGTCAAATTATTTTGTACCTACATACTTTACTCCAAAATCTTGGCTAGAACATCCCATGTGGTCTCCTTTAGTCACCATTCCTTGAGTGTTGGCCCTACCTCACTTGAAAGCACCTAAACACACCATTCTACCCATTCTCACCATGAAACAGAGAGCTTCCAACCCACGTCATCCATGCTTCCACACTTGCTCATCTCCATGGATCTCTTCTCCATGCTTTGGTTGCACCTAGCTAGAGGAGGGAGCCATCATTTGATATCAATAACTTTGGTCATCTTGGTCTTCAAGAGCTATGTTCTTTGGTTCCTTCATTTTACCATTTCCTTGTTGGTCACTTTGTTTCTTTCTTGTCTTGAATATGTCACCATCTATCACCTTTGGTTTTCATGGTTCTTATCATTGTTCCTCTTAGAACCATTTAGACGTATGGCTTAATAACCCATACCATGGTGTGTTTATGTGTTTTTTCATTTTATTGAGTCTTCTTTCACTTTATGTTTTGGGTTATATATGTTTTTTTTGAGTCATTTTGATTTTTAAATCCTTCCATGTTGTCTAGAGTCATACTTAGTTCATATATTTCATAAACTCCATGTTTATCATTTTTTTCTCATTGAGCTTGTTGTTTGCGTTTTATATTACTGCATTTGAGTGAGTTAATTGAAGTTCTCTTCTCTTTTGGAGCTTGGAAATGAACATTCACATCTAGATAACTTAGTTATCTTAATTTCCACTGGAAATTTTCCTTGTGCTTGCTTAATCACCAAAAAAATTTGTGCCATTTGAGTGCTTTTCCTTTTACAAATTTGAATTCATGCTGGTTATTAGACCATTAGTTAGGCTTCTTTGAGTTAGGCTTCTTTTATGTCTTGTTTGGGTTTCAAGAGTCATTTTGCTTCTAGTAGGATTTTCTTCTTTTTGTGCGTCTTAACCGTTTGAGTTTGAAAATCAATTTTAAAATTCAGATTTGGGTGAGTAGTGCTCTTGGTTTGCCAATCAAAAAAAGCGAAAGATAAAGTTCAAAAGAAAAGGCCATAAAAGAAGTATAAAAAGAGCCTAGAAAAAGTATGAAACTTATGTGCACTTGACCATTACCACTAGCTTGTTTGGTGAATTTTTATTTGGTACACTTTCGCTCACTACTTTGAGCTTTAAATATGGACCAATTCAATGGATATGTCTCGACATTTTATGCTCAAAGAGTATCCTAAGTTCACCATTATCTCATAGCTTGTGAAGACAAGAAGCACCTCATTTTCTCTTCTAGTAATTTTTTAGGTTTTCTTCATCTACTATAGTACCATTCTTTAAGTGAATCTTTTGTGTGCTTAAACCTTCATTTATAGCTTTTATTTTCTTGATTGTCTTATTGCCATTCTTGGTTTTGTCATACATAAATTCCTTTTGAATGAGCCTTGTTCATTTTTAATCATTTTTCTTGATTTCTCCTTGCATTCTCTCTCAATTTTTGGTTATTTTTTATGAAGGAGTTCTCTTTCTAGGTGAGCCAATCCTCGAGGTAGCCTCTCAGGGGGTGGAGATCTGATTGAAGCTTGAACCATGAAAAGGAGACAAGAAAATATAGAGTGAAACACTTTAAAACCATGGTGTAGTTTTTGCCTTATTTTTGTTAGTTTTTGCTTACTTTGTTTGTATTAATTTTGAGTTGTAAAATTTTCTTGTTTTTGCACTTGTAAGTCACAACCTAATTAGGTGTCTTGAGGAAGTCTTTGGTGCTCAATCTCATATCCTAATTAGAACCTCTTTTTACTATATTGAAAATGCATCTTAGTTGGTAAAGGTTTGAAGGTTCTAAGTGCCTTCTAACTTTACCGTTAGAGTTGCCTAGATTGCTTTCTAACTATGTTCTATAGGCTAAGTATTAAAATTTAGAATGTAATGCCAATACCACTGGACTTGTCTTATTTGGATCTTAGACTTATGGATTTTATGTGACTATTGTAATTTGATCTAATAAAAGTCAAAATGTACTTAATTTTGTGTTTGTAATTTCAATTCTAAGTGAATGAAATGATATTCTGGATTACTAGATTGCTTGAAATGTGTTTGGATGTAAGTTATGAGATTAGATGCATGTTTTGAAATGTGTCTAGAAACAAATGTTTCATGCCAAAATTCGTAGGCATTTGTGTGGGCCAAACCCATGCAAGGTGGACGCTAATGATTAAGTTTTAATAGTTTCTGTCGGCTTAAACCATGCAAATCCCACTCAAATGCATTAAATTCTCGATTTAAATATTTTATTATTTGAATCTTTCGTTGGCTTGGTCCACACATACGCAATTAGTATTATATTTTTATGCCTTTTCATCGGCTTAGCCTACACAAACCTCATGAGTCTTTCGTGGGCTTGGCCCACGCATAGGAAACTATTATGATAATTTTTATCCCCTTTCGTCGGTTAAGTCAACCATAAGTAAGCTGCAAACGTTCGACCCCTTTTAGCCGACACAAACAAGCTTACCGTCATTGGACGATGCAATCTTCCTTTTATCATGGGTTTTGAGCTGGTGGTGTCCGTTTTTGGCCGACACAATCTTAAGCTTTTGTGGTGTTCTTAGTGGGATTCCAGATCTGCAAGAAAAGGCTCTTGTTGTTCTTTGTGAGGTTATTGTGGGATTCAAGAGCCTTGGTGTGTTGTTTTTATTTTCAAAAGTGTAATTTTCTATGGATTTTGTAAAACTTTTGAAATAGTGGAAAGTCATGCTCAGGTTGCCTTGACTAACTAGATGTAACTCAGTTACAAGTGAACCAATATAAAAATTTACTTACATGGGATTAACTTTTTAATATTAATTTGTTATTTGGTAAAATCATCATGAAAATCAACTTAATCAATCTTTCTTTGTAATTTCTACATGTTTGTATAATCTGTTGATAAAACATTGCTTTTGCGGTTAATTGAAAGTGATCTTGACTGATAAATTGATCAAATTCGAAATCTTGTGTTAATTGAATTTTCTACATATTACTATCAGTAATTCAATCTTTTTATCCTATTTTTCAATCAATTGAATTGTGCGGATTTCTTTGAATACTCACTATTAGTATTTTTAATTTGTTGACTTTGTGTTTAATTAGTTAAAATTTGTGATTTAGAAATGGTAGATTGTTAAAAACTTTGTCAATCAAATTCAAACAAAAGATTTTCACAAATAGAAAATTGAATCTAATTCTTTTAAAAGGGCCAATTCAAACCCTTCATTCTTGACTAAAACTTCATTTACTTCTTACACTATAAATATCTTTTTGTATTTGGCATTTTCAAGCAAGAAAATTTGACTTCTCACCTCTTCCTTTAGCGTACCTATGGTAAACAATTGTTTACAATATATAGTAACTTGTAATAAAAACTAATTACTTCTCTAACAAAACGACATATCTAACAACTAATAGAAGTTGTTGAATTACAATATTCTCCTAGCTCACATAATAAATGAACATATAAATCTTATATTCATGAAATTGACACAAAGTTTAAAACCAAATACAAATATGTAGAAAATTATAAATGAAGAAAATATTAATAGTTACAATAACTATAAAATGTAATTGACATTTTTGTGCAAATACAAAAGCAATTTCAAGGCCTCAATGATTGTAATTAGCATCTCAAACGCAAGTGTAAAGTTACCACAAGCTTAACTTCAGTGTTGAAAATATAAGGTGAAACTCATCCATTAGTGACAGAGAAAGAGAAGTCATCTTCAGTCATAGTCTTTGAATTCAAATCCCCTTCACTGACATAATAACAAGAATAATCATCCTCACCATCCTTCTCCTTCACCTCTTCAATCTTGGCCAGTGCCTCATTCCAATCCCACCTATTCTCCACATTCCATTTGCAACAAAACATCCCAATCCTCAACAACTTCAACATCTCACCCTCCCCATTCTTTGTCCCCAACATGTCCTTATCAAACACCTCACCAGTCCACTCTTCCCTCACAACTGAATCCACCCATGTTGCCAAGTCAGAGTTATTCCCACCCTTCCCATGTCTCAGATAATTTGCTGGGAACTTCCCTGTCAGCACCTCCAGAATCAGGATCCCCAGACACCACACATCGCTTTTCACATTTGGCCTACCAAATTCGTTCATCTCTGGGGCCTTGTACGCTGCCATGAACTTCTGAGCATGGCTCTTATTCATCACCTCCACAAGGCCATACTCAGTTAACTGTGGCTCAAATGAATTATCCAACACCACATTAGAGGATTTTAGATGACCGTGAGGTAGGGTTTTTCCTGGAAAGTTTTCATATAGGTAGGCTAAGCCCCTAGCCACCCCTTTTATGATTTTTAAACGTGTGGACCAATTTAGAACAAAGCCATCTCTACCTGTAACTCAATGCACAAAAATGGTATTCATGGTAAGTTTTCTTTAAATCTAAAGCTGTAGAAAATTTCTGCTATGAGCTACCCTAAAATCTTAACTGCATAAAGCATATATGTTAACACTATAAAATAATGTAGTTTAAAATAAATATATACCATGTAGATGACTGGCCAAGCTGCCATTTTCAGCGAAGTCATAAACTAAGAACTTATCTTCTTTTCTGGAGTAGAATGCTGCAAGAGGAAGAAGATTAGGGTGTGTTAAAGTTCCAAGCCTTTGCATGTATTCACTGAACTCCTGTTTCCCAACATTGTTCATGTGCCTGAACCTCTTCACAACCACTGTTGGTCCACTCAAAATCATAGCCTTGTAAGTGGACCCGAAACTCCCACTACCAAGAACCACTGCTGAGGCTCTAAGCAGCTCTTGCAAATCAAATCCTCCTTTGTCTTCCCTAACAAAGTTCAATTCGCCATCTCCACCCTTCAAATCACCGGTCAGATCAACGGAATATTGTGACTCCTTGAAGCCTACACTTTTATGGGAAGTACCCCGCTTGGGTAATATTCCGGGTTTAGACCTTTTTCTCCGGTGTTTGTGGATAAATAGAAGTGCAACTACTGAAGAAAAAGCTACAACTGTGACGACTATAATGGCAATTATAAGGACTCCATGCTTCTTTCCCTTGCTGTGAGGAGAAGCAAGGTTTGGTTTCAATGATCTAGATTCGTTGCCATTGCAGGAACTTAAAGGTTTTCCACACAAGCCTTCGTTGCCTGTGTTGCACAAAAACATGTAAATATATATATGTAAAGTCAAAAATAAGAAGACAGATTAAGTAGTCGTTGGTATTCAGTATAAACTTTGTTGAGATCAATAAAGTATAATATGAGTGATGGGTTTTTTCAAGGAGATTTATTCAACACCAATAATACATGAATCCAACTCATATAAAGATAACAATACCTAATCAAAACTCTTTAGTCAATAGGTCTTTATCTTTATATATGGTGTTTAACTTACCGTTCACAAATGAGACACACTTACATGACTTTCCCATCGAGAAGACTTTCAAGACATAGAGTTGTCTAAAGTGACCACCAAGATCAACCTTCGACTCTAATGATAAATCTTTCGAATAAAGATTACCAAAGAAAGACAACACTAATGACATGAGTCTAAAATACACATAAAGAAATTAACACCATTTCGAACATAAAACCTTTAGACAATAAATTAATGGATCTCGATCGTTATATGATATTCAACTTTCTATTTTTACTCAATATAAAACTTAAACTTACACTTGAATTCTCAACCAGTAAAAAAAACTCAATTTAACTAATTAGGTATAAACTCACTTACCAAGATGTTATCAAAATTTATCTTAACTAGATTTATCTTAACTAGATTTGTAAGCATACCATATATTATAATTTCAACATTTAACTGAATTCAGTTCTAGTAACTTTTCTACCATGAAGTTGAGTCTATAAAGTTTCATGCGTGGAATCCTTTGAAGGATTATCAATTGCAGACCACAGCACTTGTTTTGGGAGTTATCTACAATTCCAAACGGTCCGCAGTGTGAATTTAAATCACATAAATTTTCATAAACATGTTTTATACCACCTTTTAGTAAGAAAAACAAAGATTCAAATCTTAACTCTTTTTTTTTTTCATAACCGTCGATGATCAAATGGCAATGGTTGTGTGTGTTGGATGATAGGAGAATCTACGGCCATGAGTGACAAACAATGAAAAATATCATATTGAATAAAAGTTTACTCTTATTTGTGAATAAAGATATACTAATAACTAGAATGTAATATATATATATATATATATATATATATATATATATATATATTATAAAAAAATGTTTTATTAACAATTAATTTAGTGATGAAAAATTGTTAGTCACTATAATGACAAATGTAAATACTAATTTATAAAATAAAAACTTATTGACTACTATAATTGTTACTATTATGAATAAAAAATTATAAATAAACGCTAAATTGGTCACTAATTAAATAGAAAATAATTTAGAAATCAATTCCTTTGGTAAGTATGAATACAAAATTATAATTAGTTGCTAAATTGGTTGCTAAATTGATTACTAATTAATTAAAGACTACTTTAGATATCAATTTCCTTAGTAGAAAAAATCTTAATAACTAATGTTTAAAGATCAATTTTCTTTGATAGCTAAATTTAAAAACAATTATATTTTTTTATTCATATTAGTAACTATTTTAGTAATCAATAATTTTTTATTTTGTAAATGGATATCTAAATTGGTCATTATAATATCGATAAATCTATTGTTAATGAAATATTTTCATATATAAATTATTTAGGATTCCCTCACCGTAATTTTAACCACATTTATTCCACAATATTAAACAACACAATAAATCTGCGTAAGTAATTTAAATTCAGGTTAATGATGACAGAGTTTCAAATGTATTATAGAATTTTATGTATGATATAGGTAGCAAGTTGTGCCACGAATCAAAATAAACGGTTTTAGTTTCGCCAAGAAGTAAGGTTGAAATAAAATATCAGTAAGCATAGATTTTCAAAACAAATAAAATAAATTAAATCTGTAATGAGAAACAACAAACGAACTAAAAACTGTGCCAGTTGATGAAAAACCAGAAATATATTAATTTACCAGCAAATGAACTTGGATACTTGTTGCTTAAGCTTTCTGGTATCTGACCCTCCAATTGGTTATATGACAAATTAAATACTCTGAAATCCTGCTGTTGAAATTCTGGTATGTTTCCTCCAAAACCATTCCCGCGTAAGTCCAAATCCCAGAGTCTTGGCAAGTTAGCAAGTGACTTTGGAATAGGACCGGTGAAGCCATTCTGTGCCAAGAATACTCTCTTCAGTCTTCTCATGCCTTCAAAAGCATCATCGGGAATATCACCGGAAAACTTGTTATTGGACAGAAACAATGCCCTTAACCTCACAAGTTTTTTGAACTCCGGCATCGGACCCTCAAATGTGTTGTTAATGACACTAAAGCTTACCAAATTTGGCAATTCAACCAAAGTTTCTATATCAATCTTCCCACCCAGTTCCATATGCTCTAGTCTCAACCCATAAAATGTTTGGTTTTCGCGGCACAACAACCCAGTCCAGCTACATAAACTAGACTCGCTCCCCCAGTTGTTTAAGGCTTGGCCATTCCACAAGGAACCTTTGAACCTCATCAAAATTTGAGCATCTGTGTCTCCCAGCGATGCCTCAAAACAAATTCCCAACACAAAGAGCATAACAAGGCAATGATACGGTCTTTTATGAGCCATAGTTTAGCTGATCATACAAGAAGCAAAAAGGGTTATTGGTTGAACAGAAAGGAAATAGAGGGAAAATGAGACAAATAACAAGAGAGTACTCAGAATTTGAGAGAAAAATGCGCATATTAAGATTCAATGTCTGATGGGTGGCATTGACAAAGTCCTACATGCAAAGAATAATCATTAGGCCGGCCATATACGAGTAATGATTTGGATTTGGACCTTGTTTTCGATGGTTCTTTGATTTATTAGCGTATATTATATTATGGGGGTTAGTTGAAAGCTGTTTTCTCTTGTTATTGAGGAACAAGATGTCTTTTACTGCATTGGCTTTACTTAATTTGTAAAGTTGATTGATATATTATGTTTAGGCTCAGAATTTGTAAAGCTGATTGATATTACAGAAAAAAAAAATTTCATATTAATTACTTAAGATAATGAATTATAAGATTATTTTTAATTTAATTTTAATAAAAAATTAGTAAGTAATTAATTCAAAAAATTAAAAACAATATTATTAAATTATTTAAAAAATATATATTCACATTATATTATTAGTTCTGAGTGCCATATGAGTTTAAGAATTTATGTATTTTCAACCTTTTTCACTAATAAATCTTGACATTAATATTAATGTTACTTTTAATATTTGTCCTGAAAAGTTGATTTGATATTCAGTAAAAAAAAAATAGGATTCATCTCCTATTCTATAAGTTTAATTATAAATTTTAAGAAATAGTTTGTGAAATAATATTTAGATAAAAATTTGAAAACATTAATTGTAAAATATTACTTTTAAACTTAATATAAACAAAAATAAATATATTTTACTCATTATTCAAGTTAAATTTTAATTATAAACTTTAACATCGAATCCCATTGACAATGTTTATTAATACTTTGAATATATAAAACTAAAATCCTTTCAATATAAATTAAAAACTAAAAATTAAAAAAATATAGGTTTATTGCAATATAATGTACAAATATGAATTCTATTATATAATTAAAATTATTAGGTTTTAATAAAATAAAATAAGAATGAAATATCTATAAATCTAAATAATACAAGAATGAAACATACATAAATCTTATGTATAAAGTATTTTCTATTTCATTAATGTAATGAAGAAATGATTTAAAATGATATTGACATATATTTTATATTTCTATTATAGTAATTTTAATTCCTATGACCTAATTTATCTAATTTTTTCAATGATATTTTAGAATGAATACATAAATTTATGAAATTGTTTAAATTTACCAAATTATATATATATATATATATATATATTATACAAAATAAAAATATTAATTTTTTTACATATAATAAAATAAGAAAATTTAAATTTATTTTACAATCAGTATTTTACCGGATAATTTTTAAGTGAAAAAGTCAAAATATTTTTTTATATATAAAATATCTAACTTAGTTATAAAATATTCAAATAAAATTTAATTATTTTATGATTAATTTCTAAAATTATTGTATGAAAATAATTATATACTTTTTATTTTTTATTATAAAATATTTAAGATTTTATTTTATAAAGTTAAGTTTTAAACAACATTTTATATATATATATATATATATATATATATATATATATAAAATAAAATGAGTATACCATAAAAATAGAAAATCAAGTATTAAAGATCACAAGAAAATATTATCTTTCGAATTCTATGAATTTAGAAAACAAATTTAAAATATAAAATTTGAGTAATATTGATATTATTATTAATCTTAATAGTATTATTATTATTATATGTAAGACCCACTTTAATTCTGTCTTAAAATTTAAGGACCTCTCTTAGTCAGTTGGGCCTAAGGCTAGCCCATAGGGTATCCCAAAACCTCTAAACCAGCCTAACCCTCTCATGTTTTGCCCACTTTGCAAAATCATCCCAAAATCTCCTCTTCTCTTTTCCCCTCAAACAGTGCTCTGCTAGGGTTCGAAGCTCATTCAGATTCAAGCCAGCTCAACCTCAATCTCTGCTCCACGTAAGTTGTTCTTCTGCTCATGCTTTTTCTTCTCCAGTTTGTTTTCGTGGTTCCTGTTAGGGTTCACCGTAGTAATCTCGTTTTCATTCTGTGCAACTGTTCTCAACTCTTGAGTATGCTCCTAGAGCTGTTGGGTTCGTTGCCGTAGGTGCATGTGCTTTCCACTAGCATCTGTCTAGCTGAGGGAAGCTGGGATTTTTCATGCTTTTATAAATAATGTGCTTGTTTTGGTTCTGTTGGGTGCTCTTGATGATTTGATATGCTTTTGATGGTGTGAAAATAATCTGTGTACTGTTTCTGGATGATTTTTTTTTTGGCTTTGCATGCGTGAGAGCAGGTGAGATCTGTATGCTCGCCTAAGCAAGCTGTTTCTCGCCCAAACGAGAAGCTCTCGCCTAAGCGAGAATGGCAGTAACTCGCCCCTTTGGTTTCAAGTGCTCGCCTGAGCGAAGGCCTCTCTCTTGAGCGAGATGGGATAGCTTGAGCGAGAACTCGAAGTACTTTCTGTTTTCAATCTCGCTTAAGCGAAAGCTTTTCGCTTGAGCGAGATTGACAGTTGTTAAATGCTTGTATCTCCCATGATTGATTTGTTTACTCTTTTAAAGCATGAAATATGATGCCAACGTTTTATACAACGTGCTTGTGTTTTCTTAAATTTTTGCTATTTGGGATTTTGTGTTTTTACATGTTGAAACCAGTGAAAATCTGTCAGTTTAGCTTAAGCAAGGGATTTTAGCTTAAGCGAGATCGGTCTAGCTTAAGCGAGAATTTCTACCTTAAGCGAGATCAATCTAGCTTAAGCGAGAATTTCTAGCTTAAGCGAGATCAGTCTAGCTTAAGCAAGAATTGCTGTAGAATTTTAATTCCTTACTTTAACTTGTGGATTGATTCAATTACTTTTAAAAGCATGAGGAAAATGATTATGCATGAATGATATGGCTCATGGGTTGGAAATGATAAATTTGGTATGATCTTAACATGTGATTTTATATGGGATGGTTGGTTGGCAAAGTGGCATGGTATTGATATGAAATACAATTCTATGTTCATGATTTGGAAGGTTGAGTTGGTATGGATTCAACATTGGATATAAATGAGGATGGGTTATAAAGGTTGGCATGAGATTATGTGCATGATAAATATTACTTGATTGATTGAGTATGATTGGTCTATGGTCAGTGCGTAATTCTATAGGCCTTTAGGTGAGACCTCATGGTCGTGCTTCAGTGGTCGGGACGTAATTCTATGACCCCTGTTAGTGGGAGTTCATGGTAGTGCCCCATTTATATAATTTGGTAAGGATTCAAGGTAAGGTTGCATCCTGACGCTCTAAGGAGTCAATTAGTCTCACATAGAGTGGACTGACTCTTGTGGTGAGAGTAGTAGGAGGCCTGAAACTCATTAAAGGCTAACCTTGTGTGTGAGAGATTGAGACATTGTAACACTTGTAACACTCAGCTCGGGGATGAGCAGATAAATCCACCACAAGTGCAAGCATCCGTTGAATTCAACTAAATTATATGTATCCGGATGAGTCGTGTCTGAGTCTTAGTGTATTGTTTGAAAAGTCATAACATGATTGGTTGGCATATGCATCTTGAATTGTGAAATTGTATATAACCAGTGGCGGATCTTCAGCCAAAAATTTGGGGGTGCCAAAATTTTGGTTGAATTACTCTTTTGGTCTATCTTTTCGTTCAATTTGACTTTAGTTTTTTTTTTCGTTGAATTTTCTAAAGCGGAAGAAAGATCTTTCATAAAAAATTGATATTAAGATTATGTCAATTACACCAACAAATCAAATAATTATTCTTATTTTCAACTTCAATTTTAATGAAAAATCTGATTTAAGAAATTTAACGAAAATGAAAAATTTGCATCATGTTTTTAAAAATTGAAACTAAATTGAGACAAAAAAATATAAAAAACTGGAGGACCAACTTGATATTTTTGAAAGAAAATAAAAACCAAAAAAATAATCTCAAAGATTTTATATAAATTAGTAAAAACATTGTATTTCACTTTTTTCATCATAATATAAAAATAAAAAAATTATAATTATTGTTATTATTATAATTATAAAATTAAATATAAATCATTTTTATAATTTTACTATAATTAATTTTTATTTATAATGATTAAATTTAAAAAAATAATCAAATAAAAAAATATTTAAATTACATAAATAATCATTTAAAAGATAATATTAATAAAATAATTATTTTTATTTAAAAAATATTTAAAATATAAAATTAAAAAATAAATGTGAACAACAAAAACACTCTTACTTATTTATAAATATAGATGTATATAAATTTATTAAAATATTAAATATATAAAATATATTACAAATATTAATTTTTTTGAAAAATATATTTAAAATTATATATTAATAAATATAAATATAAAAAAATTGGGGGACGATGGCCCCCCTTAGTCCCTTCGTAGGTCCGCTACTGTATATAACTGTATGAAAAATTGTTTTCTACTATAGCTTACCCTCTTATTTGTGTATGTTCTATTGTGTGATTTTCTCTTTTTGCGATGATCATCAACTTGTTGATGTGAGTAGATGTGAGTAGATGTGAGAACTTCCTGTGGTCATCAGGGTGATGGAGGTTCCGCTGCATAGTCTGCTTGGACTAGATTTCCGTTTGTTTGGGATTTTCCTTAGGGGGCTATGACCCATGTATTTTTTTGTCTTTGGGCTTTATTTCTGATTACCATTGAGTTATCTTTATACTATGTTATTAGCATCGTGGTGTGCCTTTTTCCTATTCGAATTCCTCTTGGCAAATTATAAAGAATAATGTCTATACTCCAGAACCTTAATACTGTCCTACGTGACATTCCTTTAATTAACCTTATTAATTAAATGGGGTGTTACAATTATTAGTAATATTAATAGTATTATTATTAGTAATATTAATAATATTATTAATAATTCATTATTATTATTAGTTTGATATTATCGGTTCATCACTTTAAAAAAATCAATATTAAAATAATTGTATTGGTAACGAGTGATAACAATATTATTGATAATTGTTTTTAATTATTATTTTTAAATAAAACTTAATTATTTTATATTTATTATATTATCTAATTTATTATTTAAATATTATATATATATATATATATATATATATATATATATATAAATAAAGTATAGCACTCCAACAATAGAATTGTATAAAAAATATTTATTTAAATATAATAATTATAATAATAATAAGGGTTAAATATGTTTTTGGTCCCTCAAGTTTTAGTGAATTTTGGAATTAGTCCCTCATCAAAACTTTATACCAATTTAGTCCTTTATCTTTCAAAATGAGTGAATTTAGTCCTTTTAACCAATTTTTGTTAAGTTTATCTGACGTTTCAAGCACATTTCATGATAGTATTTAAGTTAACATTGAAGCAAAAATGTGTCAAACAGTGTAAATAATTTAAATACTATCATGAAATGC
>Ga0214542_1001728_pt1 | contig 45146 bp, 23 predicted proteins | sample CNSS1metaG_FD_160096 | JGI IMG/M metagenome (GOLD analysis project Ga0214542, IMG submission 160096) | Root nodule microbial communities from cowpea collected in UCLA plant growth center, Los Angeles, California, USA - CNSS1 | ecosystem: Host-associated > Plants > Roots > Nodule | place: USA... | reverse complement strand
TATATATATATTTATATAAGAATATATAAAGATGATTTTTTGTTTTGTATCCATATTTTAAAATACCAATTTTACCTTTTAAAATATAATTATTTATAATATTTTTAAAAATTGACCGTTATTTTTACAAATCTTTTTATAAAACTTTCTATCTTTATTTTTCTCTTTTTTTCTATTTATTAATAGGTATTCTTTTATTTTTTTTATATATTTCGATTTATTTTAATAAATATAATTTTATTTTAAATATTATAACTTAATAACATCACCAACTAATATAATATTACATATATTAAAAAAAGCATACACATGGACGACGCTGGTATAATAAAAAGAGAATTCTGTTTTTCTATATACAACTTTGTTTTTCAGTTTTATCTCGTAGATAACCGGTTTTTAAACTTAAAATTAAAATTAGTTTTTCATTTTATATATACTATCTTTTAGTTTAATCTTTTTTTTTTCAATTTTATAATTTGGATAACATTTTTTAAAATTTAAATAATTACCTTACTGATTTTACATTCTTCTGTAAATAATTATCTATTATAATATATAAAGATATTCTCTTTTATGTCATATTTTATAATACCAATTCTACCTTTTATAATATAAATATTTATTAATTTTTTTTAAAATTAACGGTTATTTTTATCTATTTTCTATAAAATTGTTTATCTTTTTTTTTCATTCATCAACAATTAATTAATTAATTTATTTTATTTTATTTTTAATAAATATAAATTTATTTTATATATTAACTTAATAATATTATACTATTAATAATAATAATAATAACTTTATTATATTTTGTTATGATAAAAAGGAGTTAATGCATATGTGTGATTTTATAAATATTGACAGTAAAAAAATGATTATTGTTGATTTATTAACCCGTGATCGATTAGTGTTTCAAATAATAGTGGCAATTACTTTTAAAATGACATAAGAATAAATTATTATAACTATAAAATAATTCTCATTTGTTTATTGATTAGTTTATTAGTTTATAGTTTATTAGTTTATTCAAAATATATAATCATAACAAACATTTGTTATTATAATTAAGTATAATGATATCTTTTTATTAATTAATGAATAAAATTTAGGTCGAAATAAACAAACAAATAAATATGCTAATTGTCGCATAACACCTATACCTGTGTACCTAACAAGATTTCATTTTATAGTATATAATATGTAGATGACAAATTATAAAATCATCACAATAAAAAATTAATTACTATATATAATTATGAAAACAATAATTTAAGATTCAATAGTTGATTGGTTAAGTTTATATTACCTTTTATATCATTAACAGTTAAAGATATGATTATTATTATATATTGTAAAAAATATTTGAATAAGATTACAATTATAGTAAGATAATTAGATTGGGTCAATAAGCAACAACTTATTCAAAAGTATCTACCTGTTTCTCTGATAGTATAAATTGATTATCCTCTTGTTAAACAAACTACCCTACTCCCCAAACAAATTTCTCAAAAGCTAAATTGTGAAGTGGAATTAGGATTTTCTTTTTTTTTTTTTTTTTGTCTTTGTCTTTGCAGAGTGACTCTCATGGATTCAGGTTATGATTTAATCTTTTTTGAATATGAAGAAACGATCTAAGTACTATAATGTTGTTTATATGTAATGTTACATCTTCCATCAGGTGGTGGTGATGAAGACTGGGAATGGAATGAAACGGAGCGATATGAAAGCCAGTACAATGAGAAATTTGAAAATGCTGCGCATAGTTTGAGTAAAGAGACTGAACCCTCTTCTCAATTAGCTTTGCTAATTGAACTTTGTGGAGTTCTGCCATTTTGCTCAGAGGATACAGTCTTTCACAGTTTAGACTTGTTATCTCCAGTCCTCGTAGAGCATGCAAAGAATGAGAGCAACCCAGATATAATGCTTTTTTCCTTAAGGGCCATTACCTTTGTATGTGATTTGCATCCCCCAGCAGCTCAATTTTTTCTTCAACATGATTTTGTTCCTACATTGTGTCAAAGGTTATTCGCCATTGAGTATGTAGATGTTGCTGAACAGGTAATCGTTGCTTATTTTTTTTCTATTGAATCAACATTATGTATGATTTATGGTTTGTAGAAGAAAGGATATAACTTGTTGATGTTGATCTTATGAAGTGTCTCAAAGTTTTGGAAAAAATATCTCGAAAGCAACCACTTGTTTGCTTAAAGGCTGGAGCAGTTATGGCCGTTCTCACCCACATTGACTTCTTCTCAACAGACGTGAAGGTAACGCTTTAATATAATTTTAAAGTTTTATGAGTGAATTTGTTTTTTATTGTTTTATGTATTCTTCTCCCTTCATCAGAGAGTGGCTCTTTCTACTATGGTGAACTTATGCAAGAAGCTTACTTCTGAAAGTCTTTCATCTTTCATGGAGGCTGCCCCTATATTGTGCAATCTTTTGGGGTATGAGGATCATCAGGTACCAGTGAATGGATTTAAGATGATTGTAATTTAGTTTTTTTTTTTTTTTTTCATTATGCTGTGGTTTCATCTTTCCTTTTGTAACGTCTACCAACGTGTACATGTGCTTCTGCAGCTTGTCGAGAATGCTTGTAACTGTTTGATAAAAATTGTGGATAGTGTTTATCAGTCCTCAGAATTGTTGGATGAGCTTTGTAAACACGGATTGATTCAGCATGTTACACTTCTTTTAAGTTCAAACGGTCAAACAACCCTATCTGAACCGACTTACTATGTAAGCAATTTTTTTTTATCTATAATTCATATTCTAAACTGTCTTATGAAATTTTTATTTGATGTAAATGTATTATTTTGTTTGCCAGGGATTGATAGGACTACTTGTCAAACTTTCATCTGGATCATTTGTAGCCTTCAGAAAATTATATGAACTCAATATAAGCAGCACATTGAGAGATATATTATCTACGTTTGAGCTCACAAATGGAGTATCAATGTCGCAACAGATGGGTGGAAACTGTTGTTGGGTATGCAGCTTAGATTTAATATTGTTGTCTCCTGGTGTGCAGCAGCATTGTTTGATTAACATTCTATTTTCTCTTCATTCAATTACCTGAGATATGAGTTAAACTTACTAATCTAGTTGCATCTGTTGAAATCTGTTCTTTATATTTATTTAGTAGTGTCATTCAGAAAAGGCATGGAGGGAGGGTTTTTGCTTTTAATGGAATTAAGGATGTGTGATTAGAGAAATTATATTGTTTTCTGATGTGCTAGGTATATGAAGTGCTCAAACTGCTAAATGAGCTTCTCCCTGACCGGACTAAAGATCAAAATGATCAACTGGTTGTAGATAAAGAATCATTCCTAGATAATCACTCGGATCTCCTGCAAAGGCTTGGAATCGATGTGTTTCCCATGTTAATCAAGGTTGGCATATTTTCTTGTAATTTGCTAGATGCTCTTTCATTTCTATGTAACATTTCAATACTTATTTCCATCCTTTTACAGATGTTCAATTGTAGTGCGAGTTTATATGTTTGGCACGGATGTTTATCTGTTATGTACAAGATAGTTCGTTTGAGCAAATCTGGGATGCATGATGAATTGCTCAAAAATGTCAATATAGCAAGGTGAAACAGACCTTTTCATATTTAGTTTTGCATTATCATGTTAATTTTTTGAAAACATATTAGTGCTCACTTTATCTGGTTAACATGACAGTTTTTTGGCTGGAGTATTCACTCAAAAGGATCAGCACATGTTAATGTTAGCGTTACAAATTGCTGAGATAATCATTCAAAAATTTTCAGATGATTTCTTAATGTTGTTTCTAAAGGAAGGTGTCTATTTTGCCATTGATTCACTACTAAAACCAGAAAAAAGAACTACAAAGTTGATGTACCCGGTGAATTGTGGCATTCAACCGGACTTTAGTCAAAAATCTTCCTCAAGACAGGCCATCAAATGCTTATGTTATGCATTTTCAAGTGGCCAATCTTCTACGTCATCAGAAGTCAGAAAATGCAAGCTTGACGAATACTCTGCTTTTGATCTTGCAGAGCACATAAAGACAACTTACTTCGTTCGGGAATTATTTCATTCTCAGACTGATGCTTTACAGAATCTCACAGCACTATCTAATGACTTGTTAAGCATGTCTACGGATAATTGTGCTCTTTCTGTGCATGAGGAGAAGACCAAGAGTATATTGTATCAAATTATGGGCAAGATTACTGGAAAGGAACAAGTTTCTACTTTTGAATTTATTGAAAGTGGAGTCCTGAAATCACTTGCTGATTATTTATCTCAGGGTCGGTACATGAGGAACAACAATATGGGAATACATGATGTTTGCAAAGATAATGCAGTCATAGAGAAACGGTTTGAGACTTTGGCTAGTGTGTGCTTGTTTGCCTCTCAGCCTTTCTCCTGTGAAAAAACTCTTTCTCTGTTAATAAGGAACTTGCACACTGCACTGAGTTCATTGGAAACTTTCCCTGTTATTCCGAGCACTGGACTTAAAATGAGAGGTTCATATGTCACTGTTCCTAAAGGGCGTCCCGTTCCTTACCCTAGTCTGTACGTAAATTTTGTCAAGGCTGAGGGAGAGAAATTCCGGAATGATTATTTTAGTGGTGTTGGGATTATTTATACTGTTGACCCTTTTTCTTCTCTGCAATCAATTGAAGGATTTTTATGGCCAAAGCTCAGTTCAGAAAGCATAGGATATGATGGATCATCATCCATCCTTGCACCCGAAAGTCCTCCTCCTCAATCACCGTTAAGTTCAAGTACAGTCCCGGTTGAAATTCCTACTGACATGATGACGGATCCTCCTGAAACACAGGTAATATTTGTAACTATGTTTTTGCTGCATATTTCTTGTTATTTGTATGAAACAGGCTTTTCACTACTCTGCATAATTTTGTTCTTGGCTTTTACGGTTGACCTATTTTCTAAAATTATCATTTTACATCTTTTAACTTTTTATTCGGTCAAGATTATTTGTTTTCGTATAATTTTCTATTACTTTGTTGTGATATTAATACTTCCATTCCTGGTTGTGAAATTAATACTTCCATTTTTGGTATTCTTTTATTATACTTGCAGTTGTGTTGTCACTATTGTATCTCATTTGAAAAAATATATTTTACTAATTTTATTAATTTATATGTTATATATTGATAAAAAATATAGTATGCACTTTGGAATGTATGCATTTTAACATTTTTGGTGTTCTTTCTATCAGGATTATGCTGAGGAACTGCAGATGAATGTAGGATCAAGCCCAGAACAAGAAAACTGTGATTCTGCAACTTGTAGCAATGAAGCTACTCAAAAGCTTGTCTTTTACTATGAAGGACAACGTATGGATCATAAATCCACTCTATATCAGGAAATTCTACGCCATGCATTAGGACAAAATGATCCTCTTTCTAGCATAAAACTATGGAGTAAATCTCATAAAATAACATTTAGAAGGGCTGTAGAAAATGAGGACATAATACCTCCGCAATGTCACTCTTCGCCTCAGGATTCCTCTGATGATAAAGTTTTAGCATACTACGAGCGTACTCCTTTTTTCTCAGATTTGCTCTCTGATGAACTTGTTCCTGATCTGGAGAAGCCAAGCCCAACTTACGATATTTTATTTCTTCTTAAAAGCTTAGAAAACATGAACAGAATTATACTTCACCTTATGTCTCGTGAAAGAATTTATGCTTTTGCCAAAGGGAAAGTTGGAGACCTGGATAGCCTAAAAATAAAAGTTCCTTGTATTCCACAAAATGAGTTTGTAAGCACTAAGCTGACTGAGAAGCTAGAGCAGCAGATGAGGGACCCTTTGACGGTTTCCATTGGTGCTATGCCATCGTGGTGCAATCAATTAATGGCTTCATGTCCTTTCTTATTTGGTTTTGAGACAAGATGCAAGTACTTCAAATTGGAAGCACTTAATCAGTCACAAGCTCAACCTGGCTGGTCTCACAACAGATCAGGATCAACGAGTGATATGCGAGTGAGCCAAGGTGAATTACCCAGAAAGAGATTTTCAGTTCATCGCAACCGGATTTTGAAATCTGCTGCAAAAATGATGGAGCTGCATGCTAATAATAAATCTGTTCTTGTGGTGGATTATTATGGAGAAGTTGGAAGTGGTCTTGGACCAACTTTGGAATTTTATACCTTGGCGTGTCATGAGTTCCAGAAACCTGGCTTGGGCATGTGGAGAGAAGAGGGAAACTTGCAGGGTGAGGAAACGAGAATTCGTTCTTTTCATGGTCTCTTTCCACGGCCATGGTTGCGAGATACATCTGGAGGCATACACTTCTCTGAAGTAGAAAAGAAATTTTTCCTTCTTGGCCAAGTTGTTGGTAAAGCACTTCATGATGGAAGGATCTTAGATTTCCACTTTTCTAACGCTTTTTATAAACTTATTCTTGGAAAGGTAATCAATTGATATGTCCACAACCCTTTAACATTGTTCAAAATTTATAATGGTGACTGAATTTCTCTGTTTGCTACCATGTCTGTTTAGGAACTCTCTCTATACGACATACGATCATTTGATCCTGAGCTCTATGTGGTGCTGCAAGAGTTTCAGGCGCTAGTTTTGAGGAAAAAATATATGGGATCTATCAATGAAGGGAATTCTGATAGATTAAGCTTTCGAGATCAGAGGTTTGAAGATCTTTGTCTAGATTTCACTCTTCCTGGGTACCCTGATATTGTTCTCGCTTCAGGGACCGATCATTCAATGGTAAGTCATCGCTCGTTGTTTTTGTCATTCAATTTTCATTTTAATCACCCTTTCAATGGCTGAATATAAACTTTACATGTTCATCCTTTTTTGTAGGTAAATATCAGAAACCTAGAGGATTATGTTTCACTAATCGTCGATGCAACTGTGAAGTCTGGAATCTCAAGACAAGTGAAAGCTTTTGAATCTGGATTTAACCAGGTCTCTTACTTTGTCTTAATAATTCTACTATAGTTTGATCATGTTCAGATGCCTATTTAAGTTATTCAGAAAGTGGATGAAGGCTTTTAATATTTACAATAACGCTAATGAATTTCTTCTGTATTTTCACTGTGATTCTGATTTTTTTACTCGTTTTCTATTTAAGGTTTTTTCCATTGAACATATTCGGATCTTCAATGAAGAAGAACTTGAGCGCATGTTTTGTGGAGAGTCTGACTCTTGGGCTGTAAGTACAGTTTCATTCATTAAACTGTTTTTGTAAATATGTCCTTCTCTTCCCAACAAAAGAGAAGAATAACAACTAATAATACCATTGGCTTGTTAAAACAGATCAACGACCTTGAACAACACATTATATTTCATCATGGGTACACTGCTAGCAGTCCTCCCATTGTTAATGTAAGCATTCACGTACATTTACATACTTTTGATCACACTTTCACTAAACATGTTTAGTTTCTTTAACCTGAATCTCATAAATTTATTATCCATGGACTCAGTTTTTGGAGATTCTCCGAGAGTTTGATCATGAACAGAAACGAGCATTTCTCCAGTTTGTGACTGGGGCACCTCGACTTCCACCAGGAGGGTTGGCATCTCTCACTCCGATGTTAACTATTGTCCGAAAGGTTCATAGATTGCACATTTTATATTTTCAGAGTAGCTTTTCATATTTGGTAATAACATGTTTTTTGTGTTGTCTATCTACTAATAATGTTCTTGTTTTTAACAGCATTGTGACCATGCAGACACAGACCTACCAAGTGTCATGACTTGTGTTAATTATCTGAAGCTACCTCCTTATTCATCAAAAGTAACTATCACTCACTGGTTTATACTATTTTAATTTTAGAAACTGGTTTCTTTTGAGCCTAATTTAATTATTCTTCGGCACTGTGTTGAATTTCAGGAAATAATGAAAGAGAAGTTGTTATGTGCCATTACAGAGGGTCAAGGATCTTTCTATCTTTCGTGATTCCACTCTCTTCACTGGTCGGTTTTTGAGTTATGAACATGCAGTTATAGGGTAATGGTGATAGTGAGTTTCTGCAGAAGTTTGAAATGAATAAACTGTTTTCACTGACTACAATTCTTGGTGGGAGTATAGCATGCTGGTTTGGTTTTACACTTGATGGATTAGTATCAATTTGTACAGTAATTTGCTTAATTTTTGCTGAGGGCACTAATTCAAGGGTTATTTGCTTAATTTCGATGTACAGTTTTTGTATATATATACACGAACCTTAATATTTATATTTATATATATGAACCTTGATCATTTATATTAAGCCACTTTGAATGTTAAGTTATTAATCATTAGGGTAACGATTGTCTCCACTCAAAATCTCCTTCTCACCCATCATCATCCAAACACAACCCAAAAAATGAAAGGAAAAGATTTATTTTCTTAACATTAACCATTTTAATCAAACCATAAATAACTATTTCGTTCAAACTCGTACACAGTGAATTGATTATCACCTACCACTTTGTAAAATATAAAGTTTCCAGCAGCTACCTCAGTAATAAATAGGAAATATCTAAAGCAAACAGAAAAAAAAAAAATATATATATATATATATATATATATATATATATATATATATATATATAAATATAAAGTATTCAATTTGGTTTGGCTTGAAAAACATGAACTGAATTAAATAATTTGTATATTTTGATTTAAATCCGCTCTTGTTAAAATATACTAATAAAAATATTAGTAAAATTATAATAAATATGTTGAATAAAAAATAAAAAAAATAATATATTTTTGTACTCTAAAACAAATAAATACAAAGTAAAAGTTTAAGATCAACTTAAAGAATATAAAAGTAGGATCAATTGTCAAATCAACTTTTAAATGTCTATATAGTTTAGAGAATAAAATATCTATCACTTAAACTTTAATTGCAAAAATTTCTTTCATTTCTTTTTGCAAAAGAAACATATTCTGATCGCTTAAAACTTAAGGAGATTTGTCATGGGAACAATGAAGAAGAATCAAGACGATCACAAATCAAATATGTTAAGTGAACCAAACAACTTTACAAGGATATATATATATATATATATATATATATATATATATATATATATATATATATATATATATATTTTGAAGGTAATTGTGATTCAATTTGTTTTGGATATCAGTTCTGAAAATTCAAACACCAAATCTGATTGAGGCACCTGGTTCTCAGAAGAAAAAAAATCCAAAACGATCCAAAAAAGTTTTGATTTTTTTTTTATTATCAGTTATTTAGATCAATTTTAGTTTTTTATTGTTTCCGTTATGAACACTCCTAGGAATAAAAATATTGACTATAACACAACAAACTTGTTTAATATTAGGAGTTGTAAACTGAACTATTGAATAAGTAGTTTTGGTCCGGACAAACTGATCTGTTATGATTACAGGTGTTTGAATTTTTTTATTTTAATATATATTTTAAAAGCATACTTAATTATATAAATACTTTTAAACGTCTAATTAATTTCTTAAATAAATTAAAAAAATTATATTTACATATTAAATTATTTTAGTATAATTAATAATTAAAATTTATTTTATAAATATTAATGATTTAAATTACAATATTATATATATATATATATAAAATAATATTAAAAGAAATATTAATCTTTCAAATTATTTTGATTTTAAGTTTTAATTAAAGTGGGCTTTAAATTTTTTGAGGTAGTAAATTAAACTTAAATAGGATTGAATATTTTGAACATGAAATTAAATCTTTAAAGTATGGTTTAATATTTTTAACTAGTAATTAAAAGTATAAAGTACGGTTTAATATTCTAATGTAAAGAATAAAATGACCAGAAAATAGGTTCTATTATTTTGAAATAGGGATTTAAAATGTAAAAAGGTACAATATTTAGAACTTCAGGTTAAGATTTTAAAGTAGCATAAAAACATTCAAAATATTGATGAAAATGTTAAATTAGGGTTTAATATTTTATAAATGAGATTTAATTTTTTTATTAGGATTTAATAGCTTAGACTAGTTATTAGAATCGTAAAGCAGTGTTTAATAATTTAAAATGTGAATTAAAAAATTAAGATAGGGTTTAATAGTTCCAATTAAGCCATAAAATTACCAGAAAGTAGGTTTGAAATTTTTTATATACGGATTAAAAATTAAAATAGAGTTTACTATTTAAACTTGTGATTAAGGTCTGGAAATCGGATTTAATATTTCAAATTAGTAATTAAAATTTTAAGAAATAGTGATTAAAATTTTGAAGTAGGCTATAATATTTGAAACTAGTAATTAAACTTTAAACTATGGTTTACATTTTAAATTGGGTATTTAAAATTTAAAGTAGTGTTTGTTATTTTTAATTTGTGATTAAAATTTTATATGTGAACCTGGTCTTAGTCCATTCTTTTTTTTTTCTTTCACCTTTCCTTTTTCTTTTCTTCTTCTTAAGGCAAGATTTGTTGTATATACATACTTCTCTTTCCTTTTCTTTTATTTTTTCCTTTCTAGCTCTTTCAGCTCTCTTCAATTTTGACTTCAATCCTCATTTTTGTCATTATTAGATCCTATTTTGTATACCATAGCAAGCTAAGGATCACGAGTACTTGATTGATTTTTGAAATAAAGTAAGTTTACTTTTATTTTGAAATATTTGTATGTTCACAATTTTTTTAGTTTTAGTAGTCAAATTTTTTTATGTTTTCAACTAATTTTCTAAATTTCTTTTAATTGGTGTTTTTGGTTGTTTTTGAAGTTAGAAGCTTGTTACTGTTTGATTTTTGGAGTTCTAGTTACTTGTGTTTCTAGCAAAATCTAAACAAGGGTTAGTTAATTTATGGTATAAATACTAATTTGGTACCTCAACTTTTTCGGAAAATTTAATTTGGTACCCGAATGTTAGGAATGTTCAATTTGGTACCCAAACTTTTTAAACGGATTTATTTTAGTACCTTCCGTTAAACACTACATAACGTCGTTTGGCTTCTGTTGAGGTAGCACTATGCTGGGGATACGTGGCAGAAACAATGGTTCAGATAAAATGAGTTGAAATCCCCTTTATTTGTAAACTTTAAGTGCCCTATTTTGTGGAACCTCAATAGGTGGTTTTCTCTTCTCCTGATTTTTCTAGACATTGAAGAAATGTCAAGGGCTTAATCATCTTCCTCTTGCTCTCACAATTCATGGTTGATACAAAATCAAAGCTTCGAAAGTGCAGCTTCGAAAATCAAAAAAATCAGGACACATTCATCAACTCATATATAAAAAGCAGGAAAGAAAACATACATTTCACTCGAAAATCAAAGCTCTTCTTCCACTGTCAAAGCTCTATCTTCCACCGCTGAAGCTTCTTCTTCCTAGTTTCGCCCTCTCCAACAAACGAAAGGAAATCTTCGTCCTTCTTCTCCAATCACCGAACGCAAATCAACCACCGAACCCTAATTCCCAAATTTAGCTTTTGCCCTAATTTTCCATTCTGCAAATTTTTCGATTTCACATCCCTAATTTTGCCCCAAAACGACAACAACATTATTCTATAATTTTTTACTTCACAAATTATTTACTTCGATTTCTTTTTTACCAGAAAAACCACATGCCCAACCATTTTTTCTGCCATGTATGCCATGCACAGTGCCACCTCAACAGAAGACAAACGGCGTTATGTAGTGTTTAACGGAAGGTACCAAAATAAACCCGTTTAAAAAGTTTAGGTACCAAATTGAACATTCTTAAAGTTCGGATACCAAATTGAACTTTACGAAAATTGGGGTACCAAATCTGTATTTATTCCTTAATTTATTTACTTCTCAGTGATTTTGAATCATGAGTTTAAGTTGAAAATATGATAATTTTGTAGATATAGAGTTGGTTGAAATGAAAAACATGTTTTGTAAATATTGAGTTTAATTACAAAAAATTTGGATTATAAATAATTTAATTACAATTTCGAAATTTCAATTTTTTTTGAAAAATATTTATTCAAACAATCCATTTTCTTATTAAATATTTTAATTTATTCATATTTTTTTACATTATCTTTATATCTTAAGTTTCTTTCTTTTTACATTACTTTTACTGTTAAGAACTGGAATTGCTTTTTAATTTGAGTTTTACATAAATGTGGGACTTTATTTTTTAACTAAAATTATAATAACCAAGTTGGGATTGAATGGCGGGAGGAAAAAAACCAATAATATCCCTTCCATCCACGTATGTGAAGGGAAGACCCAAAACGTAGTTAACTGCAAATCCATTGATCAAGTTTTTATTCTTATCCTCTCATTTCTCAAATGGAGGAGCTGCAGTCATGAACGCGGTTCTCTTACAATCACCACTCTCACCCTTCCAACGCGCCGCCACTACCAACGCTGAGCCCCGTGACCAGAAGCTTCTCTCGCTCTTACGCGACCGGAAAACGGAAGAAGCCTGGCACGCCTATGCCAACTCCACGCACCTCCCCAACCCCACCTGTCTCAGTCGCTTGGTCTGTCAGCTATCTTACCAGAACACTCACTCCTCCCTCACGCGTGCTCAGTCCATCGTTACGCGCCTCCGCAGTGAGCGCCAGCTCCACCGCCTCGACGCCAACTGCCTCGGCCTCCTCGCCGTCGCCGCCACCAAGGCCGGACACACGCTCTACGCCGCCTCCGTCCTCCGCTCCATGATCCGTTCCGGCTACCTCCCTCATGTCAAGGCCTGGACCGCCGTTGTTGCCCGCCTCTCCTCCGCCCCCGACGATGGCCCCGTCGAGGCCCTCAAGCTCTTCCGCTCCGTCACGCGCCGCCTCCGGAAGCTCCCAGACAAAGACATGGCTGCCGCGTCGCGCCCTGACACCACGGCTATCAACGCCGTGCTCAACGCATGCGCGAACCTCGGGGACGCGAAGGCGTTCTTGCAGGTGTTCGATGAAATGCCGCAGTTCGATGTTGCGCCTGATGCGCTGAGTTATAATACTATGATGAAGCTGTGTTGTAAGATTGGTAGAAAGGACTTGCTTTTGTTTGTTTTGGAGCGGGTTCTTCAGCTGGGTATTCCTTTTTGTGTGACCACTTTGCAGTCCCTTGTTTCTGCTTATGTTGAGTTTGGTGATTTGGAAACTGCGGAGAAGTTGGTTCAGGCGATGAGGGAACAAAGGAGGGATATTTGCCGGGTGCTTAGGGAGTGTAGTAATTTAGAGTATTTGAGTGGAAATGAAAGTGATTACGATAATAGTAATAATGATGAGGATGAGGATTGTGTTTTTGAGAAATTGCTTCCAAATTTGGTGGATCAGAGTGGCAATGAAGCTGAGCCACCCTTGTTGCCTAAAGGGTATGCTCCAAACACTAGGACTTACACCACTTTGATGAAGGGTTATATGAATGCAGGGCGTGTGAGTGATACTGTGAGGATGCTTGAGGCTATGCGGCGTCAGGATGATAAGGGTAGTCACCCTGACCACGTTTCCTACACCACTGTGGTTTCAGCTCTTGTGAAGGTAGGTTCCATGGACCGTGCTCGTGAGGTTCTTGCTGAGATGACAAGGATTGGTGTGCCGGCGAACTTGATAACTTACAATATTCTCCTAAAGGGTTACTGCAAACAGCTGCAGATTATTGAGGCAAAGGAATTGCTTAAGGAGATGGTTGATGATGCAGGGATTCAGCCTGATGTGGTGTCCTATAACATTCTCATCGATGGGTGTATACTGGTGGATGACAGTGCTGGGGCTCTTTCATTCTTCAATGAGATGAGGGCAAGGGGAATAGCTCCCACCAAGATTAGTTACACTACTTTGATGAAGGCTTTTGCGTACTCGGGTCAGCCGAAGCTCGCTCACAAGGTGTTTAATGAGATGGACAGTGACCCTCGTGTGAAGGTGGATCTGATTGCTTGGAACATGTTGGTGGAAGGGTATTGCAGGTTGGGGTTGGTGGAAGAGGCGAAGAAAGTGGTTCAGAAGATGAAGGAGAGTGGAGTTCACCCTGATTCGAGCACTTATGGAAGTTTAGCCAATGGAATTGCACTGGCAAGGAAACCCGGAGAGGCCCTTCTGCTTTGGAATGAAGTGAAGGAGAGGTGTGAGATGAGAAAGGAAGGGGAGAAGTCTGATTCTTCTGTTCCTCCATTGAAGCCAGATGGAGGGCTTTTGGATACTCTGGCTGATATCTGTGTGAGGGCTGCTTTCTTTAGGAAGGCTTTGGAAATCGTGGCTTGTATGGAGGAGAATGGGATAGCTCCCAACAAGACCAAGTTTACTAGAATCTATGTGGAAATGCATTCAAGAATGTTTACTAGTAAGCATGCTTCAAGGGCTAGACAAGACAGAAGAATTGAGAGGAAAAGAGCTGCTGAGGCGTTTAAGTTTTGGCTGGGTTTGCCTAATTCCTATTATGATGGAAGTGAGTGGCGGTTAGAACCTATGGAAGGTTATGGCACCACTTCCGATTCGGTTTAGTTGCTTCCTTTACATACATGTCAAAACGTGGATAAATCTACAGTGTAGAAATCGATGTAACTTAAAAAAGGTGGTTATTTTGTAATCTACAGTGTAAATTTTGTCATTAAAACACAGTTTTTCCAGTGAAGAATTCAGATGTTTGTTTTTAACACTTGACTCTTCATTCATTCTTTAATTTAAATTTTGATTTTAAAATTATAAAAAGTTATGAACTTAGATATATATATATATATATATATATTATATTTAAAGATAGATATGGGTTAAAATCAATATTGTTTGGTAATTTATTCAAAATTGTACAGAATATCATCAAATGGAAAGTTATATTTTTCAGTATGACTTCTAGTTCTAGCCAGTAATTTAGTCAAGCCACAGAAAAAAGGTCATGAAGCTTTGCGATGCTTGGTCCAGAAATTCTGCATTGCGGGAACTATGTAGGTTGAGTGCAGCGGCATATCCTTCTCGTCAAGAAGTTGTCTTAACTGAATTTTGTGAAATGAAATTTTGTCATTTGTTTATGACTATATGTCATGAAGGTTATCTCCCAATTCATTACCATAGTATCATGGTTTTTAATATCAAGGTTTTCTCACCACTCATTTTCTTTCGGATGAAGTTCCAAAATTTTGAAGTCAGCTCACTCCACTACTGTATGGATAACAGGCCGACCATATCTCGGCCTGTCTGTACATGGAAAGGCCGATCACATCCCGACCCCAGGGAGAGGGAAGGAGACACGCGCGCAAGCCCAGCAGACAAAGGAAAAGGGGCCAACATGGTGCAGAGGTCGAGTACATCTCGGCCCGCTGCCTGACCGGGTATATCCAGCCCAATAGTGGCCAGTTGGGTAAGGATGATGATGTATAGAAGAGCAATCTTATTCAATAAGAAAAGGATTGATCCTTGATAAAGTACAGACGAGCAAATCTCGACCAAAAAGAAAAGAGTTGATCCTTGACAAGGTACAGACGAGCAAATCTCAGCCAAAAAGTAAAGAGTTGATCCTTGACAAAGTACATACGAGCAAATCTCAGCCAAAAAGGAAAGAGTTGATCCTTAGCAAGATACAGACGAACAATCTTAGTTAATAAGGAAAGAACCGACGCGTACAATCTTGGTCAGAAAGGAAAGAGTTGATTTTCGAATACGAATGGCCCGCAAATAATAATAACAGTTCTGTTAAGAGATTAGTATAAATTAGGGTCTAATGAACATGTAAAGGTATGCTTTTCTCACTTTACTACATACACTTCATATCGAATCACTATTTAACTTAAGTATCAGAGTGCCTGTAGGTAACCCCACCCTCAGAATTCATACAGCAAGCAAATCCAGGAGGAGTCCAGAGAAGAACAGAAGGAGGTTTGACACAGAGGGTTTTTGATATCGTCTGGTTTTGCACTAAAATAGTATCGATCAGGTTATTGATTCGCAAATATACATGTCTATTTTTTTGTGTTCATTTGATCATTCTCTTTATCTTATTCTTGGCGAATGAGTGATTTACAAATGTTTCTGCCTATTTCTGTGTGTTTGTTCTTATTCTTTATGTGTGAGTAATTTACAAATGTTTTAGCCTATTTTTGTGTTATCTTGTTTTTGTGAATAAGTTATTTGTTGGAGTAGTAAGTGGAATCATCATCCTCTTCAACATTTTTTTTTTCAGATATGAGTCAATTTTGGCGAGAAATTACAAGAAATGAGGGTTGGTTGACTTGGAATTTTACAGATCTCGGTGAATTTGGCCTAATATAGAATGACTTCTAAAGAGAAGTAGTCACGAATCCAAATGGCTTCTTTACGAGTGGAAGTTGACATGAGTCGTGGTGACTTCTTCTATAACTGTTATTTCTAGCGATTTATGTATATATATTTTTATTAATTGATTTATTTTTTATAGTGTGCGACTTTTGTATATATATTTTTCTTTATATTAGTTAAATTCTTTTATAGCGTAGAGGTATTGTAGTTTACAAATCCTAAACATAAATATTTATTATATGTATCTCTATTTTTTAATTTAAGTTTGACCATAAAGTATTGGAACATTCATTAAAAAAACCATAAAGTATGTGAAAATTAATAATATAAATAATTTAAAAGACATCAAAGTTGACATACAATATTGTAATACATTAAAAAAAATGCATTGATGGAAGTGGTCAGGTAGGTTATTTGGGTGGTTGTTGTTCGCCCATGTTAAGTTTAATGAAAGTGGGGATGGTGAATAGTTGTTTAGGGTGTTTGAAAATGTGCAAACAGTGATGTCATAGCTGAGGTGTCAAACATGTGTGATGGTCTTGCACTATAGCTTGACTCAGACGAAAATAATGTGTATGACGAAGGGACTTGTTGGAAGGATGTGTTTGATGGGTTGTCATGCTGAGGATGGTAATATCCGAACATTTCACTATGACCCACAGACGACTGACAAAAAAATTGATGTGTATGATGTATAAAATCAGTAGAAGACCTGGCATGGGCAAGGTAGGATTGTGAAAGAGGCTGAGGAGGTTCTTGTGGCGTATCATATTGCAACATAAATAGTAGGGTTATTTAATTGAATAACTACAAATCATAAATAAATGATGTATTATCGTAAACCTAACCTTATTGTCAGAAGATTGTGCAGATGGAGATATATAGTGAATAGTATGGTTCATGTATCACTACATGTATAGTGCACTATCACTTAAATGGTTGTTTGCGGTGAATGTTGTACCTTGAATGACATGATTATGTCGATCATTCCATATTACAATCCATCGTCGATGTGTTGACCAATCTTTGTCATTTCTTCCTCTCAAATCGTCCCTATGAACCTGATCGAGGTTAACTGGGTCAAATTTTGTCTGAAACCAAATTACCGCATGATTGGATTTGCTTGTTGGAATTCAACCGTCGCAATGCAAATTACAGGGACTGTCGCTCTTGATATCGAAGGGATGTTAATGACAATCAATTGACTTATTTCATTATCTAATAAAATGATCTCACCATTTATAGTTTTATGAAAAATATCTCAAATTATTATTTTTGAAAAACTTCAACATCAACTCATATATTTCTATTAATAATTATTTATGTTACCTCCATTCCACGCCTCTATATAAAAAAATAATTAAAATATAAAAAGAACATCAAAACTAAAATCGTTATGAGCCAGGACGACTTCAGTTCAACACAATCTAAAGTCACCAAGAGTTATAACGACTTTAGTCTATCTAATATAAAAAAGTTGTCATTATATCATAACGACTTAACCCAAATCTATAATATTGTTGTCAAACAACCCAATTTTGTAAATTAAGGGCAAAACTAACCCATTTTTTGAAAAAAAAAAAAACCCTTCTTCAACTTTGTAGACAACATGCATGACTTTCTTGCATGGGGTTCATCTAAGTTTTTAATTCTACATAATTCTTACTACCTTTCTTGAATCTTGACTATGACAATATAGATATAGAGGCCCACACATCAAGCAAAATTTACTGAAGTGATGAACTCAACTAAATTTAGAAAAGTTTAAGGACCTTCCTCATTAAGATACTTCAATTGATATTAGTCTATCTAACTTCATGGATTTGATATGGTCTTATCAATGCATGGATGGTCAAAGTTGTGTAATGAATTTTGAGTCAAATTGATAAGACCATCAATTTTTTACAATATTACTTATGCATCCTATCAAATTTCTTCTTGCACCACAGTACAACAAAAATACTCAAATATCCTTTATAATTGCACCAAATCACCACTCTTGTTCGTTATTGTCATCTCTTTTGGAAGTCTCACATCGACTAGAGATAAGACCAATTCACAATATATAAGTGGGTGCAATCCTCATCTTACAAGCCAGTTTTGTGGGGTTGAGTTAGGCTTAAAACTCATTTCTAACATGGTATCGGAGTCAGGTTAGAACATATTCTAGCGAGATTGCTTGGACATTCTATTTCACCTGCTATCTTACCGCTAACGGATCACCCACTAATTTCTAGTCTCACGCACAAGATAAATATACCTCAGCGTGAGGGAGTGTGTTGAAAGTCTCACATTGACTAGAGAAAAGGCCAATTCATAATATATAAATGAGTGCAATCCTCACCTTACAAGCCGGTTCTGTGGGGTTGAGTTAGAATTAAACCTCACTTCTAACAACCTTTGCTGCCAACAAATCAGAAAAGAAAAAAATGCTTAAATTTTTCATTCTAAAAGGTCTTTTCCAAAAAGAATTTCATATGTTCCTAAATTTTTGTTTTCCATAACACATTTCAAGCATAAGAATACCAAAAATATCTTTTCCAAGTTCAGGAAAATTTATTCAAAAAATCTGTTTCAGAAGACGTGTTCCAGGATGTATCTTCCATGTTTTTCGAAAATTTTATTTTAAGCATCTCATCTCACAAATTTTGTTTCAGAAAATTTCATTTCAGACAAATTCTGTTCCAAAATTAATAATTTGAAGGTCACTTTTACAAGGTAAACTAGTCATTTTCAAGAATTAATGGGTGCTGCAACAAATTGATGTGGTGCAGGAAACAATTGCATGAATCTTTTATATGAACACCTCCCCTCTAACCCTATGTAATTTTACATTTTTCATTTACATTCCTCCTGAATTATAAGTTAGATATTGTATTCTTAACCATGTTTGAATCTCAATCAAATGCACTCTTGCTTAACTATTACGGATATGTTGTTTTGGTTGATACATAATAGAAATTTTGCAAAGCATAATTGAGTATATTTGATGAATATTTTTTTTTTTTCTTTTCGTTAACTTAATCTTAGCATTAAGATATTTGTGGGAACAAATAAAAAAAAAGGTTAAAATACCTTTTTGTTCTAATTTTCGTCAAGTTTTGTCAAATAAGTTCTAATTTTTGTTTTGTGTTCAAATAGGTCCCAATTTTCGTCAATTTTGTTCAATTAAGTCCTTTTTTGCTAACACCGTTTAAATCATTAACGATCATGAACAGTAACTGTCACGTGTCATTTCATGGTTTTTTTGAATTTTTTTTAAATGTTCATGTGCCAACTCAGTAGTGTGCCACATGTCAAAGTCAATATTCTATATTCAATTTGGTCCATATATTTGTTATTTTTGTTCAATTTAGTCTCAATTTCGGTTAACACGAACCAATTTGGTCCCTCTCCAAATTGAAACCAAATTTAATTTTTATATTAAAATTCACATTTTTATTAAATACTTTTATATAATATATTAAAATTCACATCATTATAACTTTGATATAAAAATTAAATTTGGTCACATCTTCGATAGAAACAAAATTAGTCAATTTTAAACAAAATGGGGACTAAATTGAACAAAAATAACAAATATAGGGACCAAATTGAATGTAGAACATTGATTTTGACACGTGGTACGCTACTGGGTTGACACGTGGACATTTAAAAAAATTCAAAAAAAAAGTTAAAAAAAAATTAAAAAAAACCACGAAGTGACACGTAGCCGTCATTGTTCATGGTCATTAATGATTTAAACGATATTAGCAAAAAAAGACCCAATTGAACAAAATTGACGAAAATTGAGACCTATTTGAACACAACCAAAATTAGGACTTATTTGACAAAATTTGACGAAATTTAGGACAAAAAAGTATTTTAACCATAAAAAAATATATATACAAAAAGAAATTAACTACAACTTTGGGACATAAAGGACACTAAACTTATATGATAATTGGATTGATGCAAAACTAAAGATGTTTTGTAAAGGTTAAAAAATATTTAATTATTCTCACAAAAATTGATGGCATATTCTATGACAAACTAAACAAACAAATCAGACCGCCAAGTTTTGTGTATTAGGGTGGACGTATGAAAGCAAAAAGTATTAATAACAACTTCCAAACAGAGTTTTTATTTTTTCTATTGTAAAATTCCAAGTTTAATTAAAGAATAACATTAATTATATCTATATGCAGAATGAGTTTCTTATTTAACAATAATCTAGAAAAATGACACACAAGAAAATCATGTTGGGATTCAAGGTCTCACCTATATTCTCATGCTAAGAAAATTAAGTGTTGAAAACATGCTAAATCATTTTATCAGAGTTGCTAACACTAATACATCTTTTGTTCATCTACTCACACATACGACGTGCCAAACTCCAATTATTTGTTCTTCCAAGATTTTAGGATATTAACCTGTGAAATGTCTAATATTTCTTTTAATCTCTTAAATATAGTTTACTATCACTTGAAAATTATTAAAAATGAAGGATTTCATATGTTTAGTGTTGTTGTTCTTAAATTAATGCTTCTAAGTGATAATTAAAAAGTTTTGATCATACAATATAATCAATATTATTTCTTACAAAGACTCTTCAGATTGTGTATAAATGTTTAAGAAGCAAAATGTTTATTAAAAAATATTAAATATTTATTATATAAATATTAAAATATTGCTAATTAATTAGTCAAAGAGTTCTATTAAAGTATTTGGATGATTCTTTTCACACCTAGTAAACATGTGTTATCACCTTTTATTTCACTGTACAATTATGATAAATTATATAATGTTGGTAAACTTAAATGTGGGTAGTTGGAAGTTGTTATATTAATTGTCTAGGAGATTGCAAAAGGTTGAGAGTGAGTCTAATATTGATTAAGCATGCAATAGAGTTCATTAATTGTGGTTTAGATAATGGTTATATTTAAGAATGTAGTTAAAGGATCATGTCCAAAGGTCTAAAAATGGACCATGTAATGCTCATGGTAAAATACAACAAGTCTGATCTGAATATAGAGAGTGTTTATCCAGAAAAAAATTGTTTGTCGACATAATATGAATAGATTGAAAAGAATGTTGTTATACTTTCTTAGGGTGTGTTTGTTTTCAAGAATGAATTTAAAAGAGAATTAGTAAATGAATTTGAGGGGATGTAAAGAAGTAAATGAAGGTTGTTTGTTTTAATGGACACGTGAGATTGAACGAACTTATACAATTTGTAAAAATTTATGAATGATTTAATGAATGTGATGTGATATATATAAAATAATATTTTAGTAGATAATATTGTTAGATTACAATTTTAATCCTATGATTAAAATTAGTATAGAATAAAATATAATTGTTATTATTATTAGTTTTATTAATATTATTATTATTATTATTATCAATATTATTAGTTTTAGTACTATTATTATTATTATTATTATTATTATTATTATTATTATTATTATTATTATTATTATTGTTTAAGTAAAAATATACCTATTAAGTTGGAATTCTATAAAAATTGATGAATATTTAGTTAAATACTCATAATGAATTGTCTCTCCTTCCTCATCTCTTTATCCATATAAGATTTAGAATATTACATTCTTCCTCAAATTCATCCAGACAAATCACCTTTAATATTAAAAATCATTTAAAAAAATATTAAAATTATTTATTTTAATTATTTCATTAATGTTATAAGTTTATGATACCTAGTGTTAACATTTAATAAAATACAAAATTGTAGAAAAATCAATAAAATATAATTATATGCAAAAACTACTAAAATATAATATAATTTTGTTATTTTAATTCAAACAGATATATTTGAAATGTTAAAAAACTTCAATATTAAGAGGGGTTGTTAATTTCCCTAGTGTTATGACCGATATTTTTGTACTTTATTTTTACAATATAATTCTAATTCTAAATCCATTGATTTTTTTATTAGAAAAAAAAAACACTTTAACTTATAAAATACATGATTTTCATAATATGTATATTAAGGATATTAATTGAAAAACAAAATGATAAAATAGAACTTGCTTATGAAAAATAGCTAGTGGACCTTAAAAATATCTGTCATTACTCTCATTGTTCAAACAAAATAATCACATGTTTATGATATGATAATATTTTTGAATGATTAATTTATTATTAATGTGTGATTTCCAGAAGAAAAAGAAAAGATGATTAAGGTGTGCTAAACTGTTCAGTTTAATAGTATTAACAACCTTCAAACCAACACAAATATATCTTCAAATGATCTTGGTGTAGATGATATACTGAGTGTGGGGATTAGTTTTTTTAAAATAATTTTTTCAGTGATTAATAAAAATTATATATTTTCAATTACATTTTAAATTTATTCTAATTAAATCTCATTATTTAGAAATTATTTGATATTATATAATTTTAAAAAAAGAAAACAGTTAGTACTTTTTATCCTTTAAAATAATTATTTTCTGTTTTTTATTTTACATAAAATTAAAAATATAGTTAAAAAATTATTCAGATTAAAATAATGAAAATATTTGAAATGTTAGATTCCCAATGAAAAACATAAAACAAGTCTTTATTTTCTTTTATAAGTTCATATACAATAGGGAAAATAAAAAACAATAAAAAGATATTCTTTATATTTCGTAGAAACTTTTTAATATAATATCATAATAATATTTTCTTATAATAAAAATGTTAATGAAAATGAATTTTTTGAAAAGAAAGTAATGTAGAGTTACCATAAAATCTTCAAACTTGATACTACCAAGTAACAAGAGAAGATGAAGAGGTCAAGTCAAGAACTTAAAATCATAAAAAGTAAGTTTTTTACCAAACACAAAGGCATTCCATGAAGATTCCAATGAGATTAAAAGAAAAGGCAACCACTTAGATTGAAGATTCCATGAAATTAATCCACAAATTTCAAGAACAAGCACATTAATATATTGAATTTTCGTATCACTCATTGAATACTATAAGAAAATCATTAAACAACAATCAAATTTAGACAAAAAATAATTAGTTACTATATTAACCAATTTAGATATTATTTTATAAACTACAAATTATTAGTATCCAAATAATTATAATAAATAAAAAATTATAAATCATTTGTGAAAGAGTCTAAAATGGTCTCTAAAAGAGTTTATAATTTAAAATTAGAGACTAATTTAGAATCAACAATAATAAATATCTAAAACCTTGGTAACTAATGTTAAAGACCAATTTAAATTCTATTTCACAAACTAATTATAATTCTTTATTCAAATAGAAATTATTTTAGATACATAGAATGTTAATTTATAAAAGAAAAAAATATGTTTGTGGTCCCTGAAATATTACGTAAATTTGGAAATAATCCTTGATCGAAACTTGTGTATGGTTTGATCTGTGTACTTTTAAAAATATTGGTTTTGATCCTTATTTTTTTAATGACGTCAAAGTTATTCCTAAATGACAAACGATGTGCCACATGTTATTTATTTGTTTTATAAAATTAACATTCTTGTGTTGGCTTAGTCCATGTTTTTCTTGATTAATTAAAAAAAAACTATTACTATAGAAATTAAGAATGAATTTATTTAAAAATTTTAAACTTATTGTATTAGTGAAGCCCACGATATTCGAAATTAATGAAAAATAAATAAATATTATAAAGTTTTATTTACTAAAGTTTTATTCCCCAAAAGTAAATCGAATGCGTTAACAAAATATGATGACAAATAACAACTTATCCAACAGTTTTATATTTCTACCAAACATTAACGTTGTTTGTATGTGGCACTCGTTTGTCGTCTAGAATAAACTTTGACGCTATTAAAAATATAGGGACCAAAACCAATATTTTCAAAGTACAGGGACCAAACGATATTAAAGTTTCGACAAAGAATCATTTCCAATTTTGAAGATTCATCAGTCAATATAGTACTAGTACCAACCGTCTAAACTTTTTGGTCTTTTGGTTCTCGAAACACCATTTTACACATTCTTCTCTAGCCTTCATAGTGACTTTGTTGAACCTATTCTTTCCAGGTATATGATATTGGATTAGACTTGAATTTATTGTTTGGAATTGGTTACCTGAAAACTAAAAAAGAAAAGATAAAAATTGCAAAAATTTATAGCAATAACAAAACTAACACATGCCCATAAATAAAAAATGGAGTAACAAAAATAACCAAATAAAACTCCATCCAAAAATAATAAAAATCAATCCTTTTAAAAGTCAAATCTTTTTAAAACGAAATTCGACTTTCTGGTTGAGATATATATGTGATCTATAGAAATGAGAAAAAAATTGAAAAAAAAAGCTTCAGGTCATAAAAAAGCTTCACAATCCACAAACCCTTCATTGATTAAGAAAAAAGTGAAACAAAATGTCAGCAAAAATGTGGAAGACACAAAAAATATAAACCAGGTAAATAGAGAGATATCTTCTTCCCTAGTATTATGACCGATATTTTTGCACTTTATTTTTACAATATAATTCTAATTCTAAATCCATTGATTTTTTTTATTAGAAAAAAAAAATCACTTTAACTTATAAAATACATGATTTTCATAATATGTATGTTAATGATATTAATTGAAAAAAATTGATAAAATAGAACTTGCTTATGAAAAATAGCTAGTGTTGATTCAATGAGTCAGGATCTTAAAAATATCTGTCATTACTCTCATTATTCAAACAAAATAATCACATATTTATGATATGATAATATTTTTTGAATGATTAATTTATTATTAATGTGTGATTTCCAGAAGAAAAAGAAAAGATGATGGGTGTGCTAAACTGTTCAGTTTAATAGTATTAACAAACTTCAAACCAACACAAATATATCTTCAAATGATCTTGGTGTGATGATATACTGAGTGTGGGGATTAGTTTTTTTTTAAATAATTTTTTCAGTGATTAATAAAAATTATATATTTTCAATTACATTTTAAATTTATTCTAATTAAATCTCATTATTTAGAAATTATTTTGATATTATATAATTAAAAAAAAACAGTTAGTACTTTTTATCCTTTAAAATAATTATTTTCTGTTTTTTATTTTACATAAAATTAAAAATATAGTTAAAAAATCATTCAGATTAAAATAATGAAAATATTTGAAATGTTAGATTCCCAATGAAAAACATAAAACAAATCTTTATTTTCTTTTATAAGTTCATATATAATAGGGAAAATAAAAAAACAATAAAATGATATTCTTTATATTTCGTAGAAACTTTTTAATATAATATCATAATAATATTTTCTTATAATAAAAATGTTAATGAAAATGATTTCTTCTAAAAGAAAGTAATTTAGATTTACCATAAAATCTTCAAACTTGATACCAAGTAACAAGAAGATGAAGAGGTCAAGTCAAGAACTGCATTTTTCAGTGGTACTACACACAAAAAGTTTTCTCAATGCTGTAACCTTTTTTTCTCTCTCTTCAAATCCCTCAAACCGTTCACATTTTTTCACTCTCAATCTAAGGACACTCCTTTTGCATTTTGCAGGCTCTCCACTCTCACAACAAACTACAATTCTGCTGAAAAGAATAAAAAATCAAGAACAAAAGAAGGTTTGAACTCTGTTGTTTATCGTTTAATGTTCATGTTGTTATGATATGAATTTACAGGTGCAAGTGTCAATGCATGTGTTGTTTTATGTTTTAGGTTATAATAATGTCTGTAAATACCGGCCAAATTGATTTAAACTCTGAAGCTGGTTTGTTTGATCGGGAAAATGATATTGTGGGGGTCAAATCGTCAGAGTCCAACGGTGTTAGTACGGATGTCTCTTGTTCTAGAACCCTAAGTGATGATCCTGTTGTCCGAGATGATATTGTGGATCGCGATCAGACGGTTTTTCACATTGTAGACGATAGAGGAGGAGTCGATGGTTATGTAACGGTGTTTTGTAGTATGAACCATGAGTGTGATGTGATGATTAATGACAGTGGAAAAGAGGGTTTTGGTGAAGAGCTTGAATTGATGGGTGTAGGAGTTGGTTTGGAGGAAGGAGTGGAGGTTGCTGATGGAGGGTGTAAAGAAAAGGGGGATTATTGTGGGATGGAGAAGAATGCAGATGACAAGATTTCGATTAAATGTTCAGATAGAGTTTTGTTTGCTAATGGAGGTTCAGAATGCCGTGGAGGTTTGGTTATTGAATCTGATGATGGTTTTCAGGGTGAGTTACAGCGTGAAAATGCTATTGATGTTACTGAAAATGGTTCGCTGACGAGTGAGCTCTCAGGAAATATTATGGCTCAAGGAGTTGATAATGAAGCCGCTGAGGAGTGTGAGGATGTTATGGATATTACTGAAAGTGGTTTGCTTGTGGCTCAAGGAGGTGATGATGATGCAGCTGACGAGTGTGAGCATGCTATGGAGATTACTGAAAATGGCTTGCATGTGTCTCAAGGAGGTGACAATGGTCTGGCTGAGGAGTGTGTGACTGGAAGACGTGTTAATGATGCAGGGAAGGAGTGTGAGAATGCTATGGATAATGTGGTTGAAGAATGTGATAATGGTGTGGCCGAGGAGGTTAAGAATGCTGCATTGGTGAATTTAAGCGCCGTTGTGGAGGATGACAGTTTGAGGATTGCAGATGATAGTTTGGTTGCTAAGGACGGCCTCAAAGATTTGCCAACTGCAGAAGTTGCAATACAGGACAGCATTCCATGTACGGAAGTTGTGAATGTCAACGCCAAAGAATCTTTGCATGTGAAAGGTCTTTTAAGGAATTGCCTTGAGCTAGAACCTTCTTGTGAGTTGAAACAACCAGCCATTCATGTAAATGCACGAGTAGATGTGATGCAGAATCAAACCACAGTCGGTGATTTTGTTGAAGGACATGTGTCTGAGAATAAGCAGAAGGAGTGTCTTGGTGTTAATCTTGTTGTAGATCTTAATACTTACAGAAACATGCAGGATGTTGACACGTATCAGGGATCAATGTTTTCAGATTTGAATTTGTGTCTATCAGATTTAGTGTGGGGAAAGGTGACTGGCCATCCTTGGTGGCCAGGTCAGATCTTTGATGCCTCAGCTGCATCAGAGAAGGCAAAGAGGCATCTCAAGAAAGACTGTTACCTGGTAGCATATTTTGGGGATCAAACATTTGCTTGGAATGATGTGTCAATGATTAAACCGTTTCAGGCACATTTTTCACAAATGGAGAAGCAGACCAATTTGGAAAATTTCAACCATGCTGTTAATTGTGCTTTAGATGAGGTCTCAAGACGGGTTGAGTTTGGCTTCTCCTGCCCTTGCATACCTGATGATGTGTTTTTCAAGCTTAAAACTCAAGTAGTTAGTAATGCTGGAATCAATAATCAATTTAGCAGAAGAAAAGGAGGGGACAGAATTATAAATTCAATGTCTTTGGAACCCACAAAACTTGTCAATTATGTTAAACTATTAGCTCAGTCGCCACTTGTTGGATCTGATAGACTGGATTTTGTAGTTGCACATGCCCAATTGTTGGCCTTTTATCGCTCAAAGGGTTATTCTCAACTGCCTGAGTTCACAGTACTTGGAGGGTTATATGATAATGATATGGAAACCCTACTCATGAGTGGGAAAGAGCAATGGGATTATCAAACCCATGTTGGCCTTTCACTAGAGGAGTGCAAGCACATCTCTGGGCATAGCAAGCGCCGTGGTAAGAAACATAAACTTATGTCAGATTTGATGTCTGAAAGGAGGTTATATATTTCAAATGTTGAACACACATCAGAACAGAAAACTAAGTCAGTTCCACGGCGTCGGGGTAGGAAAAGGAAAGCAGCTTACAATGCTTCGGAAGATTATTTGCATAATTCCCAAAATAGAAAGTTCAACCAATTACAGCATGCATCTGTAAGTGAGATTACGTCCCAACTCTTCTTGGCCGCCAAGAATCCAACTGGACAAAGTTTTTCCAGTCACTTAGTGCAGTTTTTTGCAGAATTTAGAAATTCCATTAGCCTTGAATATTCTGCTTCCCTGGAACAAAAAATGTTGTGTGAAGAAATGCATGGTGATGAGACTGGAACAACCTCCATGGGAGCATTGGCTACTGTGACATCTGAGCCTTGCATTGATTCTTATTGGACTGATAGAATAATTGAAAGCATTCCTGAAAAGCAATCATTGACAAAATACCAGAATGAGAGAGCCATTTTTCTGCCTGAGACTCTAAGTGAGGCTAACCCTATCTGTTTGAAGTTGCCACCATCTGCTGAAATTACTAGAGATTTGAGTTTTAACCAGCAAGATACTGATAGAAAATTTGGATCAGAATCTTCTAAGCCTGCAGAACATTTGGACGAGAGTTCTACCCCGGGCTTCTCCCCCACCGCTCTAACTCTGAAATTTTCAAACTTGGATTCTGTTCCTTCAACAACAGATCTCAACAAGATTTTTGGCCGCTTTGGGCCACTGATTCGATCAAAGACTGAACTGCTAGAGAGAACTAACCGTGCCAGAGTGGTCTTCCTAAAACGTTCTGATGCAGAAGCTGCTTTTAGTAGTGCTGGAAAATATAGCATATTCGGACCTTCACTTGTTAGTTACCGCCTCAAGATTTTGCCTCGGAAGCCACAAAAAGGTATAATAGGAAAGCGTGGCAGAAAAAAAAAAGTAACAAGTTCTGTGGATGGGGCAGCAGTCTGATGCATTGGTTTTGACCATTCCATCCTTATTACTTATGACATCAATCATGGTTGTGTTTTGATGTGAATGTTAATATTCACTTAGTATATTTTATGTGCTGAACCAAACTAATACTTAGAATTCAGTGGCTGACTCATTGATATTTAGAAATATTTGAGAATAGGACAATTTACAATTTAATTATTATGTTGCATACACTTTGGAACTGATATAAGTTCTTGGAGGTTGGTTTATGACTTTCTGGAACGAAATCGGTGCAGGACCAGAAATGGACTTGTCTGGTATACGAGAAGATTCATTCTCAAATCATATTTGAATCATAGGGCTTTTGTTTTGAAAACCAGTGTCCATGATTCAACGTTTTTCCCAGGTCCTTCAAATGCACTCTTTCAGTTTATTTTAAAGGAATGATTGTTTATTTTTATTAATATTTTAGATTTTTAAAATTAACTAATTATTTCTCTAAGACTAATTTCAATCAAACTTGCACTCAAAGATTTTAATATTACGAGGAAAGAGGTTTAAGAATGTGTACTTGGTAGAACCCTTACTCAATGTCTACTATTTTCATCTAACCTCGATTCCTCCGTACAAAGCAAAACTTTTGGTTAAATAATAGTTTTAAAGCTTTCACATAAGAATACTAATTTCTTGTTTTCCCAATATATATTCGCATTAATATTTTTTTTTGTGGAAACATACTAGCTTTATCCTTTCATATAAAGATACGTAATTAAATTAAGTAGAAGTTAAAAAAAAAATTTAAATTATTGATATCATAGATTTTCAGTTTTATTTAAAAATTTCCATAGGATAAGTGAATTAAGTGGTAGTTATTCTCAGTATTTTTTTCCTCCGACGAGTATGTCTTATATTCGCATTTAACCTAATAAATACATATATTCTTTTCAAAAAGGGTGCGGATATTTCATTGTCAAACATATAAAGATATGTTTATTTGTGAAGAGGCAATAGAATCGTGCCATAATCCATTTTTTCTATATATTATTATTTGCAACAAATATACATACTTAACATTTGATGAATAAATCAGTTTTAAAAAGTTCTTTTTTTTTAAGTGAGACGTAGATCAAAATTGATTTGTAAATGTTTTTTGATAGAATCCTACTTGTGAATTAGAAGATAGGTCGGATCAAAGTAAACATGATTTTTATTCAACTTAAAATCATAAAAAGTAGGTTTTTTACCCAACACAAAGGCATTCCATGAAGATTCCAATGGGACTAAAAGAAAAGGCAACCACTTAGATTGAAGATTCCATGAAATTAATCCACAAAATTCAAAAACAAGCACATTAATATGTTGAATTTTCGTAACACATTGAATACTACAATAAAATCATTAAACAACAATCAATTTTAAAGAAAAAAAAATAACTAGTTACTATGTTAACTAATTTAGATACCACTTTATAAACTATAAATTATTAGTATCTAAATAATCTGTAATAAATAAAAAATTATAAACCATTTGTGAAATAAAGTCTAAAATGGTCTCTAACATTAGTTACCAAAGTTAACTACTAAAAAATTAGTGTCTAAAAGAGTCTCTAATTTAAAATGAAAGACTAATTTAGAATCAACAATAGTAAATATCTAAAACCTACTGTAGCTAATGTTAAAAACCAATTTAAATTCTATTTCACAAACCAATTATAATTTTTTATTCAAGAATGTTTAGTTTATAAAAGCAAAAAATAGGGACCAAAACCAATATTTTCAAAGTACATGGACCAAACGATATTAAAGTTTCGACAAAGAATCATTTTCACTTTTGAAGATTCATCAGTCAATATAGTACTAGCATAGTACCAGTGGTCTCAACTTTTTGGTCTTTTAGTTCTCAAAACACCATTTTACACTTTCCTCTCTAGCCTCCATAGTGGCTTTGTTGAACCTATTCTTTCCAGGTCTGTCGTGTTCGGTTAGACTTGAGTTTATTGTTTGGAATTGGTTACCCAAAAACTAAAAAAGAAAAGGTAAAAATTGCAAAAATTGATAGCAATAACAAAACTAACACATGCCCATAAATAAAGAATGAATAAAGAATGGAGTAACAAAAATAACCAAATAAAACTCCATCCTAAAATAATAAAAATCAATCATTTGAAAAGCCAAATCTTTTTAAAACCAACTTCGACCTTTTGGTTGAGAGTTTTGCCTTCGTCTTTTAAGAATTTTTCGGTCTTTTCCTTTTCATTCTCGAAGATATCCTATATCTTGAAACAAAAACTAAGTTAATAGTAGAAAGTAGAAAATAATACAAAGTTTTTTTTTTCAATTGTTTATCTTAACAGAATATATATATATATATATATATATATATATATATATATATATATATAAAATCCACAAGCCTTTCATTTAGAAGAAAAAAGTGGAACAAAATGTCAGCAAAAAAATGGAAGAAACAAAAATCATAAATCATGTAAATAGAGAGATAGAGAGCCACGTCAAAAAAAGAAAAAAAAGAAAACATAAAAGAAGAGCAAGAACGAACACCAGAACTTGAGAGATGTCTAGAGTGCAATGCCAAACCCTAACTCAAAATCTGATAAAAAAAACAAATGATAAAAAAAACAAAAAACATATCAAATATATAACTTCGAAGATCAATGGTGAAGAGAAAATGACAAACAAATCAAATATATAACTACAAAAATCAGTGGTAGAGAGAAGGTGATTAAACCTTGAAGACCCAATAATGTGGTGGAGAGATGATGATTAAACCTTCGAGATCCAATAAATTGCGAAAGATAAAACCTTCGAGACTCAATAAAATGAGAAAGCCAAAACCAAAACATGTACAAGCAAAGAAGAAAAAGCAAATCAGTGATGGAGAGAAAAATGGAAGAGAGCGCAATATATGTATGAGAGAAAAAGTTAGAAGTTCTTTGACACAGAGCGTAGAGAGTGAGAATAAAGAGATCGAAGACACGGTGAGACATTGAGAGTGAAGAAAGAAAAATAGGGTTTTGCTCATAAAGGAAGAGTGAGGTGACAGAGGGTCAGAGAAAAGTTGGGAGTGAAAAAATTAGGGTTTTAGGACTCAATAAAATGAGAAAGCCAGAACCAAAACATGTACAAGCAGAGAAGAAAAAACAAATCAGTGATGGAGAGAAAAATGGAAGAGAGCACAATATATGTATGAGAGAAAAAGTTAGAAGTTCTTTGACAGAGAGCATAGAGAGTGAGAATAAAGAGATCGAAGACAACGTTGAGACATTGGAAGTGAAGAAAGAAAATTAGGGTTAATTAGGATTTTGCTGATAGAGGAAGAGTGAGGTGGCAAAGGGTCAGAGAAAAGTTGGGAGTGAAAAAATTAAGGTTTTAGGACAGGAGATGAAATTTGTTTTTTGAATTTAAAGCAGGAGACGGGTAAAAACCACATTTTGCCACTAATCAACAAAATAGAGTGTTTAAACTTTCCACTTCTAGTTAATTTTGTGTGTTCTGCCTTCCTGTGTTTGATAAAAAAAACTTGTATAGATAACATTAGGATTTCATGATATATGAATGTTTGAACATTATATATAACTTCTTCACTTAAAAACTAAAAACAACTTATTTTTTCACATTGTCAATACACGTCTCAACATCATATAAGTTAGGTGTTTAAACAATGTTTCTTTTCATGTAACTATCTTTTTTTTTTATTCTTTTTTACGGAATGTAACTGCATCTCCTTATAATTACTATTAGTAACATACTCTACATTGATGTGGGGCTTCACAAATTGGAGTTTCCTAATATATGTCATCATAACTTTAAGAATTATATTGAATGGTAATTAAAAATAATATATTTTTCTACAACGTCTTTGGTATGAGTCTAATAAAATTTCTAACCTTATATATAGTTTATATGTCCTGGAATTCACACTCAATTGTTTCTCTGTGTTTTCGATGAACACTTAAAAGTATTTAAACATTAAACATGAAAATAGGCTAGTTCTTTAAATAGTTGAATTTTTTCTTTTGAAAAAAACACACACTCTTCCACCTTATCAGTGAAAAGTAAAAAATATATTTCAACATTAAATAGAAGAAATAAGTTAGGCGTTTAAACAATTTCTTTCTATATAACTATCTATTACAATTACTATTAATAACATAGTAGGACTTGATGAATAACGTAAACAGTTAATGAAATTTTGTTAACAAAATACTATAAAACAACAATACATATATTGATTATCAGAATGTTATTTAATTAACGTTGCTTTAAAAAACATAACTCTCGATTAAAACAAGACAAAAAAACCAAAAAAAAAAACTCATTTTCTACATTGTCTCTGACATTCCTCAAACAGTGTATATAAACAAATACCAATGAACAAATTTCTTATGAGATCTCTTATTCATATCTAATTCAAGCTTGTGCGGTTATATAACAGTTGAGAATGGAAATTAACATCACATTAAGAGAAACCATTAAACCATCACTACCAACTTCTTCAGAATGCAAAACCCAAAAATTATGCTTGTTTGATGTGTTTCAACTCAACACCTATTTTCCATTGATCCTTTTTTACAGCAAAACCACCAACCTTAAAGAATTTTCAGATGTCTCAACTCAGTTGAAGAAATCACTATCTGAGGCACTAACCATTTTCTACCCTCTTGCAGGTAGAAGATGCGATTACTTTTCCATTGATTGCAACGATGAAGGTGCAATTTTCATGGAAGCTTCAGTGAACACCACCATGGAAGTGTTCTTAAAACCACCAAAATTAGAATCACTAAACCAGTTACTTCCATGTGAGCCTAACAAGTGCCACCCTCACCAAGAAGTGTTGCCTCAGTTACTCGTTCAAGTAAACAAATTCCAATGTGGAGGAATAAGCATTGGGTTGTGCAACCTCCACATTCTCTTGGATGCATATTCTTGCAGTGCCTTCTTGAAAACCTGGTTTTCAATTTGCAAAGGGTCAAAGGGAGAAATCTCATGGCCAGATTTCTCTTCTGCTGCTTCTTCCTTCCCTCCAAGAAACACCATTGGTGTGCGTGCTGGCATGTTGAATATAAACAAGGATTCGAACATAGAAGAAAACTGCACAACAAGAAGATTCTTGTTTGATGACAAAGCCATCGATGAGCTAAAATCCATGTCAACATGTGATGAAACAAAACCTACACGGTACCAGGTAGTATCTTCATTCATAAGCAAACATATGATTGTAGCAATCAAAGAGGACAAAAAAACAAGACCGATGGTTGCATTGCATGTTGTGGACATGAGAAAAAGGATGGGGGAGTCTTTCTCAAGAGGTGTTGTTGGAAATTTGTTGTGGCCTGCATTGGTTGTTCTTGAGGGTGTGAACAAGAAGACTGAGATCATAGATTTGGTTGAAATTCTAAGAGAAGGACTAGGAAAACTAAGTAAGGACTTGTTTTTGAAAGTGCAGAATGATCCTGGTTTTTTGTGGAGTGATGAGTGTGCAGAACTAATGCTTGAAGGTATAGCAGAAAATAAACCAATCTCATTAGTGTTCACAAGTTGGGCTAATATGGGATTTAATGAAGTGGATTTTGGTTGTGGAAAACCTTTGTGGGTAGCTCAAAGAGGAGGTACTAAACAAAGTATCCCAAACACAGTGATATTGATGGAAACAAGAGAGGGAATAGAGGCATGGATCACAATGCCAGAGAAACATATAAGTATCTTGGAACATGATTTGGACTTCCTTCAATTTGCATTGCCTAATCCTACTATTTTAATTTAGATGTTAAACCAATGAAGATGATTAAAATGCCGAAATAAATTAAATTGTTTTATCTTCGTAATAAGAAAAAAGAAATTGTGTAATCAGAGTTGCTGTCTATATTGGTTAGAAGTGACTTTCTATCTCAACTCCATAAAATCGACTTGTAACATAAGGTTTAAACCCACTTATATATTATATATTGTTAATTGATTTCATCTCTAGTCGACGTGGACTTCCAACAATCTTACAAAATTGATTTTGTTTTTTTGGGAAACTTTTAATGTTGATTTGTGTAGTTAGACGACGACTACTGTTTTTTCAATTCCATAATTACTAATTGCATTTCGATATTAATAGAAAGATTAGATTGATCCCAGAAAAAGGAACCCTAGAATATGATGAGATAGAGAAGAATCCTAAAAAGGCTTATTTGAGAATAATTATGCAAAAGAATGAAAATCTTATTGATCTTTCGGTGATAGAGATATTGTCAACTCATGCTTCCGATGAGGTCTACCTTGGACAAAGGATTCCATATTCCACCTCAAATCTAGTAGCACTAGAAGCATTTGAAAGGTTTAGAGAAAGGCTGACAGAGATTGAGAAAAATATTTTAGAAAAGAACCATGATTCAATTTGGTCAAGTAGCTCTTATTAGTCATTTGAGTGGGCATTAGATTTTGTTTGGCTTGATATGAGACTTTTGGTTTTCAAAATGTTAGAATATGGTTCTTGTGAATAGCGTGGGTCTATCGATGGTCAGACCGTCTCTACCTAATTTTAAAAACAAAATTAAAAATTAAAACATAGAGTCCCTTAAGAGTGAGCGGGATCGTTCATAATTTGCTTCCATTGTTTTAAGGACGCAAAAATGTGAAAGCTTTGTGGTATGGCACAGGGGTTGAAAACGGACGCACATGGGACACTTTAGCGTCTATTTTTTGGTTTTGGGTGGGTTTAGGTGGGAGTCTAAAACTATGTTTTCTTGTAGTGATACATTCATGTTATTTTAATTCAGAATGAATTGATAACAATATTGTGATAATACATGAAAGTTTTGTTTTTCTCAACAATTATAGATGAATATGGAAATGTTTGAGATAAAGGGAGAGGGGTGTAGTGCAAAATCGAAGAATAAGAGTGATCAATGGCAATTTCAATACTAGAAACAACCTGAGCATTCAGGCACTATGTTGTTGTAATGGCTGGGAGAGATAATAGCCATTAAATTGTCAAGGATCATCCTAATGTTGCAGCTTCTATTGTTATTATTTGAAGTTTTGCTCTTTCATGAATATTGTGTTGTCACCAATGTTAATCATATTTTCTAATTTTTGACCATTTTCTTAATTTTTTTTATTTTAATTTACTCTTGCGAGTAAGAGGAATTTTTGTTTTTGAATAGGTATAGCAAGTATACATTGCAAAGTTTGAAAATTGATACCTGATCAAAGTGAATAAAGTATGGGTTAATTCTTGGATAATATAAAAATTATAAGATGATTCAAAACTATTACAGTCGCTATTAATAAATTTCTAGTAATATTTACTATGCAAGTTAGTTTTCAATCTTTGGAAGTTGCAACATGGTTATGGAATTTGACAAAAAGATGGCATATATGAGATCATTAAAGAAGATGATGGAGATGTGACAATGAGCAAGGACAAGGATCCACTTGAAAAACTTGGAGGACCTATGACAAGGGCTAGAGTAAGGAAAGCAAAAGAAGCTCTGCAGCAAGTGTTGTCCATGTTATTTGAATACAAGCCCAAATTTCAAGGAGAAAAGACTAAGGGTTTTAATTGCATCATGACCCAAATGGAGGACTAATATACCAATTTGATGCAGCTTCTTTTATTTAAATAAGGGTTCAATGCTTTATAAAATTGACTGACCAAATTGTATCTTGGCTTAACCAATTAATAGAGTTTAGTTTTTCTTTATATTCAAGTTAAATAAGGGCCCATTTGCCAACTTAAGAACTAGCCTTTGGAAGACCAAGAGGACCCTTGCTGAATGCTTCTGGATGACTTTTATTGCCTTAATTAATTTCAATTACAATCAACAATAAGTAAGAGACCATTATTAGCTTGAGTGGATCATTAATAGCTTTAAGTGAGCTATAATTCTAAATTTATGTGTCCTTTGTAATTCTGATGGTTACAGCTCCTATACAAGCTGAATCATTTCTATCAATGGAATCCAGTTAAGTTTCATTCAGAAATTCTATTTTTCTAGCTAATAGTGAGAGTGATTCTCCTAGTTTCTTGAGTGATTCAAGAACCCTTGGTTGTATCAAAGGATTTTTCCATCATTCGTGTGTTGTCTCCTTTGGAAATAGTGATTATTTCCTTCTACTTTTATATTCACCTCTTATTTCTTTCTTCTTCACCCAATTGTCAAAATGAATATCCAATTTTGTCCAAAAAAATATCTCGTGGTCATAACTGATTCTTAACCCTAAAGATCTTAAATCAGCCCTTGTGGAATAAGATTCACATAAGAAGACCAACTTTTTCACGGTCTCAATTGATTATTCAAAGAATAACCTCTAAAAAAATTCAATTTATAAAATTAGTTTGTTACAATATAAAATAATAGATAAATAAGTTTTATTTTTGTAACGATTTAAAAATATTTGATTCAGTTTGCTATTTACATAATATAAATAACATTATAAATAACATTGATATCTATTTTTCACTAAACTGTATAAGTTTTTCAATATATTATAAAATGGAAATATAAATTCTACGAAATTAAAAAGTAAAATTTAAATTTAATTGATGAATTAATATATTTTACTTATAATATACAAATATCAAATTTATATTCTTAAAATAAAATAATAACATTTAAATTTATTTCATTATGAATGTTTTATGACTTAACTTTTATGTCAAAAAGTAAAAATACTTTTCTTTTAGAAGAATTTTGGATATAAAAAGAATGATAATAAAATATTTATATTCTCGATATAAAATAACAAAATACTTTATTTTACGTATTGGTTTCTTTATTAGGGTATCCATCCAAATTATTTTGCTATTCTAGCTTTTGACCAAAATATTTATTTAAAATTGTTTTAAATAAAATTCAAGAACAAATTACAACACACACATTATAAAGTTTATTTGTTTTTATGTATTCAAATAAAGTATTTAATTAATTATTCTAAAAATATTATAACTTTATTAAGTTAATATACAAAATAAATTTATATTTATTAAAAATAAAGTAAAATAAATGTAGAAAATATGAGAAAATAACTGTTGATAAATAAGAAAATAAAGAAGGAGAAAAGATAGATAATTTTATAGAAAACATGTAAAAAAGTAACTGTTAATATTGTAAAAATTTTCAAATAATTATATCGTAAAGGGTAAAATTGGAATTATAAAATGTGGACACAAAAAAAAATCCTCTTATATAGAGGTATAGATTCCAATTACTAACTCATGAGCAAATAAATTTGTATAAAGAGATCATGACAATAGTGCATTAGTAAACCGCTTCTTTTCTTATATGGTTATGGTAGTACAAAAAAGACTTTTTTGTGGAAATTTTGTTCAGCCGCTAATCAAAGAGAGTAATTGTCCTAAATTTAACTTCAACGATATTGCATCTTTATTGCTTCCTAAAGACAAAATTGCTCATTATACTTTTTGCATACCATTGGCAATCAATGATGAATCAACTTGCAACATCAATCAAGGAAATATTCATTCTAAACTCTTGATGGAAACAAAATTGATTATATGGGATGAAGCGCCTATGATGAACAAGCTATGTTTTGAAGCTTTTGATAAAATCTTGAGAGTTATTATGAAAGCTAAAAATGAAGATAATGTTGAAAGACCATTTGGTGGAAAAGTTGTGGTGTTGAGAGGTGATTTTAGATAAATTTTGTTTGTTGTAAAAAAGGATCAAGATTTGAGATTGTAAAGACATCAATAAACTACTATGATTTGTGACAACATTGCACAGTTCTAAAGCTTTCAAAAAATATGACATTAAGAATGCAATTTCAAATCAAAGTGCAAGAACTATTGTTAAAATCGTCAAATTGGAGATGGACATATTGATTTGAATGAAAATGGTGAATGCAACATTTGTATATCACCAAATCTCTTAATTCAACGATATGAATCACCTTTAATTTTTGTAGTGAATTTTGTTTGTCCTAGTCTATTACTTTAAATCATATTTATCATTACTATTATTATCTATTTTTAACTTCTTAATTTTTTTTTCTATTTACTATAAAAAAAAAACAAAATTCATTCACATATCAAAAATAATATGTGTGTTGCACATGTCAAAATTCTAGTTATATTTATAATTAAGATTTAAATTATAAAATTTTAAAATATTACAATTTTACATAATATTAAGATTTAAATCTCACGCATAAAATCGTCATAATCATACTCCAAACAAAATTATAACATTGTGTGAATTATCATGTTTTTATAAATTGTGTTGCATCCATTATCACCTTTTTATGTGAATGAATTTAGTTCAAATAAAATGTAATAAATTAAAGATGTATTGGTATGTGTATATCAATTTTAAGTACATCCAACTAAAAATTAATGCAATTAAAATTAAAATATTTTCCATCTAACTTAGTTAAATTTAATATAATTAAACATTTACTTTATTGTGTATATTAACATCATCTAATTAAAATTTAGTTTTTTAGATGCACAACTAGAGATGGCAAATAAACTTGCCTCGTCGGTATTGCTTGAATCCGTCTCCGTTTTGACAAGAATCCCCGCATTGACTGGGTATGGGTATAGGTATGGATATGAAAAATCTCCGACTTTTTCAATTGGGTACAGGGTTATACATAGCCCCACCTTATCTCTGTCTCCGTTTAAATTATTAAAATATTCACAATTAATTAAGTAACCATATATATATATATATATATATATATATATATATATACACTTTCTATTTTTTATTTCTTTTAATTATTTGGTTTGTCATGAAACTTATTTGCATCTCTAATATATTTTTCATCTTATCATAACCTTTATGTAATTATGTTAAAATGATGTATGTCAAATAAACAATTCTTATGTCTCACATTGAATATTTCTATTATTTTTTAATATTATTTTTTGTATATTTTTCTTTCATATGAGAATGTTTAATACTCTGAATTTAAGTATTTAATAGCATAAATCTTTCATTTACAAGGTAATATAAAAAAAATCTTTACTTATTATTATTAACTTTTATTTCATTTTTATTGTTTCGCTAAAACAATTTTTGTTATTTCTAAAACAATTTTTTCATTTTATAATACCCTTAATTATACATTTATTTTCTTTTGTGTGATTTCATTCAATAGTCTCTCAAATTGTTCATAAGACTCACATTTGTTAGTTTTTTAATATTTTTATTTGTTATTTATTTTTATCATGTAGAATACTATTTCAATATATTTTATCTATTTTATTTTTTATTTTCTAACTCATTATAATCATATTATAATTTTTTCATTATAATTGTATAAATAACTTTTATTTACTACAATATAAAAATTTAATATAATTGTCATGAATATTTTTTATCATCATCTAACGAAGTTCAGAAGATACAAGATTTATATTAAAATTTTATTATTATGTTTATTATTTGTTCTTTGCATCATTTTGATCAAATAATGTATTATAACTTTAACTAGATGATTACAAATTTAATAAATATTTTGGTTCTCATTAAATTTTATTTAGTATTAATGTAAACAAATATAATTTATTTTAAAATATTTAACATCAGAAAAACAATTATCCTCCTAATATTAAATATTTGATAATATTATATTTTTTTTACCATAATTTTTTATTATCTTATAAAAATAAATTAAAATTAATATTAAAATAATAAGAAAACAGATAAATTACGAGATTATACTCATAAAACTCGTCCCCGCCTTATTCTCGTCCCTTCGCACAATCCTTAGTTCTTTCTTCGTGAATGAGAATTTAACTAAAGTAAAATTTAAACCCAATTAAAAAATTGAAAGTCTTTTCTCTCTCGCAAACGGGATTTTAGTTAGAAAAATTCAAATCGAATTAAAAATAAAACGTGTTTCAGTTAAAATAAAACAGTATTGATGAAAAAAGTCAATTGAGGATTGATGAAAAAAGTTAATTGAGGAGTTTGCGCTTGATGATAGTTCTTCCCATTGCACGATGAAAGTGTTAAGTTAGGAGAAATATTAATTTTATAAACATAAATTTGATTAAATATTAAGAAAATTTGAATTTATTTTAATAATTTATGATTTTCATTCTAGAAATTAAAATTCATTCTAACAATAATACCTATTTTAGATTTTAAAAACCTTACAGTTTAGTTTAGTCACTCGCTTCATTTGAAAGCGTGTATCTCTATTATAAATAAATCTCACTTGTACTCTCTATTCATTTGAAGAGGTTAACGATTATATATCTCTAATATCGAATAAATCTCACTTCTACTCTTTCTTTGATTTGAAACTAGATGTTAACGGTTATATATCTCTAGTATTGACTATAATTTTTCAAAAAATCACAAAAATCCCACCTCTACTTTTTCTTTTTCAACCTGATGAAAACGTTTAAAAGCTTTTCAAAAAAAAGATCACCATAACTCCCAAATGAGATCACAGCTCTTCTGCAATAGAAAGATCGAGAGAGAGAGAGAGAGGGTTGCAATAGTTGTTAAGTCCATGTGAACACAAAATAAGGATACGAATCCAAGATATTTCAACTAAAAATGTCAAATAATTAAGTTTAGTAAATGAACGAGAAAAGATACAAAATTGTTCACAAAAACCATTCAGCTCAAAACAAAATTCATAATACTTAAGCGGATCAATTGCAAACAAACTAGCTTCTCACAAATTTAAGACCTTGGCTTCTCCTTCTTCTCCTTGAAAAGAGCCAAAAGAGAGACACCAGAAACTTTAACAACCTTAAACCTGACTCCGGGAATATCTCCCACAGCATGACCTTTTCTTCCAAATCCAGCAATCAAAACTTCGTCCTACAACCACGTGCCACAATCCAAGTTAATAACAAATAATCAAACAGAATCAATAATTCAAACTCAGTGAAAAAACAACACAAACATCAAGTAATGATGGCAAGCACTCACATTCTCTTCAATGTAGTTCAAGCAACCATCATTTGGGACAAAAGCAGCAATTTTCTTCCCATTTTTGATGAGTTGAACCCTGGCACACTTTCGAATAGCAGAGTTGGGCTGCTTGGCCTCAATACCTCTGCATAAAACAAAAACATTTTCATCTCTCAATATCATTCGTTTTTAAATAAATCTCAATATATACAAATCATGTTAACTTAATCTTACATCTTTTCAAGAACAATTCCCTTTGCATGGGAAGAACCAGCAAAAGGCTTCTTCCACTCATTCCCAAGATGAGATTTCTTGTATGACTTATCAGCCCACCTTTGTCTCCTGCGATGGGACTTGAGCTTGCGAGCAGCTCCCATTCCACGTGTCTTCCTGTAAACCAGGAAGAAAACCTAATCTAATTCAACACATTCTATGATCTTTGTTGAAGAACCAATTTCTGAACAAAATCTAGCTAAATACATTATATACGGTTCTTGTTGAACATCCACTTTCTGAATAAAACCAACCATTATTAAAAAGCACATCTAACTAAAACATATTTGTTAATTATTAGTCGCATTTTCTTAAATTGTGATAAAAATATTTAAACCCCTATCCTCCAAAACAAAAATCGTAACTCAGTTCACTAATCCCTAAGAGTGTAAAATTTGCATACACTTAATGCTTAAATCAAAATAACAATTGCAAATAATCAATATAGAGTGACCACAGGGTCGACCAAATATCACGAAACAAAAGCCCTGAAGAACCTAATCGTCTTGTTTAAAGCGCAGACATCAATCTAAACCCTAGACTGATAAATATACAAAACCATATTATAAAAAATATAAACTTTTCGCAGGGGAAGTAGCCACAGAAAGATTAGGTTTGAAACGGATCAAGTGAAAGCATATAAGAATTCACAACTCAAGTTATTTGTGTATGTTCAATTGGAGATTATAAGCAAACAAAAACAGAAAAACGAAAAACACAAAGCATATTGAGAAGGTGGAGGAGGAAATTAGGTTACCCCATGGCTTCGTTCTTCTAGGCACAGCTCGGGATGGAGGGGATGAAGGATGAGTAGCAACGACAGCAGAAAACCCTAATGAAAAACTGAGGTTGGGAGATTATATAGTGGACAAAATGAAATTCACTAATGGGTCTGTTGCGAACCACTGGGCCTGTGTAACAATTTTCAAGCCCATTTGGTTTAAAGACCAGTAAGAAAAAAAGTATGCCGCACAGGACACATGTATCACCGGTGGGCATTTACTAAACTATAATTCTTATTTATTTTCGTTTTTTCTTATCAGTGAAAGCTAGTTCTTAATACATTAATTAATATAATTTTGTACAAAATGATAGAATTAAATATGAACATAAATTTAATCTATCTGTAATTGTCCTGAAAATTTGAGAAAGGATTCATCAATATTTTTGTAAAAACAATTATACAACTTTGTTCAATTTTTAATTCATTTCTTTTATATATATATATATATATATATATATATATATATATTTTATTTTTTTTTTTTTTAAAAAATAAAATTTCTCATTATGAGAAAAGTTATGTGCTTATATATAATTAAAGCAGCATAATACAGAACCTTTAAAATGATATTGTTCATCTTAACTTTGTCAATGGTATAGAAAAACATTATTATACTATTTAATCTTTTAGAGATTATATATATATATATATATATATTTATATATATATATATATATATATATATATTTATGACAATTTTGACATTATTTTTCCTTGAAATTATATTTTACCTTTTATTTATATTTATATGTAAATGAATTCAATTTTTATAACTTTTTTTATTTCTTTAAATAAGATTATTTTATCTTTTCTTAAATTACAATAATTTTTATATAATAGTGAAGTATATCTATTTTCTGTATTATAGCAAAAAATTATTAAATTATAAAATAATATTTTTATTATGAATAATAAATTTAAAATTATGATTATTAAAGGATAAAAATAGGAAAGAAAATGTGTACGGTATGAATCATCTTATAGAATAGTATAGAGACAATTGTATCATTTCTATATAAGTGTGTAACCTTCTTCTTAAAAGTCTTCTTTTTAATGTTTTCTTACTAATATATTTATTTTTATACCTTTTTTAAATAATATCATTTTTTTCAAAAATATGAACATCTATCCTGAAATGTATGCATATGTTTTTAAAATAATTTATATTTATAAATAATATAATCGAGAACGGACAAAAAAGTAATTTCTTACTTATGTCACATCCATAAAAATTTTAAAAGCATTTGAGACAAAAATAAATTTCTTTTAACCAAACATAGTAGAAAAATAACTAAAAGGTGGCTCTTCAGAAACCAACACGAGGTGCTCTCTCTTTTAATTGTTTGGCTTGTTTTATGTTTTTAAAATCCACACATATTTTCAAGGTATTTTCCCTAATATCACAATCTTGATTACACTCTTTTTCTTGTTGTGTGGTTATGTTCAAATGATATATTATCAATTTCAGTGAATAAAATAGATTTTAGGTCTCACATTTGATTATTTTTACTTCTTCTTAATATTTTATTTATTATTTATCATTTTTCACATAAAAAATGTTGACTTTCAATTTCAAGTGTTCAATTGTGTAAGTCATTCATTTAATAGGCAATATAAAAATTTATCTTCTTTATTCTATTTGATCCTTAATTTTTTTTTTTAACTTTTGTTTTGCTAAAACAACTTTCATTATCTCTCAACTATTTGACTATTTTGATATATGGAAAGTTTTCTCAGATCTTCAAAATATTTTCTATCTTATCATACCATTAACTATACATTTATTTTTCTTTTGTGCGATTTTATTTAATGGTGTATCAAATCGTTTGATCATTGTGATTTTGTAACTGTATCAAATGATTTAATTCCAAGGTTGAGATTTTGTGATTTTTTATTATTGAAAAAAAAATGAAATTTAAGTTATAATGTTATCAAACCATTCATGTCTCGTGATAATTCATATAATTCTATGATTATATAATCACTCAACATGATCAAACATATTGTTAAAAATAATAATAAATTAATAATACATAGTTGGCATACCTCGGACTCAAACCCAAGTCCTTTCACACCATTAAGTATTCTCAACCATTTGAGCAAATACTTTTCCACGTCATACATGTTAGAATTAAATGTCATAAAGGCTCTCACTACCCGCATTTATTAATTAATTTTTCATGGGTCTTACAGAATGCATGTGTATCAATATAAATTTAAATTTTTGCATAGGAGGTGTGAAATGCTATATTAATTTGCATTGGTGCATATAATCATGTACTTAAGTTGTTAGTGGGTTGTTGCTTTATATTTGATTTGAGAATGCATTATTCATAAGTTGAAATTGAATGCTAGCATGGATTTAAATGATGGAGTATATATATATATATATATATATATATATATATATATATATATATATATAGGGATT
>Ga0214542_1001727_pt1 | contig 45163 bp, 17 predicted proteins | sample CNSS1metaG_FD_160096 | JGI IMG/M metagenome (GOLD analysis project Ga0214542, IMG submission 160096) | Root nodule microbial communities from cowpea collected in UCLA plant growth center, Los Angeles, California, USA - CNSS1 | ecosystem: Host-associated > Plants > Roots > Nodule | place: USA... | reverse complement strand
TATATAAATATATATATATATAGATATATATATATATATATATATATATATATATATACAGGGTTTTATTAAAAGCACAATTTTTAACCACATCAGTTATGTGGCTAAAACAACTATCAATATTAACGAGTCGTGAGTGAAATCACCAAATAATAGACATAAAATTATATAAATTTTAAAACATTTTAATCTAGATCTATATCTGACAAATTTATTAAAAAGCTAAAGGAAAACAGCCCAGACAAGCAAAAAACTCACAATTTAGTACACTAATCAAGTGTTTGATTCAAATGCACAAAATTCACTCAACAAATTAATTATTTATAGAATAAAAAATTAGTGAATGAAAAAAAATTCATGATGGCTTAATGAAATATTTAATGTTATAGTATTTATGCTTTTAATGAAAATGAAAATGAATACAAATTATTTACAATATTTTATTCTTAACTATAAATTTATTATATATTTTTACCACCATATTGAAACTAATAATTTCAATAAAAAATATATATATATATATATATATATATATATATATATATATATATATATATATATATATATATATATATATATATAATTTGGTGTGGACACTTCTTGTTATTTGAAAAGGCTAGATTATGAATTTATTATTTTGTGTATTGTTTTAATTATTATGCTAATTAATATCAATTCGTCTAGTTGAATCATCAAAATGATTAACAATAGTTTCGTGATAAGTTGAATAAATATCAGTTTTAACAATTTTATTAAACATTTTTTTCCAACATGATTATTAATTTATGTACAATTAGTAATGCCTTTTGATGGATTAAATTTTGCATACATAAAAAATTGTAAATTAGTAATTTATAATAAATTGTAACAAAATTATTATCATAAAGATTAAACAAATTAATACTTTTCATTACCTTTAAAAAAAAGAGCTAAAACAAAAGTATTTGTAATCAATAAAAAAATTATCTAAAACAATTGAAGTAACAACAACACATCATTTCTACAAAATGTGTGCTTAATTAGTTTCCCAAAGAAAATTAGTTTTATTCTAAAACTTATAACAAAAATAGTAATTAAAAAAAGGTCTATTCTGCCTTCAAAATAAGACGGAATTTAATAGAATTTAATGCTAAGCTATATGGTAATTTTCAACATATTTTTATTTAAAATAATAACAAATTGCATAATTTTTAAAATACATGTCAAATTAGCAATTTATCTTATATATCTAGCATAAATAGAAAACTAATTTTCCAAATTTTAGAAAATTAAAATTTAAAAAGAAAACGTGATCCAACTCACTTAAATAAATCCTTAGTCTTAAACTATCTACTAAAACTAAAACTCTTTGTTTCATTAGAATTTGAGAATGTTCTTATTTAAAAATAAAAATTGTCATAGGGTTTGGGCATTAAATTATTCATTAATAACTACATAATTTATCCTTTTCTTATTTGTGAGTGTATTGCCTACAGCAATTCTTCAAAACATCTTCCATGGAGATTCATAAGCACTTAATTTACTTTCAGTGAAAAATAAACAGTTGGTTTAAATTTAAGAATTATAACAAATTTTCATTTCAATAATAAATTTCTTAAGTTCATACAACATTTTCACACTGTACCTAAATTTTTATATTTTTCGTTAATTTTGAAAATAATTTATCTTTTTAAGTTAAGAATTCATTTCTTATATAAATAAGAATCTATTTTTGTATTATTATTAGAATTGTCTTCATGTCAGCAAGATAGAGGGGAGGAAACTCATCAAAACAAGTTATAATAAGATTTTTCAGACCTTTTCACTTTAAATAATAAAGCTGAACCAAAAGTAAAAGAAAAAAATTATGACTTCCATTTTATTACAAAATTGTTTTTCTGGTATGATTTCTTATCATCTCGTCCTCACACAAACAAGATGTATATCGTGAGAAAGTAATTTTATTGTGAACGAGATTGAAAAACAAATTTAGATTATATTATACATTATCAAAATTAAAAAAATAAATAAATTACACAATGACATAATCAATTTAACTTCCTCAAAATTTACGTGAGATATGTGTGAGTGAGATGGGAGGAGGATTTATTAATTTAATTTCTTCAAAATTGCCTGATTTTTTGTGTATGCATATTTTCTATATTATTATATGAAAAAATTAATTGGAATACAATGATAGTGTACACAAATTTTACATTAAAATCCAATCATGAACTGTGACATAGTTAGAAAAATGTAATGATTAATTTAAAAATTAATTGTAGTAATCTTTAATATAAAATTTACACCAAAAGTATACACAGATAAACATAAAATGCTTACTTGAAAAAGTCGTGTTGTATATAATACCAATATGACTAAGAAATATTCCATGCTTAATCGGCACAATAACTTCTGCTAAAGTTAAACAAAGAAAATAGTAACTAAAAGATAAACATGAGCAACTTAGTATTTTAATTAAAATGCTATTGAAACTTTATGAAAGAAAACTTAAACTATCCAAATTTGGAAACATGAATATCAACTGAAAACCAAAACTGGCAACAAAGGGTTTCAAAGGAACAAATGTTAGAATCACGAGCTCCATGAAATTTAAATAATAATGTATGTTTTCACAGTGAAACGATACCTGCAATTAGTTTATGCAATAAGAGGTCTATATATTCCACTTTCTTTCAAATCACAAATTAAAATGAGGAATATAAAACCAATGTCTGCTGAATTAATTATACGTACGAAGCCATGGCACCAGCAATTAGGGTTTATATTTTTTAGGTGGAAAACTAGAATATGTGATCAAACCCATTTCCCCAGCAAAAGAATTCAAACAGGATTTGAATAACATGATGAAAATGGTTTCCACAAGAAGAAGGTGCACCTTCTCTTTTACCATTGTTGGAACTTGGTATGAATCTTAGTGAGAGTTAAGTTTTATTCTGAAAAGACCTCATATATAGATAGGCATGTGTAGCCTCGAGCATTTATGGTGGAGCACCTTTAATTATGCTCTCTTCCTCAAGAATCTTCCAAAGAAAGAAGAAAAAATGGAGAATCACTCACACACACCCACAAACATAAATTTGTATTTTGTGTGCATGCAATTAAGGAAGGTTCTCCACGCAAGGCATACACCAAAAACTCCTGCAAATTCATGGAACTAATGCTAAAAATGTGGGTGCTGTTCAAGAAGCCTAGCCAGCCAGCGTTTCTCAGAATTTTTCCCTTTTATGCTTTTAGTTTAATAAAAGGGAAGAGACTTATCAACTTGCAAGGGAAAGGACCCACAAACAGGATTACACATGATGCTTTTTCTGACTTGATCGACCTAGGAAAGGGAAAAAAAAAATAACAGGAATTTTCTTTCTTTCGTATTTTTTACAACTGCGGTGTAGACAAGAAAGAGATGTTATATAAGAATTATAAAGAAAAATGCTTTTTTGAGTGAGAAGTCCATGCATCTGTGTAGAGCCAATCAATTAAGAACCTATTCGAAGGGACCCATCATCTCTGTGTTTATGAACAGGAGAGAGAGAAAGAGTGTGTGAGTGAGAGAGGAAAAGGGAAAGGATAATTTGTCACATTCATGAGTAATGTGATTTTTCAGCACAAACATCCTAGTCGACCCAAAGGCAATTATGAAATGTGCCAAATTAATATATATTAAGAGTGTTGGCAGAACCTGCACGGATGCACCTGATTTATTAATAACCATGTTTTATTTTAGCTTTTTGTATTTTTCCTCTAAATCTAAATTATGTAATTGCAGCATATTTTAAAGGAGGGTGAAACACTCTACCTTGGAAGACATTATAAATATGGAGCTCACACTTGGTTTCTGAGCAGGACTATCAAGTTGTGTTCTTGTGTTCTTCAGTTTTCACTCTCTAAACTTTGTTGTTCTCTTACCCTTATTTGCAATGGCAAGAATGCCTTTAGAACCTCTTATAGTGGGGAGAGTCATAGGAGAGGTTCTTGACTCTTTCACCACAAGCACAAAAATGACTGTGAGTTATAACAAAAAGCAAGTCTACAATGGCCATGAGTTTTTCCCTTCATCTATCAACATCAAACCCAAGGTTGAGATTGAGGGTGGTGATATGAGATCCTTTTTCACACTGGTATCTATTTTTTTTCCTTCTCTCTTCTTCTTCCTCTTTTTCTTTAAACACCAAATTAAAGCTTTTAAAAAAGGAAAATAATGCTTCAGCTGTTATTTGTTGTCATATATATCTTTAATCATGCTCACGCATTATGTCTCTTTTAATGAAAGTTTGCCCTTTACAAAACAAACACTGAATCATTAAACTAATGTCTCCCTTTTTTGGCGCAGATCATGACAGACCCTGATGTTCCAGGCCCTAGTGACCCTTATCTGAGAGAACACTTGCACTGGTATACTTAACACAAAGATAAACTTTGTTTAAACTTAAACCCACCCACCCTAAACAACTTAAATGAAAACATTTTGAAAGTAATGAACCGGTTATATAACCATCCGACATTCTTGTTAGATGTGTGTGTCTTTTGATCAAGTTTAAAAATTTTGCAAGACATATGCATTCCTTTCATCGCATCAAACAACAGAGGTAACAAACATGTATACATATACATATACATATACATACCTTTGTGTATATATTCTGTAAAAGTTGTAAGGTGTTGCAGCTACCATCGTTTTCCTCCACCCACCCTAAAACCAAAAACAGTTTTAAAGGGTGAATAAATCTCGGTGACTGAACAACAAACATAACAGAACTGCATAGGAGATATAAGGTAAAGTAGCGATTCTTAGGTATCTAACAGACAATAATTTTGTTTTTTGCAGGATAGTGACAGACATTCCAGGCACAACAGATGCTACATTTGGTAGGTTGATGTAAATGATTGATCTAGAAGGAAAAATGTGGGAACTTACTTGCTGTGTGTGTGGTGATCGGATGCATGATGAGAGAGACTGACAAATGAAAAATGATGTTTTTTTCTTTTGTAGGGAAAGAGTTGGTGAGCTATGAGATCCCAAAACCTAATATTGGGATTCATAGGTTTGTGTTTGTCCTGTTCAAGCAAAAGCGTAGACAGTGTGTTACTCCACCTAGTTCAAGGGATCACTTCAACACACGCAATTTCGCAGCACAGAACGAGCTTGGCCTCCCAGTGGCTGCTGTCTACTTCAATGCACAGAGGGAAACGGCTGCAAGAAGACGCTAGCTTCCTATACCTATAGTTCCTATAGCTATAGCTTCTGCTCCTGCTTGCTCTTATTTACCACTGCAACCACCAAAGTAGTAGTTTGAATAAAGCCAAAAGTACAACGAGTTTCAGTACTGCAACTTCTTAATCCTCCTCACATGTGCCTCAAATAACTCGCTCAACCAAGTGAATCATTTTCTAGTTTGACTAGTGTGTGTGCTATGTTTTTACTTTCCCATCCAATGTGTACCTTCTGTATTATATAGTGTACTACGTTGTATTATTATTACCTCCTGGATACTCCTATGAGGTGATCTTATATAAACCAATAAGAGGTTTGGTGCTCCATGTCGTTTCCTTTCCTTTATTAGTTTAGGGTTTCTCTTCCTTTCTTTCTATCCTTTCCTTCTTTCTTCCTTCTCACTGCTTCAATTTCACAACTTTCACAACTACGTTAAAGTATTAATAAATTATGTGTTATTCTTTGTTCCTCCACTCAGATGCCAAAACTTTCATCTTATTCTCGGTTTCCTCCTCTTTGACATCTGATTTTTGATAACTTGATGGATTGACCCTTCAAGACCCATTAATTTCCACCATCTGCTAAAGAAAAATGTGACATGATTTACCGTTTGGTAGTGTGTTTTTGAGAACCATTTTGTACTCTTCTAAATGCAGATTAAACAGCTTTCTTACAAAACTTTAATATGTAGAACTATTTTTTAAAATGATCAAATGTATCAGAAAACCAAATCTAGACAGAAAAGCTAAGGAAGCCTTAATCTATGAAGGACTAAATGATGTTACTTTGAAATCAGTATAATAAAGACATATATGATATACGTATGTTTGCTGTCAAGGAGTGTATTGCATACGTATTTATGCTGCAGTTCAAGCATTCAGGTTTACTAAGTCAAGATCTGCGGCATAATTAAAAATCATTGTGCCACGCTCTTGATTCAAATGGGTGATCTATGAAAAACATAAGACTAGATAGTAAAAAGAAAGGTAAAAAACCACAAGAAATTGCAAATATAATGTATTTTTTATAACTAAAAAGATATCGAGATTTCTAGTTTTGTTTTTATCCTTTATTATTATTATTATAATAATAAATAATAATAATAATAATTATTATTATTATTATTATTATTATTATACCATATGTATATTTTATTTTCTTAGATGCAGTTTAATTATTATTTTTTGTTTGAAAAGTTATAAATTTCTGTTTGAAAGAAATATAAAAACAACATTTAAAATTATATAAATATACAAATTTTGTTTCAAAAAATATAAAAAAATAAAAATATAACAAAATATAAAATTTTTAATTAAAATTTATAAAATAGAAAATTATTAAAATTTATTAAATATTTAGAAAAAAATAAAAAAATAGAAATTTAAAAATATAGCAAAATATAGAAATTTCAATTTAAATTCATAAAATTTTGAAAATAGAAAAGGTATAGAAATTTATTTAAGAAAATTTATTTTAGAAGAAATATAAAAATATTTGAAATTTGATTTTCAAGGAAACAAATTCTGAATTGAATTTTTTTAAAAAAAATTGTTCTTCAAATTATTTAAATATCTAATTTTATATTTTTCTAGAATTTGAACTTCTACTCTTACTAAATTAGTAGCTTTATACATTGAATCAATTTATTTGAGAAACAAGTGGAGAACTGCATGTAGGAATGTCAACGGGTGGGTAGGGTACAAGTAGTAGCTCTCTCGTACCCTATTCATTGGATCAAGATATGTCCCGTACCTGTACCAATATCCGTAGGGTATCTATTATGCGGGTACCCACCTATTTTTTTCATATCTGCAGGTATCCACGGGTACCCACGGCTATTTACAAAATTATTTAAAAAATAAATATTTAATCATAAATTCAAATAAAATAAAATAAAATATATCACTATCATAAATTTTAAATAAAGTTCAAATAAACTCAAGTTCATACAAGTCCAAATAATTATAAAAGTAAATATAAAATAACGTTCAACACAATGGAAATTCTTTAATTAGTGTTTTGATCAACAAGTCCACTTCCTCCGATTGATCCCTGAAAAATAAACAAATAATAAACCTCAACTGTCACGTGCAAAGTATTCTTCTTATTTTGATTCCATCATTTGACAACAAGCATACCATAAACGTCATTGTCTATATAGGGTTTGATGTATATGTCCAATTTTAAAGAAAGAAAAGAGAAGAATGTCAAGGGATGTACCTAAAAAAGACAATGTACCAACACTTGAAGTTGGAAAAATGAAGACAAGACAAGATGTGTAACTTAGAAAAAATTATGTCAAAATGTTTTTTACTAATATATGTGTGTGTGTGTGAGAGAGAGAGGATACTTTAGCGGGTACAGGTATCCACGGGTACAGATACTATGATACTCGTATCCGCCCCGTTAAAATACAGGTATCAAAAATACATGTACCCGTGGGTAGCGGGTATCCATTTTTATTATCCGTTTTCTACTCGTTGCGGATTTTATCCGTGAATACCCATGGGTAACACAGTTGTCTTTCGTACCTCGATAAATTTTTTTTTACCTACTTCATGAAGTATCTGCGTATTTTTTAATAGTCATGAATATTTAAAAAAATTAAAATATTTAATAACATATTTTAATTATAAATTCAAATAACCAATTTAAATAATATTGAATGATAGTTTATAAAAAAATTAAGATTTTTTAAAATCAATTGATAAACATAACATATTCAAAATCAATGTATTAATGTTTTAATCATGACTTTTTAATTTTTTTAATTTAAATTTAAATATATTAGATACAGATATCTATAAGTACGGATACTTTGATATCTATAATCGTAATATCATCGTAACCGCTCTGTTAACATACAAGTATAGAAAATTTTTGTACTCATTACCCATAAATATTCATTCACAGTATTCATTCTTTACGCGTTACGAAATTTTATGCATGTATACTTATACTTATATACTTATACTTGTATCTCCAAGTATGGATTTCTTTTTTTTTACACCCATAAGAAATGCCTTAATTACACATGAGCTAATTCTAAGAGGAAAACAAAATAAAACTATACTCATCAAATAATACAAGACATAAAATTGAACCAAAAGCAATATTGAAACTGTTAAAGACATTGTAACATGAATTTTTCGATTGGATTTAATTATATTTTTTTTATAAACAATTTAACCCAAAAATGAATTTATATGAATAATATAATTTTTATTTACGGAATTGAAATATTATACATATTCATACATATATATATATATATATATATATATATATATATATATGTGTGTATTTATAAAATTACATTCTTTGTTTATTTTCTTGAAATTATCTCTATTTATAGTGTGTTTAGATTGGGTGATAAATATATCTCATATTATTTTTAATTTTCATATTGTTATTATTTATTATTTATGTTTAAAAATATACATATATTATTAACGTTTACTTCTTTCCAAATCTCTTCATATTCTAAAGTCTGGCACAAATTATTTTTTCGTTTTTCACATTTTATTATTTTTTGTTTATCGTTTTTCGAGCTTTGTTTTCTATGTTTATATCTTATACTATCCAGACCAAGCTTAATGTATTTAATTATAAGTTAATAAATATGATTTAAAATTCATCGTGTCTCATTTTGAATTGAAGATAAATTCTATTATCACCCAGTACAAATATTAACTAGTGAAAGATTGTTTAGACTGCATTGTCTTAAACTAAAAATATAATTACTTAAATTTTATTATTCGTATTAGTCCTTTTTATTCATCAATGTAAAATTTCCAATGTAATATTTAAACATTGATCATCATCTGAAACTTTCTGTTGTTTGTTTCACAGGAAAGATACTTTTGTTTAATTGGATAGAATATTTTGAAGTAACTTATGTTATCTATCAGCATATATTATTTAAATGAGGAGCATATCATGAATTTACAAATTTTACAACGTAGGAAGACACTCCTAGGCTAAGTTATATGGATCGGTCCGCGTACGGACAGTAATTTAGTCTATTCACCTATTTAGGTCTACCTCTTACATGTAGCCTGTGTGGAGGATGAACTAATCTGCATAACCCACAAAAATAAAATTATCATATTTTAATTTTTAGGCTTAATTACTCTTTTAGTCCTCTAATTTGTTAACAAATTTCAAAATAATTCTTCTATTATTCGGAGTCTCAATTTAGTCCTCAAGTTTTGAAGAGTGACTCAATTTAGTACTCTCCGTTTAATTTAAACAAACGTCATTCAAACAGTAGTGAGGTGACACAATTATACTGATACGTGTCAACATTTTTAAGAGGCAAGAGCAATTGACGTAACATATGTTGAAAAGGTTTAAGTTTGTTTAGAAATGGGTATCATAAAACCCTAAATTTTTCCCAGCATCCTAAATTCATTCTTCTCCTCTGCTACGTTGCTGCACAACATTCTTCTAATTATTTTGGCCCCAAATTTTGTTGTTGAGAGACATATCCGAAGCCAACTCCTATAAGTCTTGCACTTGTTCACACAATGAAATTCGTGGTGTGTCTTCTTTTGGTGGTGGGTGGAAGGGTTGGGTGTGTCTCCCATTTGTCAATGTGGAGAGGTTGCTGTATCCAAAACTCCCTAAATCAAAACCCTATACCCTATACCCAAAATCCACAAAACCCTAAAACGCAAGTTATAAAATTCGAAGCACAACTCACCTAGAATATGCTCCACGATTTCGATTACAGATGATAACCCCAAGAACGAAATTGATGATGATCCCAATTCCTCACACCAACTCAATGCCTCGACAAATCTTTTTCACCCTTGATCCCAATTCCAATATTAGTAACCCTAATTACATTCAACCCAATTCACCTTCCACATAAGCACAGTGTAACGGGCCACGTAATTCGAAATGAGACAGAGTAAAACAGCCATGTCACTGTTCCGTTATTCATTTTGACGCTGTTAACTTTGAGGACTAAATTGAATCATTTTTAAAAATTTGAGAACTAAATTGAGACTCTGAATAATAGAAGGACCATTTTGAAATTTGCTAACAAATTAGATGACTAAAACAGTAATTAAGCCTAATTTTTAAGTCAAATAAAACTCTTTTATTTTATTTTGTCACTTTATGTTGGAATCTTAGTTCTATTGTTTGTATTTAATATTGATTACTTGCTATAGTTTTCTTATAATTCACGCGATAATTTGTTATTTTACTTTCTTTATTCACGAATGGTTTAACTTTAACATATTTATTTGATATAGATTTTAATTTTATGTTTACTTAGTTTGATTCAATTTTCTTGTCAATGATGCACTAATGAGATGCAACAAAAAAGTGAAATATTAAAACAAAATTATTGTTACTTTGTATAAATTCTTATTTTAAATTTTGTTCACGCATACTAGTTTCGCAGACTTGTAGACAATTCTTAGGGCTTCTTCCTGCACCCCCATTGTTTTCTTCTCCACCCCCCAACTTTTGTTGTCCCTCCTACTTTGCCCCTACAAATTATATATTAAACAATTGAATATATATTATTTGTATTTTCTTCTTCCCTATACTCACTTCGTGCAAGCCCTTGGGGGTGGGGTAGATGGTTGAGCTAAACAGCACTAAAGGCTCTGGTATCCTTCCGACCCATGCTCCGTTATGCATGGACCTTGAAAACATCATTTCGTTTTTCAGCAAGTTCAAACAATCCAACTACACCATATCAACGTGGTGCACCTCCACACTAGCATGGTCATATATCACTAGCATGTTACAAGTTAGCTTTATGAAATTGAACTAGTTCTTAAACTCAATTCTAAGAGCTAAAATTGTGATATCTATGCTGCAAACTACTAAATTTCATAGAAAACATCACAATCAAATTTGCTACAGGATTACAATACATTGAGAACAAGATTTCAGAATGTTTTCGCAAGCTGGCAAATGAACATCAAAATGAAATTCGAACCTAAAGGTCACTTTGCACATGGAAAACTTTGATAGTGAAAGATTTGTGACAATCCAAGTCTCAAGCTGCATTACCATACTTAAAGCTCCTTCAACATAAAGGCAACACTCTACAGCTTTTCCAGATGCTACTTATGAAGTACATTTCATCCATCATAATCATGGTGAATGTTAAGGTATGTTGTCAAAACAATCTATCAACGTAACAAGCAAATATCACCATCAAAGGAAAGAACTATATACCCCAGTTAAATAGCGATAAGCTAAGAAACACCAATACCCTATAGAGCAGTGTGTCAGCGTGTCTGGCATGACACTTGTTACACATGTCTTTATGTCTTTGACACACGCCTGACACTTGTTATTCTTTTAGACCGAAACACTCAGTATAACACGGACACATTTCTACCATGGCTTTGAGAATGACTGAAACTAATACCTATTTGTTGGTTTGTTGGGGGCTAAAGACTTTCAAGACACTTCTATCATAGAAATATCAACTTGCATTATAAATATTGCAGGACTCAAAGCATTTTATAGTCAAGCTCATTTTCACAGAACTTAATTACTTCTTGTAACTATTAAGAGATATTACTTTTTGGTATTTTATCTAAGAGTCGTCATTATATGAAAATTATAAAGCTTAACAACTATGTTTTTAGAATATGAATTATATAAGTATGACTCCTAATCTTAATTAGGATTTTTGTCATGTTAATTATATGTATGTATACATAGAGGTGTTCTCGAATCCTATATTTTGGACATTAGTCATCTCCTGTTGTCTGTGTCAAAGTTGATGTTTCATAGGTGATAAGCCCAAAAGATAAACATCGGAAGAATCAAAGCATTTTATAGTCAAGCTCATTTTCATAAAACTTAATTACTTCTTGTCAAGAGATGTCTTTTTTGGTACTTCATCTGAGATAGTCATCATTATATGAAAATTATAAAGCTTAATAATTTTGGTTTTAGAATGTGAGTTATATAAATATAAATCTTAATTCTTAATTAAGGTTTCTGCCGAGTTGATTATATATAGATGTGTTCCCGTATCCTCTATTTTGGATATTAACCATGCCTTGTATGTGTTAAAGTCGATGTTTCATAGGTGACATTAACCAAAGAAGGTGAGTCTTAGTAGAGAATTAAATAAAGGGTATCACTTCACAACAGCCTAGAAACACCCTTCCAAGGAAAATGCCCCCTAAAACTAAATACGGTTTTCTATTACAATACAATTGTCTCTTTGTCCAATATCTCCCTCGTATTTATACTCAACTTCCAATCAACTAATAGCTATCTTGTTCCTTCTAGTGTATACATTTATAACAGCCTCTTCTTGCTCCCAAACAAATAGTCATAACTCCAGCACTCAAAATCATGTTACTTCCGAGTTGAAATCCCCGCCCAGCAGCATTGCTAGAAGCTACGGTCACTAAGCATTCATACTGAATCTCTCGTGAAGGTAAATTGAATAGCCCAAACTGTTTGACTAGGATGCACTCGTAAGAGTTTATTTACAGCTTATCTAAATTTATATTATAATAACATATGCAGTTGTATAAGTATGTGAAAAAGGTTAGAAAATCAGATCATAACATGTTTATAAGCTGTTTTTTCAACTTACTTCAATAAGTTCTTCAACTTTAACTTGTGAAACAGCTTACAACCTATATGAAAAATAATTTGAACCTATTTCCTCTTTACAAAAACTAATTTATACACACAAGTACAAGTTGTTTACACCAAACAGCTCAACATCTGCTTGATTAAGCTATTTACCTAAAGGACAACACTTAGATGTAGTACTAGTGTCTTTCTTTAGTTAAATTTGGAGAGCCACCTCATTACAGAATCCTTTATTACGTGGATTACTTAAGCGAAACTCCAACTCTAATTCTAATTGGAGAATAATACTAATAATATTGTATTTAAGTTTATCATTTGCCTAAACACAACCACCTCTAATTTAGATAAGCACACAATTTGCTTTGCTAATAACTTGTGACATTCGTTCTAGCACCACTCAGTCACATACAAACACCGTGATTGCAAGAAGATTTACCAATAGCCTTGCAAAATCAGAACAAAAAATGAATTAAATATATATTTATATATATGCCTTCACAACACGCACGCATGTAACCTAGGAAAAACTTTTCAAACACAGACATTCAATCAAACTAATAACTCCATTTTCTATACCATAATATGACTGCACCAAAAAACTACAAGGTTCATAATGCAGGAAGAACTAAAACCATGGGAACAGGATCCAAAAATCTCAGTGCCATCGACATCCCTAGAATATGACAAGCAACGAAAACAGAGTGTAAATCAAGAAAGACGCGTACGCAATCAATCCTCGATGTTCATCCCCGCCATCTGCGAGAGAAACGACGAGACCCGTGGAAGCCCTCGTGGCCCATAGCACGAAAATCGCAGCGACCGAAAGGCGAATGACCCCGTCGACTGGTAAAAAGAGCGAGAGCGCGGAGAAAATAACCACCGGCAACATACAGTAACCGACGACACTGGTGCAGGTGTGCAGGTCGAGATTACCTGTTCGACCGGCTAGCATATTGAAAACGAAGTAAAGGAAAATGGAAGACACAACGATCCAGCCCAGGATCACGCCAAATTGGATCTTTCCCGCCAGCAATTGGAAGAGGCAAAATGACATGTAGAGGAGAATTGGACCTGATAGATCCGAGTCTTTGTGAACCGTGTGGTTGACGCGAAACGGGTTCAGAACAGATCTAATTTTGCTCCAGATTTGGTCCGGGTGGATCCCGAGCTCGTCGAGAAGGGGCTCCTCATCGTCGAAGTTGGCGGAGCCACCGCCGCCCACGGAGGGGCCGGTGTAGATTGGTCCAGAGGAGGTGGAAGCCGTGGCGGATCCTATGTCGAAGGACATGAATGGAATGCCGGAGTTCGGTTGGAACGGCGGCGCGGGCATGCGCCGCTGCTGGAGGTGTGGTGCCGAGCCGCCGGGATTTCCGGCGGAGGGGAAAGCCACCGGCGGGACTTTGAACTCTTTATTGGCCATGGGATTGAGATCTGGTTGAAGGAAAATAATTTCGCGGTGGAATTAGGGTTTTGAGAAGGTTCGATCTATAGATTTGGGGTTAGTTGTTGTTCAATTGTATGAGTGCATACCACGGCGATATTGGAACCTTTTTCGTGGTTTCGTTCCATTGAAAACCTTAAAGGTTAACTTAATTTACAAGAAAAATGTTATAACTATTAAGAAATATTTTCTGATTTTAAAATTGAATTTATAAATGGTCAATTACTAGGAGGTCATTTATCTTATATCTCTTAGAGGTTTTTAATCATTTTTTTAGTTTTTTTTTTCTATTGAGATATTTCTCTGATCGCCATAAATTTAAGGGTTAAATATGATTTTGTTCTTTCACTTTTAGTGAATTTTAAAATTAATTCGTTTTGAAATTTTGGATTAATTTAGTTTTTTATCTTTCGAGACGCGTGAATTTAGTTCTTTTAATTAGATTTTGTTAAACTTATTTGACATTTCAAACGCATTTCATAATAGTATTTGATTTAACATTAAAACAAAAATATGTTAATCAGCATAAATAACTCAAATACAATATTGAAATATATACAAAACATCAAATAAACCTACTAAAATTTGATTAAAATAACTAAATCCACTTATTTCAAAAAATGAAAGAATATATTGATTCAAAATTTCAAAATAGATTAATTTTAAAATTTACGTAAAGATAAGAAATTAAAACATAATTAACTCTAAAATTTAATTACCAAACAATAAGGCCGAAGTCTCAATACCACTGGGCTAAGCTTGCCATCAGGATCTGAAACCCAACATTGGGCCAAATACTTTTTAAACATAATTTTTCTAATAAAATTTAGATTATTTTAATGATCGATTACTTTTATAATGAATTATTATTATTGTTATATAACTTATTTATGTTTGAGTGACCGGTTGAAATGTCAATATAAACAATTTTGTTTGAAGGTAAACAAAATAATTCTTTAAAACAATATTATATATTAAATAAATATATATTTTGTTAAGCTATAAGTTTTCAAGTGTAAAGAATGTTTTTATTTTATAAATTTCAATTTTTATTTCAAAAACATCTTTGCAAATATTTTTTTTTCTTCTTTCCTTCTAAAAACCAAAATCTTAGTATTTCGTCCGTCACAAGCTGCTTTTAATATGTGTACCTTGAAATCTCTTATTAATGTATACCTGTGTTTTAGTTTTAAAAGAAGTATACGAGAATATGAGTCTATTTTGAATGAGAAGGTTAGAACTTATTTTTGTTTATTTTGTAAAAAGTTGGAGAATTTAAGGAGATAATAAGAAGATTAGAATTTACTTCATTAGTACTTTTAAAACTAGCTTTTAATTTTTTAAAATAAAAAAAAAACTAATTATAATTTAAAATGATTTAAAATCTCTTTCAATCCAATAACTTTGTACAATTTTAATTATAGAGTTAGTTTTTCAAGTTTTTTTTAATTAGATTTCATTATTAATATATTATTTACTTGCTGATAGAAAATGTTAGAAAATGTTAGATGTTTATAAATATTATATTATTAATTAATTTTTCGTACAATATATTAATTTATTAAATTCAACAAGAACTTTATTATTTTAATAAATATCTTAATATTTTTCATTAACAAAGTTTAAACATCGGTGAAAGTACTTTTGAGTTTGAAAAATATGTCAATTGCATTGGTGAAAAGCTCAAGTTTTTCTATTGTTCCAAAAGCATCATAGATGTCATTAACGATGGTACCTAAAGTTGCTAATTTTATTGTTATCCATCTAGAATATTGTGGCTCAAAAAGTACATTCCCAATTCTCAAAAATAACATTCTACCACCCAATCTCGTGTAAAAGGTAAATTGGATGAAACATTTAAATCCCTAGCCCACCATCTGAATAGAAAAAAACATTAAGACAAAAACAAAAAGAAAGAAACTTTAATCGATATATATTGATTTATACATTGAAGGTAATGTGTTTGAGGAAGATATCTATTATGAATAGAGATACATGTAGGAGCCAAGAATCATCTTTGTTAGACTCCACAAAAGTTTATATATATATATATATATATATATATATATATATATATATATATATATATATATATATATATATATTATTTTCTTATTATTTTTGGAAAAAATAAAATATCTTTAAAACTACATCATCTTTGTGTATGTAGTTAAAGGCATCGCCTTCGAACAAACTTGATAAGATGTTAATACATTCCCTACACTGTAATCGACTCTTGGATTCAAAATACGATTTTTGCATAGTTTTTTCAAAACAAACTATAGTAGTGACTCCCAAAAATTGTATTTTATTTTAAAATACTTTTATTTTTTTGAGTTAGTCATCCCGTCACGATTTCGATTGTGTGAAATGTAAAACTAGTATTATAAGTGTGAAAAAACATAAAAAGAGAATAATAATGAAATATTTTAAATCAAAAGTTAGATTTATTTAATTCTTTATTTTGGACAAAAATCAACATGATGTGTATAATACTTTATAAAAAAATATAAAACATGTAAAATAAATATATATAAATAAATAAAAAATAATAGAAATACAATCTAGCATCTAAAAGAACATGATTAATCAATACTATGAGTTTTTTTTTTTTTTCAATTATAGGTTACTTTTTGAATTTCAAATTATAAAATGGGATTGTTTGACTAGGTAATTATAAATTAGGGTCATGTCGAATGGACTCCCGACAACTTTAGAGGTGAAGTTGCTATGAATGAAAACGGTTTATGTGCAAATCATGAAAGAAGCAAAGTCGCTAAGAGTCCTAGCGATTTCTCTTTTCTAGGCCCAAAAGAAGTCGTCATGAATCCTAACAACATTTAGATGAAGTCAGTCTTAATCTTGGTGACTTCAGTTTTTATTATTATTACTTTTTAGTTAATCTTTTTTGCATGCTCAGGCATGGTGTGAAAGTAAGGTAACCTAATAAAGTTTAATTAAATTAAAGTTGAATTAATGTAATAAATAATTCATATTAATTTTTATATACTTTATTATTATTATTTATTTATAATCAATGCTCCAATGTTTATGATATTTTTTAATTTAAAAATTAAACTAACATATAGTTTTAATCACACACAATTTGGATTTGGAAATTATAATACACAATAGAAAAAATAAATTAATATAAGAAAAGAAAAGAATTAAAGCTACGACAAATAAATGAACTAATTTAAAAATAATAATAATAAACAAAAGTTGCCACGAAGGAAAAACGATTTCAGTTAAAGTTGGTGAAAATTTTGACGACTTCCTCTTTATCAAATCATAGATAGCCATGATCAAATCATAGAAGTCGTCATACTTACGACTTCTGTTTAGATGTAATTATGAGTCCAATCGACTTCATTCAGTTTTATATATTTTTGTCAACCAATCCTATTTTGTAATTTTTAGAAAAAACTGACCCACGTATAAAATTAACTTTAAATATGAGATATCAATAAAGAGAATAGAAAATGAAATCACACGTATCCCAACAATTATCCCGTCTCTTTGTTAAGCTTGCAGAATTTTCTTTTGTAAACGAAAAAAAAGTTGTCTGAACGTTAATGTGTTCAAACCAAGAGATATAATGATCTCACCACCTAGAATACTCAATATTTTCTATATTGATTTTACCAATCCTAATAATAGATATGTATTTTCTTGATCTTGTAATTCTTTTTTCAGAGATTAATTAAGGTCTGCATCTCTCTAACTTTTCTTTATATTAATTTAACAATTATTTATTAAAATTTATTAATTTGCCTTTCGTTACATAATTATTTCAATCTGACTATAATAAAACTCTATAAGATGAATAAATTCTAATTTTATTTTTGTGTTGATATTTTCATCTTATAATTAGTTTTCCACAATTAAATTGCTCGAAACCCTAGCACATGATTCTTTGATCACTGTTTACAAGAAGGATTGGAGGAGAAACTCGTAAGCCAGATACTATCACTAACAACCGCTTCATCGTTATCGTTCTGATGCCATGTCCACTGTGCATGAGATGCATTAACTACTTCCAATATACCGTGTCCAAAGCTAGCCTCCCTGAACATTGATATCGCTGGCTTAGGATCTATGTACCTGTTCAACCACACAACACAGTTGTTATAATTCATTATAAAATGTAGCATCATGAATTTACACAACTTAATTCTGGTGAAACATGAATTACTTATTAGCAAGGCCTTCACGGTTACCCCCGTCCCCGATTGTGATATACACTGGACCACAATTGTTAGCTTTGTCTTTATAAACCCGTGTCTGACAAAACAAACAAATAGGTTATAAGTAACGCATGTAAGACAAACAAACAGATACAATATGAATTATACTCACAAAACGTTCATAAGCGTGAACATGGCCTGCAAAAACAACATCGACACGGGCTTGGAAGAGCAAGTCTTCCATGGAAGCTTTCATTTGAACGGATTCAGATTCACCCTGATGAGCGGTGTTGGAGTTGTACCAAGGGGCGTGAACAAGCACCACCACCCATGGAGTGTTTCCTCTGTTAACCTTTTTCAAGTCAGATTTAAGCCAATTGTACTGCGGAGAAGAAGGGTCAAATTTGGTGTAGGAACCAAGCATGATGACATGAACACCGGCAACATCGAAAGAATAGTAAAGGTTAGAGTCTGATCCACTTTGTTCGAAGGGCATGCGCCATCGGGCGTTGTACGCTGTGAAACGCTCTGAGTGAATGAGAGGAAGCTTCTCCACTTCATGGTTGCCTTGGGTGACCATCCAAGGACGCTGGCTAGCTAAAGGTTCCACCAATCGACCAAAGGAGTCCCATAGAGGTTGAAGAAAGTCTGCGTAGGACAGGTCACCGGGTAGAATCAACATGTCGTAGTTTGACTTACCCACATGCTCCAAGGTCGAACTCGTCCAATCCGTTTGTCCAAGATCTCCTGTGACATCATTCGAAAACATATACACATGTTGTAAGGAGAGCACCTAGGAAATAAACAGTACTACTACTGTGTAACATTCTTCATTACCTACCAACTACTGCAAACTTGATGGGAAGTTGAGAAGGTGGAGTCTTGAAGGTGTATGTTTCGGAAGACGGTGGGTCACCCAAACGGTAGTAGTAGAGAGTGTTGGGGTTGAGGGGACCAATTACAACGTCGTGAATTTCACCGGACTTGTAAAGGAGGTAATGGTAGGAAGAGGTTGTCCCCGTGACAGCTAATGCATTTGCTGAAGGAGATGGACCGTACCAAACCTTTGGTGAAGTTGGGCTCTCTGTGATCCACGATATCCTCATCTTGTTTTGGCCCACTTGAGATATGTGTACCTGAGAGAGAAAGATCCACCCATTGCCAACACATATTGATTAAGACTTTGTTTTGGAAACTTGTTTATAATAATTTATAAGGGAGTAACCTATGCAACGTGTAAGAAGTTTCTCTCAGAAAAACTAATAACTTTGTGTTTCAATGAAACGTATATATAACTACTTGGATAAAATTAAATGAATATCTATGTGTTACTAAAATTACCAAAAATGTCGTATATATAAGTTAAATCATTTAAATATTTAAAAATATTCCTCCCAATTGTACACACTTTTTGCACTCGAATTTAAAAATAATCTGTTTTAATCCTCGAATTCAAAAACTTTTTTTATTTGTCTCCAAAGTTAAGAAAAAACACTACAACAGAAAAAAATCTCTTTGACTGATGGAATTGTTTATTATTTCAATTTTTTAAATTTATTTTTTATATATAAAACTGTAGATCTATGTTATTATTAAATTATAAAATACTATGTTATTCAAAACACAATTAATCAAAATAATCAAAATTTAATTTTTAAGTTTCAATTATTATATTCTTTTCATGTTACATACTTTATAATAAATATTATATCATAACTTACAATGTTTATAATCGAGTAAAAATGACGCAGATGTTATTATTTTGCTATTATAATTAAATAGTCAAACATAAAGTTATTATAAAAAATACTAGAAAAGAAAATGAATCTATAATTATTAAACTTCTTGAAGTATAATATCAAATTAATAAAATTAATACTATATACAATATAATAATTAAACTAAATAGCTTAATGTAAAAAGTCAACCTTACGAAGAGAAAGAACCAAATAAATAAATAAATAAATAGCTTACTTGTTTTTTATAGCAATAACAAAAAACTGTATTAAATATTTGAAAGAAATAAAATATAAAAAAAAAATAGCAAGGGGAAGACCGTGTATGTATTAATATCTAAATTAGTTTTAAATTCAGAACACTATTTGAAGAAAACAATCGTGATAATTTAATTTTCGTACAGAATTTTGTTAAAAAAAATAAAATTGTAGGCATGTTAAAGAAATTTGATATCGTTATCTTACTTCTTTGATTGATGCAAAATGCCAAAGGATGAGATACACACGCAACTACAAAGTGTTTGGTTTAACCATTTCGCGGTTTGGTACCAGATTAAGCCAATCCACTCATTGTGGTAATTAATCAAACATGTTGTCTTCTTCACCCAACTATTCACCAGCACAGAACATGCATTGACAAACATAAATACTGGAAATTGATGAAGATTACGGTAACCTAATATTTTTTCAGTTAAAAATATATATAAGACCACAAAAGGCTTCATGGATAAATCTGAACCTCAAACATGTTGTCAATAAGATGTTGATATGTGTGTTGGCTGGCTCCAGCGTTCAGGAACATTAAATGCGCCATGAATGTGAATTTCAAAATTCAAGCAATTACTCTATTGAATATCCACAAAATCAATAAAAAAACTCGGGTTTCTTGAACAGTTTCTGTTTCTCACTTCGCTTACTGGAAATGCAAATAAAGCATGGATGCAGAAAATTAAAAGTGAAATTTGCATAAGCGTAGTAGTTTGTTGTTACCTGTTGTGGCGAGTCGGGGTGATCCGCGTTTGGAATAACGAGGTTTTGACGAGGTGGTGGTCGATTGTAACCATGAACGGCATCGAGTTCGAAGATTCCGACGATTAGCAAGAACCCTAGCGTGCACATTCTTTGCACCAACATCGTTTTGAAATTTCGGTGCTAACAATGAACGTTGTCACTAGAATCAAAGAAAGTTGAAATTGAAGAAGGAGGAGAAGGTGGTTGATCAAAATCAGTGAATGTATTTATATATTTATTGCGTGATTTGAATATTCTACCACCCCAAGTATGCGTTTCGTCGTGTATTGAGTTCTTTATAAGAGCGTTCACACTTCACAATTTGTTTGATGGAATAAACCATCCATGTGTCGACATGCCTTGGAACGCCACCTGTACGCATAAGATATAAATGTGTTCAGAGTTTAATTTCGATTATGGGATATTCTAATATTCCTTTTTCAAAAAATATTTAATAACTCCTTGCAGTTACGGAACAGAATCAATGATAACAAGAGAGAAAATACTATTTTTCCCTTTCCAGTTATTAAAAACAGCTAAAAAAAACTGTTTGTTTGTTTTAGCCAGAGTTATGCTTTTTTTTGGTGAGTTTTACGATAAAAGGAAAGGAAACATTTCAAAAACATTGGAAAAGGAAAAAAGATATATAAATGGAACAAGTTCAAAAGGTTAATGTATACAAATGAAAATTAATTTTAATAATAATAATAATAGTCAAAATGCATTTGGACGAGAGAAATTAATATTTATAATAAAACAAATTTATTAAATCTGACACATTTACTAAGGTATTTTCTTATCTAATTACATAAATTATTTATGAGAGTTTTGAAAAATATATATATTATTTGACAATAAATGTGGTATTGAAAAATCCTAAAACAAAAGTGGCTCAATTAAGAGTTTGCACGAACTCACCATGAAAACTTACAAGAAAGCATTCTGTGGGGAAGAAATTTTATAACAACGATAACGATGTGTTTGTTTTCATTCGAGTTGCGATTTACTTTTCCTTTGTCTGGGCGAAGAGTATAAAGTTAATGATTGGAACTACGTGAAGGACATACAAATTCTAAGTAAGTGCTAATCCTGGTTAATGCCTTAATGGTGATGTAGTCAAAAGTCAAAACAAGTTTAATTTGATTTGCCTTTTAATTTGTCCTTATACATATAACGTGAATGTTCTTTTTTTGTTAATGTGGTGTTTAGTAGACAAATGTCGTACTATTGGACTGACGAAATGCAAAATATTATAGTAATATTTCATCTTGAAATCTAAAAGAAAAAGAAAAAAGAAGAAGAAGAAAACTTATTTCAAATAAATTTCTGGACTTGATCAACATGTTTGAGTTGTCAAATCCGTCCAACTCGTGTGTATCATTAGGTCATTCCGGTCCGTCTAGGTCGTCGTACCCGTCCAACTCGTCTGGGTCATTAGGCATGCTCGACCCGTTTGTGTCGTCAGGTTTGATTCATTTGGATCGTCTGGCCAGCCTAGCCTGTCATGGTTGTCGGGTTTGCCGAGTCCGTTTGGGGTTGAGTGAGAAGAATTTCAAATTTCACATTTTTTAGGGTATTTGAATTTTTTCTATTTTAACTAATTGAAATACTTTAAGAAAATGCATGCATTTTAAATACTTTTTAATTTTTCGATCCAAACAAAACATTTGATTACAAAAAATTTTAAATTCTGTAAATAAATGAATCACCTTATTGAATTGGTTCATCCAAACACACCATTAATTTTACTTTTCTTTACACTTTCAAACAAATATACAGTAACGTATAGAAAACATAGTGAGAAAAAAAATTCTAGACCAGCACGGTTTTTAAAAATATATTTTCTCATATCATATATTATTTATATATTTACTTAAATGATACAGTTTAATGTTAATAATTAAAATTCATTTTCCAGAAAATAAAACTATTAATTTTACTTTGACCCATTATTAAAGAAAAATAACTTAGAATTCAGTTCCAAAAAGCTCATTAAAGTAGTTTTACTAGATTTGATTCTACATATTCAAAATATTTCAAATTTTTAAGCTACACCACACATTTTCTTTCCTTTTGAAATCATATAAAATCTTTATTTTATCCAATAAACTGATGTCATCTCAATATTGTATAAAATTTATCGAAAAATAATTTTTTGAACCCAGACATTACAAAAAATTATGTCATGCATATTCCGTTAGAAATAAAGTAATAAAGTAATACTTTTTTATTTAAATAGGTAATTTGTAAAAGTTTGTAAAAAAAAAAAAACTTTGTTAAGGTATTATTTTTCATTCCTTTAATAGCTGAAAATTTTAAAATAATTAATAACTGACTTACGAGAATGTTATAATATAATATAATACATGTGTTTTTAAATTACATGTGTTCTTTTGTTGCTTGAAAAAACCGTTTAAGGTCAATATAACATTTCTCTCGAGTCATGTTCACTGTATCGAAAGTTTGGCAAACTTGAAACTAATACAGAGGAATAGCGTGTTTGTATTTGCCTTCACGTTTGAGGCATGTGTGATGTTCCAATGCGCCATTTTTATGTACACCGGCTTCTATTATTCGGTGCAAGTGCCAAACTACGTACTTTTTTCCATAGAATTCTATTTTCTTACTCAATGGAAGCATGCACGCGTGTACAAGAAGCAGAGAAAAACAGAACTTTTGAAAAAAAATGTATCTTAAATGTACTTTCCATCTCATGCATGCAGTGTTTTTCCCGCAACCCCATCATATAAAAAACTCAAAAAAAGTTCCCTTTACTTCCAGCATCAAACAAACTTCATGAATCAACAAGAACAAGCGCAAGAACATGATGGGAAAATGTCGCAGAAGGTCTCTTATGGAATTCCCCATCCTCCTCGTACACATCTTATGCCTCCTTTTGTTCCCACAGCCTCTACTCTCTGGACACAACAATTTTGTTCGTCAGCCAGCTGGTCAACTCATCATCACACCACATCAACGCTCCCATTCTGATCCGCAACAGGTTCGTAATAAGTTATGTACGCTATGAATTTAAATGTCGGTCTAAATTCCAGATTCGTTAGAAATGAAAAATCAGAGTATAATATAAAGATAAAGATTCATAAATTCATTGTCTTAAGATTTTGGATTGAGAATGATATCAATACCTGATTGGACTCTGGTTTGGTATCATATATACTTACTGAAACCTCTTCCTGGTGTGTAAACCTAACAAGTTATCGTAACTGTGTATTTTTGTTGGGTTGAGTTAGAACGAGAAATCTGATACAGATTAATGTTTATGTTTGCAATTTGGTTAGGTGCACATTTCATTGGTGGGGAAAGAGAAGATGAGGGTGTCGTGGATAACAGAAGAGAAGCACGCAGAATCTGTGGTGGAGTACGGAACAGAGTCAGGGGAATATAGCGAGAAATCGACGGGGGAGCATACCTCGTACCGATATTTTTTGTATAATTCCGGCAAGATTCACAACGTTGTTATTGGTCCTTTGAAACCAGGCACCACTTACTTCTACAGGTGTGGAGGGTCGGGTCCAGAGTTTTCTCTCAAGACACCTCCACCCAACTTCCCTCTTGAATTTGTCGTCGTTGGTAAGTCATTTTCGTCGATATTAAAGTCTTTTTTGCTTCACCATTTGGTTTGCTTCTGTCTGGGTTCTACTTTGTCATAAACTATATTATATATGGTTTCATAGTTGGGTCGATTTTCACGTTAATGCGAGTGAGTGAGTTGATGTGTTCTTGAAGGCAACGCAAAGATGGTGTGGGATAGGAATATAAGGATATGGAATCTTTTGAGGATTGAAGAGTGGCGCAAGTGTACACCACTTGTTTGACAGTTCCCTAACTTACCTAGAAAAAAGTCAATACCCACACAACTTCTTTTAGAATATTCCTTACAAAACTTTAGAAAAAGATGAACTTTTTTAATATTTCTATTATGATAGATAAGATATTAATTAAGGTTTCTTTATCATAAAATATTTTCTTTTTCTATTGGGCTCTGGGTTCAATTTTAATATACAGAAATAGAAAATAAAATTTGGGCCTAGGTACGAAATAGGCCGGAAAATAAAATATTCATAACAAAATGCTAAAAAACCAAAACAACACTTAACCTATTTATTATATAATTTTAATTTTAATTTTTGTAAAGACTGTAAGCATCAGTGCTTATATAAGCAACAGATGGTTAATTAGCTCGGATTAGGAGAAGTATCTAATGAGATGTCTTAATAAACCAGTGTTAATAGTGATGCAGTTGCCCTAGTTCCATTACACGTCTCTCTTGTTTTTATCACAAAACAACATGAATCGTGAATCGTATGAATCACTTATATCTGTCGTTTTACCATTTGTATAACATGTGGAAGCAAGAGATGTGTATGGATAATGTTTTCCTTAAACATATGCAGGGGACTTAGGACAAACAGAATGGACTGCATCAACCTTGAAACATGTCGAAAGCAGGGAGTACGACGTTGCGTTGTTACCAGGAGATCTATCCTACGCAGACTCCCAACAACCCCTGTGGGACTCCTTTGGTCGTTTGGTGGAACCCTATGCCAGTAAAAGGCCATGGATGGTTACTGAAGGCAACCACGAGATCGAGATTTTCCCCATTATTTACCCACAACCCTTCCAAGCCTACAATGCTCGTTGGCCTATGCCCTTCCAACACAGTGCTTCCACCTCAAACCTCTATTACTCCTTCCAGCTAGTTGCTACCCATGTCATCATGCTAGGTTCCTACACTGACTTTCACGCCCAATCACAACAATACAACTGGCTCCAATCTGATCTCGCCAACATCGATAGGGTCAAAACCCCTTGGGTCATTGTGTTGTTGCATGCACCTTGGTATAACACGAATGAGGCACACCAAGGTGAAGGTGAATCCATGAGACAAGCCATGGAACATTTGCTTTATGATGCTCGTGTTGACTTGGTTTTTGCTGGTCATGTTCATGCCTATGAACGCTTCGTACGTCACACTTCCATTGCTTTTTTAACTTAATATATTCGGTTAATGTTTTGTTTTTACTAACTAGTTAAATTCATTGCAGACTCGAATTTACGATAACAAGTTTGATTCATGTGGACCCATGTACGTGACCATTGGAGACGGAGGAAATCGAGAGGGGCTTGCGTTAATGTGAGATATACTTATGTTTTAATTTACAATTTTCTTTTTTTTTTCTTTCATAGATTTATATTATTGTATTGTATACCTATTGTTGATGACAGGTTTAAGAACCCACCAAGCCCGCTCTCGTTGTACCGAGAACCAAGCTTCGGACATGGAAGGTTGAGAATAGTAAATGAAACACATGCACACTGGTCGTGGCACCGAAACAACGACACTGATGCAGTTGTTGCTGATGGCGTTTGGATAGAGAGTTTAAGCAGCTCCAAAGCATGTTCCAAACAAGATGCTCCCAACGAAGAGCTATAGAATTTACTGGGAGAGGTAATTTTTCCTATTGCACGTGACTATAATGTTGTTGTGTTTAAGCTCAATGCACGATTCAAATATACGCCATACGAACCCTATTATGAAAAATTTTGAAAATTATTCATCAGGGGTTTCAATGCGAGTTTTTAAAATTATATTGGAGTGGAGGCGTCTATTTTGACCAATACTGGTTTAGTAAGAAAAAGTTCATAGTGCAATAGCAGAAAATGAAATACAATGCAGAAGATAATTTGGCGAAGAAAAATATTAAACTACAGTGCTACTAGTTTTTTACATTTCAATTTGAAAAGGGACCCCTCAAATTCCGAACGTGGGTGGACCTAGCAATTTCCATTTTTAATGAACACAAAAGCAAAGCCACCAAAACATGACTTATTCAACCGTTCCAGTGTCGTCATAATAATAGATAGATTTTTTACACACGCTCATCCATTCCTATCACCAGCGGTCCACCACGGACGGTCCTGATCAACTCAATCAAATCACATCATCCAAACAACGGCGCAGATTAAATCCTCCGTAGCTTCTCGCCTTTGATCACCGGATTCGCCCGGGCTATCTCCTCTCGCCCCACCGCCTTGAAATCGAAGCCACACGCGTGTTTCTCGGGGTACCTGTGGGTCCCACAGAACGTGGTTCCACACCTGCACTTGAACCCGGTCAACCCCACGCGCTTCCGACACGCGCCGCACCGGTTCGCCTGAAGCGGTGCGCACGCGTCCGGCGCGGTCACCACCGCCGGTTGAGGGAGGGATTCAACCGGCGCAGGCGAGGAAACCACAGCGGTGGCGGAGGCGACGGTTGCTGTTGCTGCGGAGGAGGATGATGACAGAGCGGTTTCGATGGTGGATTTGGTTTTGGCTTGTTCTTCTTCCTTGAGTCGGATGTCTCTGTAGCATTTAGAACAAAGATTCATGGTGGCGGGGCTACCGAAGAAGCCGCAGTTGTTGGCGCAGAGTCTGTGACCCTCGGGAGCCTGGCATCGGTGTTCTTCCGCCATGTCTGGATCTGTGAGAAAAAAATCTACAACGATGCACAATATTTGAATGATGGGATTGATGATTCGGCGAAAATTGGAGGAATACTTGAAAAAGAGATGAATCTGGCGTTTGGAATTATTGCGTATAAATAGAGAAATAACAGATTGGAAATTGAAGAAAGGAGTGCCGAAAATAGGGGATTTTAGTTTTGTACAACGAAAGTTACAAGAAAACAATTCTTTTATTTTAAATTGTTGAAAAGAAGATAGAAAAATAAAGGGTTGTTGATATGGGAGAAGAAGAAGAGAGAGTTAATACCTGATTTATAAGGAGTGATTGTGGGTTGGGGAAGAAGAAGACGAAGAAGAAGATAAGAACGAAAGTGGGTAAAGGAAAGAGGAAAGACGAAAGAATCTTAACGGAGAATGATTAACAGAGTCGGAACTGTGAAAGGATATTAAAGAAAGAAAAAGAGGAAGCCACCGCGAAAGGAGACAAATTAGTGTTAATCATTTTCAAGTGCTCCTTCTAAAAGGATATTAGTTATTAATTATTAATTATTAATTAATTAATTAATGGAGCGGAAGAAAGTTATGTCGTGGAGATTTGGGAGGAGAAAATTATGCATTATGGTTAATTAGATTTGTGATAAATTGCTTTTCGCTAACGTGAGAATGAAAAAAGAGACAGCCTGGCTTTAACGGCAGTGTTGTGGTGGAGAAGAAGGCAACCGGCACATAAAGTTCAACGAACCTCGCCACATATTTAGAGACAAATGTTCAGATTATAAATAAATAATAATTAGGTCGCTAATTATGAGTCAAATTAATTATTTATGGACGCGGAAATGCATTAATTCAAAGAAAAAAATGTGTTTAATTGAAAACGCGGTAGAAAGATAAAAAAATAAAAAATTGGGTGTGATTTAAAAGCGTGTTTGGTGAGAATCGCTAGACTTGGTTGTATTGTATTGTATAGTTAGACTCAGATTAGACCCATCCCAGTTTATTTTAAAATAAGATAATAATAATGAAAAAAAGAATAAGCTTATCTCATAAATTAACCAACGTGCCGAATTCATTTTTCGGCAAAAAAAAAAAGATATTAAGCAACGTGCCTGTCTTCTGCATTGTAAATGACCACGCAGCCGTATGTGCAGTCACGCAGGCTGTAACACAAGTCTTAATTTACTTTTTTACATAATTAATACTAATATACAGATAATAGACTCCTGTCTTAACTAATATTCTATTTTTGTTTTCTATAAATTAGAGTAGAATTATCTCTTTAAAACTATTTATATAAATTTTGTATTAAAAATATCTATATCAACTTTTATTAAAGCTGTCAAAATTAGTTTGATCCAATCACCTGTCCGCATATGCAAGAAAATAAGTTGGTCCAGACTATAAAAAGTTTGACGAAAATTGATTCCAACAAAATATCCCCTAATTCATTGATTTTTTTTTTCGACTACTCTTACTACAAAAGAATTATATTTTTCTGAAAATTGAAAATAACGTTATTTTATCAAATTTTAATATATTTTATAATTCATATGCTAACTGTAATAAACACAATTAACTTAATTTATGTGAATTATATTTTTAAAATAGATTTTTTTATTTTATTTTTAGATTTGTGTTTTTTAAAATCCAGCAAGATGTTTTTGTTGGTCCAAAATTAACTTATTGGCAATTACTTTTTACACCCCACAATGTTTTCTTCTTCCTTTTCAAAAATCTTTCCGAAAGTGATTTCCGCAAAAGAGGAGGACATTTGTTTTCCAGAAAAAAGTTCTTGAAATTATTTTTTATGTTCCGAAAAATAAATTCCATATGGATGAAGAAAATAAAAGGTGCAGAAAATAATTGCCTAACTTATTCGGCTTGAGAAGCTAAAAATGCATTTAATATATATAATGTGACATCCTATTTAAATAGATTAATCTACTTAATAATATGTCACATGATCATAATAATGAGAAGCAATCAGATGAACATAAGATATAAGAAGGCAACCATTACAGTCATCCAGAAGTGTACTGTGAAAACAAATTTGGACATACCACTATGCCATAAACAAAATAAGAGAAAGTTAACAGTCATGCAAAAGAAAAGCTCCTGGAACTAGGAATTACAAGGGCACTAGGGCCATCGAATGCTCTTGTGAGGCACACAAACAGATCCCTTAAGCTGTGCCACTGCCACCACCAGGCCTACTCCCAAAATTCCCTCCATCTGCTCCCACCAAGGGTGATCATCGCAAAAGAGAAAACATAACAAGAACATAAACAGAAATGCAAGGGTAAGCTAGCGTATTAAGAATTTTATCATGGCATAACAGACAAGTACTTAAACAGTCCAAACATGCAACATCGTAGGCACAGAAAATCATGTTATAACAAAGAAGCAGGACCCTATGACTCAATTATCCGGATACATATACTAAGATCGGATTCACTGGACGTTTGCACTCGTGGTGGCCTCTACTGCTCTGCAGAGCCATTGCCAATGGGTTTCACCCTACCACACACGAGGTTAACCTTTAAGCATCTAAGGCCATTATCCTGCCAAAGACTAAGGCCTCCCGCCACTCTCACCACTTGGGTCAGTTTGCTCTACCTGAGACTCATTGACCCTTTAGAGTTTCGGGATGCTATCCTTACTTGAATCCATATCTTAATATATACACTACACACCACCATGAAGTCTCCCCACGAGACTCATGGAATTACGCCTATCACATACAATTTTCATGTCTCTTATACCATAACTACTACTTTTGTTTCATACATCCAATTCTCATGCAAGTTCTCAACCAACCAACCAAAATCCATGTGTTACTCATGCCACCATGCCAACTTTTAGTTCATAAGAATCAAGCCACCATATATATTCACATTCTTCAGATTTTGGAAAAGAGCAAGTAATTAAATCACACAATTCCCCCATCAAAATAGGGAGAAAAAGAGTTGAGGCCACCAACTGCAGCAGCCTCGCTTAAGCTAGGAGTCGTCGCCCAGACGAGAGAAGTTGCCTCGCTTAGGCGACGGGCTCTCGCTTAGGCGAGCCTACACCAGTGGGTCCTAGAAGGTTTCGCGATCTCTCGCTTAGGCGAGGCTGTCTCGCCTGAGCGAGCTGGCCTGTCGCTCAAAAAGCAGCCCCTCGCCTGGGCGAGTGCTCGAGGCAGAACCCTGAGCGAGCTGGTGGTATTCTCGTCTAGGCGAGACGAGCTCGCCTGGGCGAGAATATCAGTTCTCCCCCACTGTTCCACGCATGCAAGGCAGAAAAAGACATAGAGCAACTTCTAGAATGCAAGCCAGTCATTCACACATGATTAAATATACCATTCAAGCAACCAAAACCCAGAATAACTCGCAAGCATACACAAATAAAATTTAGGATTTGAAAACCCAGCTCCCCTTACCTCTGTTTTGAGCACCAAAAGCAACCAGACCCTAACTAAGGGGGTATTACAGCTCCAGGAACTCGAGTAGAGCTGAAACGTGAAGATCCAAACAAAACGAGGTTAGGAATCTTAACCCTAACTTGACCAACGTGCTCAACAGCGAAAAAGGGTGAATAAATGGACGAAAACTCTTGACTTGCCCATGAGGTACAAGATGGGTTTGCTAGCTTGGAGACGGGAGGAGATTGTGTGCCCTAGCAGAGCTCCTGTTTTCTTAGAGAGAGATGGGAGAAAAACTGTTTCTAAAAGGGAGACAAGAGACAATGAGAAGGCTGAGTGGGATATTGGGGTCCTACTGTAGGGCTGGTCTTGGGCCTACGAAGAGGACAGGCCCAACACATAAAACTGAAAATGGGACTTACATATCACCCTAAATATATATGGATTAATGTATTAAGTAAATCATTTGAAAAAAAAAAAAATATATATATATATATATATATATATATAGAGAGAGAGAGAGAGAGAATAGATACAAATTTTTCATCAACAAAAACTAAGCTGGTAATGGAAAAAAATGTTATAATTAAAACATATAAATAATAAGACTCAACTTAATACCAATACACAACACAATATTATCTTCTCGGTAAAACACACACCTTGAATCTCTTTATGTCAATTACAAATTCAAAACGTTAGTCAACTCTCACGATGATCTAATGTAAAAAAGTATAACTATAATTTTACTATAGTAAATTAAACTATAAATATTAAAGTTATTTGCATAAAATAAGTTGATGATGGTTAAGATAATTTTTACATCATATAATACATTCTCTTACTTTAATATATTACCTCAAAATTAAATAACAACTTATAAAACATAAATATTACGTGACAATCATTAAATGTAACAATTTATACTTATTTTGGTTCATTCAATCACGATCAAATAAAATATATAAAAAGGTAAAAAGATAAACTACAACTTTTATAAAGAAAACTTCTAATTCTTAAAAAGAAAAAGCATTTACTTATTTAAAAATTTAAAATTCTATAATAATGAAAGACAGGATGTTTTCTTTGGCTTTCTAAATTCTATTTACACCCCTGTGTTTAGCAAGTTAACTTTCAAAGCAACAAGCTTAAACCCGCATGGTTTTGTTTTCAACTTCATTCCTTAAGTTATTGTACCCCCTCACAATCAAACATCCAAATATGTAGTAACAAACACCGACATACATATATACTCATACGACATAAGTGTCAGTAAAATATCTAAGGGTTAAATATGTTTTTGGTCCCTCAAATTTCAGCGAAATTTGAAATTAGTCTATCATCAAAACTTTTGACCAATTTAGTCATTCATCTTTCAAAATGCATGAATTTAGTCCTTTTAACCAAATTTTGTTAAGTTTATCTGACGTTTCAAGCGCATTTCATGATAGTATTTATATTATTTACACTGTTTGACACATTTTTGCTTCAATGTTAACTTAAATACTATCATGAAATGTGTTTGAAACGTCAGATAAACTTAACAAAATTTGGTTAAAAGGATTAAATTCACGCATTTTGAAAGATGGAGGACTAAATTGGTATAAAGTTTTGATGAGAGACTAATTCCAAAATTTACTGAAACTTGAGGGACCAAAAACATATTTAACCCAATATCTAATTTAAAAGACATTCTTTTGTTTTTAACATGATTTTAACATGACTTCAACACAATGTTAATAACCATAAATTCAATAATTTTTAAAAAATTTCATATACTTATAAACTTATCATATAAGTTTCTATTATGATTATAAAAATAAAGAAAAAAAATTATATGATAATTACTTTTTACTTTTTTTAAAATTAGATTCATTTTTCTGTTAGTTGACAATATGTTAGTTAAAAGTTTGAAACTAATATGTATATATGCATGTTCCGTATCCTATGTTTTTTTTTTTTAATTTAATCATATCTTTATGTATGTGTCATGTCAAAATCGGTGTCTATTTTCAGACTTTATAAAATAACATCGATCAAAAAACAACAAAATATCAAATTTAATTAAATGTCAACCATATCTCGCACACTTTATATTTGAGAGATTAAAAATAAAAATAAAACTACATAAAATAATATTTTCTTAAGGAACAATAAACCAAAGATAAAAAGGTACATCAACTAAAAAACTTGTTTATAGATGTAAATAAATATTTATGTTTTAAATATGATTTATACAATTAATAATAAATTAAGAAATTTTCATTTATGGATTCGTGGTAATTACACCGTTTTCATCTTTAATTCTTTATATTGATTGTGAGACGAATAACAATGAGATTAGAATAAGACCTTTGACCAGAAAGAGAACAGAGCAAAATAATCTTGAAAAAGGTAGGATCCATTTTATTGTTTTTGAGTTATTTTTGTTTTATTTTTTTAACTAAATACCCATACAAAATTTCTTAATATACTCTAAATACTCTCAACAAAATGATTTCGAATTGCCTATAACAATAATTGTTAAGAAGGAGATGAGTTTCTATAAGCCCTTAGAGGACTAACTTCAAAGACAGAGAATATGTGGATACACAAAAAACAAAAAACATGTTAAGAGTAGTTATGGAGTGTCTTGCATTTGCATTTTTCATACTTCAATGTTAGTCTTCGACTTTTATAAATTAAATAACTGATGCTTTAATGTGTAAAGAATGGAAAGTACAAAAATAAGATAAGTATGTCATGTGCTTGCACATGTTAAGAGTAGTTATAATGAATTTTGAGGTCATAATGCAAAACACAGGAATTGTTCTTTAGGTTTTTGACAAAACACTTAATATGCTAAGTGTCTAACCCAACCAATTAGTAAAAACAATCAACATCATAACAATTTGAGACATATAAATGTTTAACTACCTAATAACCATATATGATTAAACACTCGCAAACTCAAAACACGATCAACGATTGATTAAGAAAAGCTTAACCAATACTTAGTAAAAGGTTAGATAATTGACAACTAATAGTTTATCCAACTTGATAAGTGATAATGCCCGTGTATGAATCAATCCTAAGGTTTATATTTTTTTGAATATATTTATTCACATCACTATATTAAATTGTGGACTTTAAACTAATTTAACATTATTAGTATATTATTGTTAGGTTTTAAGGAGAGACTTTCACCGAAAATATACAACACCAATGAAACATGAACCTAATCACATAAGGCATTCACATCACTCTCAACCCAAAACCTTAAGGCAATGAGTTTATGGGTCTTTATTCTTATATAGTGCTTTACGTTTTGCATTTGGATTCCTAACAATCTCTCCCTCAAGTGTGAGTCCTTTCAACCACATTGGTACACTCCAACCTAAAACCCTTGTTAGGAAGACTTTCAATACAAGGATCATACTGCACTCGTTTGAGCTGGTTTTAACCATCGACTTATCACTTGTTAGGTTTTAAGGAGGGAATTTCACTAGGAGATACAACATTAATGAGACCTGAACCTAATCACATAAGACATTGACACCACTCTCAACTCAAAATCTTAAGACTATGGGTCTTTATGCTTACATAACGCTCTAGTTTCTGCATTTACATTCCTAACAATTATTAGTACACAATAATTATTAATTATGAATGATAAAAGAATTATAATTAAACGAGCATGATTTTAGTATTATATTGGAATATTGTAACATAAACGTGGTGGCATGAGAAACTATTAATATATCCCTCATTTAGAAAAATATATCTTCAATTTCATAACACGGAACGGATCACACATTGGTTCTTAATCTTATCCTCCATGTCATTCTTAGCTGGTAATGGAAGGAAAAAAAAACGATTATTTTTTAATTCGCAAAAGTTAAAAATTTATTGCCTCTTTACACTGGTAATGGGATGGCTTAACATTTTTATTCTTTTGTCATGATTAGTGAGTAATTATTTTCAGTAATTTTTAATTCAAACGTTGTCTTTCAATTTTCTGTTTACTACGAACAACTGAAACAAGTTCTTTCCTAAGTTTATTTGTATATAGAATTATCAAATACTTTAAACAATTTAGGGAATTTAAATACAGATTATTTAAAAGGTAAACAATATTATAAAATTTAATACATATTATAAAACATGGGATCTGGTGAGATATTATAAAAAAACAGATTAAGATTTTTTAAAATGGAGATTTTACGTAAAAAATTGTAATTTTAATAAAATATGGTATTTTGATCGATTAGTTTTGAATATAATGGAATGGAATTTATAACAACTTAACGAATTCTACTCTGAGATTTAAAAATGAAAAACTGTTTAAATTAAAAAATAAGCGTAAATAAAAGATACTAATATATCAAGCAACTAAACAATTTAATGACATGTCAATTTTTTAACATGGAAAATAATTTCACCAATGAAATAATATCTGTTTCATATTAAGTTAAACTAATTTTAAAAATACTATTATTATTTTTTAGAATGTAATGCATGACTTCACTTTAAAACGTGGCAATATTGTATTTGTTGTTTTAATTTGTGACTAATTGTGATTAAGAAATTAATTAGCCATAAACCTCGCTTTCTGTTGCTTTCGTGTTGTTCTTGTTCGGTTGCATTTGACAAAAAAACATTCTCTATAGAAAGTTTTATTATCTTTTAACAAGAAAAAAAAAGGTTGAAAATGACGAAAATATAAATTAAAATAATTATTTGCGTGTTTGAAAACATAAAATTGAAAAGTCGATTTTTCTGATAGAGATCGGTGTTTATAAAGTTGCAAAAGAGAGTTTAATTTCAATTGGAATTTTCATACACGTGATTTGAGCTCTTGTACAAACTTTTTCGGAAGAAGTTAAACTTGAACTTAATAAAATAATATAACTGATGGTTTTCTTAGACATTTCTACACAAGGAATACAAAGTACAACATTTTTTTAACATCCATAATTTGTTCTAAATTTAATTTTTGTTTTCTATATTTTAGAAATTTAATTTGTTACGGTTCGTTTGTATTGTCAATTTTTAAAGACAAACAAACAGACAAAATATTTAGAGTATAAAAATAAGAAACTAAATAAAAATACAAAATACAAAATTTATTAAATCTATAGAATAGAGAGAACTATTTTATCTGGTACCTTACTAAAAATATTAAAATTAATTTATGGGTCATTTTAAATAAAATGTCAAGTCAATTTCAATAATAAAATATATACTTCTTTCCTAATTTGTTTTTTTTATAAATAATATAGTTAATTTATGAACTATTACAATTATCAAGATTACTCTAATTATAAAAGTTAATATTTACTATAAACATCTTTACATTTTTCAACAAAACAGGTTAACAATTGAAAATCATTTCACAAACTTAATCATTAAAAATAAACTATATCTACACAAATTATAACTGATCTAACTTATACTAAATAAAATATTAACAAATCGTCAAACTTGTGGTAAATGTTATTTTATTTCATAATTAATTTAACACTTATTTAATCATTTTAACTTGATTTGTACTTATCTTAAAACTTAATTTCTCAAGAATAACTTTTAAACTATTTCATATCCATAAATTTTAAAATTCAAAATTGTTTATTGTTACTATTATTCAAAGTTTCTAACCATTATTTTAATATTACATTTAATAATTAGAAACTAAGTTAAGTTTCTAATTATACTAAAATTATATTATTTTAAAGATAAAAATAATTGACTACTTTTATTATTTAACAACACCCTAAAAATAAATTAAATATAAGCATTTATTCATAAATTGTAATTTTAATAGTATACCATGTTTTTTTTATATGTATAAGTGGTTTAAAAGGTGTTACTTTGCTAAACAATCATGCACTTATATTATTTTATTATTTGGGAAATAATAAATTAATTTATATTATTTATTTAAAGAAAAAAGTTGAGAATAGAATCATCTCATTATGAGTACAGCATATGCAAATCTACCTTTTCAAATTATTCCAAGTACACTTTACTCTAAGGAGAATAAAACATTGAAAGAGAACAAAAAGGACCCGAAAAGGTAACAACTTTTTTCATAACATCTATTTTAACCGAATTCATGTGTAAAATAAATAAATGCATTAAGGGTATATTCATAAGCCACTCCATAAAATTAAGTCTCCCCAACAAACAAACATAAAAGAAGGATTAATCTGTTAATATAATTATAGCTCATTAATGCGAAGCAAAATAACTATAAGAAAAAGGTTCATTTGAAATGGGACACATCAATGAACTTTTGTCTCAGTTGAATGGAAAATTTGTTTTTTTGTGTTTTTTTTTTTTAGGTTATAATAATAAATAAATAAATAAACGTAATAATAAATGAGAAAAATTGAAGGTGAGTTGTTTTTAAGGAAAATATATATTATTGTAGGTTTTAATTTTATATGATTTGTAGCTTAAAGCGTTGGGAATTGTGTCTTAGGATGCGAAAAACGGATCTTAAAATGCGATTTGGATGCGACACGTGGCAGGGTTTGATTGGATGGAATTGCATAGACGTGAAAAGCTTGGTTGCACTCGAGGCCAGCCAAGGCATTATAAATTATAATCTTGAATCTATCTTTTATTTCACCCTTCAAACCTTCGCTTCAGCTTCTTCATCTTCCAAATCCTCTTCCTGCATTTCCTCGCGTGTGTATGTGTGTATGCTCCTTCCTCTACCCACATACATACATACACACATACGTGTATTCTCATACGGACGTACATAAATTCCTAAGTCTCTCCACTTTTCCTATTCCTCTTCGTCGCCGGTAATTCGCTCAATCCCTAGCTCTTCTCCGATCGGATCATGGCCTCGCAGGTTAACGACGCAAACGGTGCCGTCAACGGCGACCTCGGAAACGCCGAGAAGCTTATTATCGATACCGACCCCGGGATCGGTTAGTTTTTCACTTTTCACCTGACACTGCTTTTAATAATTTCGTTATTTATTAATTTGTTTCCCTGAAGAAAACTCTGTCACGCAGGAGAAATCCCAGCCTGATGTTTCTGCACTGTTTCCTTCCTTATAACACGTAAAAAGCTGTGTGAAATTTGAGTTTTGATTTGCTGTGTTTTGGATTTGAGAGAGTTTTTTATGGGAATCGGTGTTGGAATTCCTTGTGTTGTATCTGGATGGTGGATTTTCTTTGATTTTTGAAAGGTGGTTTTTTTATTTACTTGTTTTTTATTGAAATAGGACTGGCATTTTTGTGATTCTGCAGATGATAGCATGGCCATTTTGATGGCTTTTCAGAGTCCCGAGGTGGACGTTCTGGGTTTGACAAGTGTATTTGGCAATACCACTACGGAACTTTCCACACGCAATGCTTTGCTCTTGGTACGTGTTCATTGTCAATTTGTTTTTTACCTCCTTTTTGGATCAACTTTTTCGGGAACATTTCCAAGCTAAAATCAATTTGTGCTTTTAATTTTTGGAGAAAATAAATGAAAAATAATTTATATAGATGCTACATGCATACATTGATTTAGCTTGTTAGAGAACCTCAATTTGTTTTATCTTTCGATTTATCTTTTTATTTCCTGTATAGGTGTGTATGCAGTTTTCTATAGAAGCTTTTCATTTCTTTTGTGTTTGTGGAAAGGTGTTTTTGATTGTTGTTTTAATATGCAAAAAGGATAGTGTGAGATCGCAGGCCGTGAAGATGTTCCAGTTGCAGAGGGCAGCTCTGAGCCATTGAAGGTATTTTAATATGTACTTTTGAGCTTCTCTTCTACTGTGGATTCGGTCAAATTCAGTTTTAATTGATTTGGGTTTATTTTGTGCTACATCCCCTTTTTGAGCTTCTCCTTTTGCTGGTATTAATTATGGTTTATTTTCTGTAAAAGGGTGGAACTCCTCGTGTTGCTGATTTTGTTCATGGTAAAGATGGTCTAGGGAACACATTCCTACCTTCACCTAAAGGTAAGAAAATTGAGAAGAGCGCTTGTGAGTTTTTGGTAGAGAAAGTCTCTGAATATCCTGGCGAAGTATCTGTGCTAGCACTTGGACCACTAACAAATTTGGCTTTGGTAAGTTGTACACTAATGTCTTGTACTCTATGGTTGCGTCCTTTAATGATTTCAAATTTTGTAGTTGTCTATATTTGTTGATTTGGTAGTGTCATTTCTATTATTAGGCAATCAAAAGTGATTCTTCGTTTGCAAGCAAAGTGAAGAGAATAGTCATACTCGGTGGTTCATTCTTTGCCTTGGGTAATGTGAACCCTGCTGCAGAAGCAAATGTAAGTGGTGATTTCTGTTTGTTATGCTTCTTGGAATTAGAAAAAGAAACGGACTAATTTGCTACGGCCATTTCCGTTTTTTATTTTGAAAGCTTCATGTTTGAAAAATTAGGGAGCAGAAATCTTATAATTCCATTTTAATGCAATTATGTATCTAAATAATAGTATCAAGTTATCGGTTTAAGACTGAGCCTTAATTTCTTTGTAAACGTTTCCTGAAATTCCACATTTCCTAATTTTCCATTATTTTCTTTACAGTTGACACAGTAAAATAGCTTGCCACTGTTCTAATTAAAATAACATGCTTGCAATTAATGGACATAACTGCCAATAAATGGCTTTCATCTCAATAAATTGTTGTGACTATTTTACTTGCAGATCTATGGAGACCCAGAAGCCGCAGATGTTGTGTTTACCTCTGGTGCAAATATTGTTGTTGTCGGAATAAACATTACAACCCAAACCCAATTCACAGGTGGGATTGTAATCCAATATTGTTTCAATTTCCGGGCTAGCTTGAGTCATTTACTTCTGCTCTAGGTCAGGCACCATAAGTTGAACACTGTCTTCTGATTTCAGATGCTGATCTCCTTCAACTGAAAGAATCTCAAGGAAAGTATGCTCCTTTCTTGAGTGAGATATGCAAATTCTATCGGGACTGGCATGTAAAATCTGATGGTGTCCATGGTAATTTTTCATTCTACTTCGATGCCGCAAGTTATGGTTGCTACATATATAGTCAATTATTGAAGTTGCCTTGGGAATGATGATTTGGCTTCTTTCAGGAATTTTCCTCCACGATCCCGTCAGTTTTGTGGCACTTGTGCGTCCAGATCTTTTTACATACCAGAAAGGGGTTGTGAGGGTAGAGACACAAGGCATCTGTGTTGGGCATACACTTCTGGACCAAGGACTGAAAATGTTTGTCCGAATTTAAACATACTACTTTTCACTATTTTCTTTTGCCAATATTAATATTGTGCTCAGCAAAATTTGATTCATTCATGCAGTTGGAATACGAGCAACCCATGGACGGGTTATTCTCCAGTTTCAGTTGCTTGGACCGTGAATGTCGAGGGAGTTGTTGATTATATCAGGGAGCTGCTGATGAAACCCTGAAGTATAGGCATTTGTACCACTACCCTTCTCACATTTCAAAGCTTTGGAAAATTATAGCAGGATAGCTTCTTACTTGCAAAAATTATGTATAAGGTCATTTTCTTTATTTCATTCTATGTCAATCAAAACTGAATATTAGAATTCACAATGTTCACCATTTCCACCTTCAACCTGATAAATTCTAAACTCATTTAGATAAAAATTTCATGTACCAATGAAATTTATTTAGATTTTAATCATAATTATAATTTATTTATTTTTTATGACTAAAAAAATTATAAATTTTTTAATTGAGTCAACAAACCAATATTTTTAACTCACTAATATATGGTGTATAGGGTTAGATTCAAATTGTTTTGGTTCGTTAATAAATGAGTCGAATTGGCTTGACTCACTAAGTGATCAATATGTGATGGGTCATACTAGACCAAACGAGTGACCTATTTTATTTTAACAATTCTAAGTTAAATAATTGAAACTAATAATTTAAAAAAAAAAGAAATAAGAATATGTCAACTTAATATTATTAGAAGTAATTTTAATATATAATTTCATACAATTTTAATAGTATTAACTAAACTAATTATTTTGTTTCAATTATAACTAAATGGGAACGCATGTGCAGTAGCGTTTTAGGTCTAATATTTTTATGATATACAATATAATTAAAAAAATCTATAAAACTATTATTACAATAAAAATCATTAGTAAAACTTAAAAATTAAAATTAGAATAAAATATTTTTTGTATTTCTTTGTAAAAAAAAAGTATTAAATTCCAGAAAGAGTGTATGCGTTTTCTTATTTGTTTTGTTTTTAAATTTCACAAATATAATGATAAATAAAATTTAAGTTTAATATTCAAAATACATTGTAAAAAATTACAAATTAATATTTATTATTTATTTTAATAAATAAAATACATTAAAATAATTTTAAAGATAAAATTATAAGAATATATGTGTATGTTTTTGTAATATTATTTATTACTATAGATGAATTCATTATTATTTGGTCCTATACAAAAACTACAGGAAAAAAGGTATTTTTCAAAGCGTTAATAACTTATTAAGGAAAGAAAAAAAAAATTTGTTTTCTAGTTGGTATAAGGTAATATTTGAACCAAGAAATTTAATTAATTATTTATTTTATAAATATTTTGAAATATATGTATAAACTTAAATTTAGGATATATTACAGCACGTTTAAAGGAATTTAATTTGATAGTTTTTCTTCAAGTTTATTAATTAAAGGAGATTTTGGGCCGCCAACAGCGTTTAATTGCTAATATTTATAGCAAAGCCCAACATCGAATGTAACTGAAAAGGGAACGCACGTGGGTCTGATCTTAACGACACTATCAATCCAAATTCAATTACATCTAGTGGATTAAAAATCTGTATTTACTTAAATTACTTTTAAATAGGGCATAAAAATATTAAGTTTTTCTCAAAATCAATTTATGTCTTAAAAATATTTTAGATTTAAATTAATAATAAATAACATAAAAAATATCAGTAATTTGTGTAGAAATGAGAATATTAGTTATTCATTAGTAATTATAATTTTTGGCTTTTGACCATTATAATTTTTAAACATTCAGATCGTTAATTATTTTAATTTTTTCTCTAATTGAATTATTAAATCCAACTTTAACTATTTCTATATTGAAATTTTCTTTTACACCCTCCAGTTTTAAATATTTTCCAAAACACTCAGTAAATTAATATTTGTATTATAAACTTAAATGACAAATAAAAAGTAAGAACAGTTAACATATCTTATTAAATATTTGATAAGTATTGTTTAAAGGAAACATTTTTAATGATTTTATATTTTGAATATAGAAATAATTTTACTGAATATTTTTAGTTTCAGTTTTTGACTACTATGTTTAAAACATGAACTCACATTTGACTGCACACACTATTGAAATCAAGCAAAATTACATTGGGATAGAAAAAAGTTGAAAAAATTGAGTAACCTCCTAGTTTGATTACTATGTTTATATCTTGATACCAATAAATCAATAGTTGTTCACATCTTGCACTAACCCTAATTTTATTTCTAATTACAATTCACATCATGGATTAAGTGATCTCCACCATTGAATATGGGCACTAAAGTGTTGAAGAAACTTTTGAAATGATTTTGGGTCAGCGATAACTACGAGTCAAGTGGTTGCAAATGGACCGGTCCACGCGGCACGTGCATTATTTATTTATTTTTTTTGTATGCCACAAACAAACGAACGAATTTGGTAAATAATTTTAATTGTGTTAACTTATATATTGTCTTTGTTTGAAAAAAAAATAAAATTTATACGCGCGTTAACTTTTTGAGGATTAAATTATTTCTTAATTGATACAATAAAATTACTAATAGATTCACATTTTCAAAGAGCAATATTGAAAATCATGAGGACACTTGAATTCTTCACTTGTCAATTTGTTTTATTTTTTAATATTTTTTGTCCATCAAGTTTTGGTGAATTTTAAAATTAATTCCTCTTTGAAATTTTATACAAATTTAATTTTTCATCTTTAGAAATGCATGAATTTAGTATTTTTTATCTAATTTTGTTAAATTTATTTGACATTTTAAACACATTTTATAATAATATTTAAGTTAACATTGAAGCGAAAATGTATCAAACGGTATAAACAATTCAAATAATATCATGAGATACGCTTGAAACGTAAGATAAACTTAACAAAATTGGATTAAAATGACTAAATTTACGCATTTTAAAAGATGAAGTACTAAATTGGTCAAAAATTATAAAAATGAACTAATTCCAAATTTTATTAAGAGAAAAAAACATATTTAACTTTTTTTTTATTGAAAAACGATCTCAATTTTTAAAACAATTACGAACATGATTACTTTTTAATTAAATTTTAAATTGAATTCAATCAAATATTTATTTCTTACACCTAATTTTCGGTATTTATAATTCTAAAGGTCGACAAAGAAGAGTATAAACACAAAAAGCAACGTTTTGTTTATTGCGATTTTAACAACATTCCGAACGTTGTTTTGACTTGTATTGTAGGAAATATCTTTTAGTTTTAGTTAAGACATCTAAACCAATTTTCAATTTCTACTAAATAGTTTGGAAGTATGTTTTACACTTTATTTAATCTAATTAAAAAGTAAAATTCACCTTAAACTTTTAGTTAATTTAAAAATTACTGCCAATAACTACTTTAATTTTTGAACTTTTACTTAAATTTAACTCAAATATTTCGTCCGAAAGTAAATTTACTTGTATAACTTTTAGTATATGTCTTATTAAAAATGTAGAGAAAAACATATTAATTTGAAATTATGATATCCGTTTCTTCGTTTTTTGAACTCCTCAATAATTTAAATTTAAATAATTTTTTTAAAAAAGTAATTACTTAAAAAGTCTATGATAAATAAATATAATTAAAAATTAGTTATAGAAAAATATATAATAGTTACGATTTCATTTTATATTCTTAAAAAAAATTTATACAAAATATTAAAAAAATATTTAAATTAATTATAGTATAAGAATTTAGAAAATAATATTAAATATATAATTTTTAAAATTTTTATACTTTAAACCTTTTCTGTGAAATACAAAAAGAAAATTTCATGAAAAAGACTAAAAATTTATGTATCATAAATATAAAACTAAGACTTAATTATATTTTGAATACTTAATAAATTTAGAAATTTTTAATTGAGTCCTTAATAATTATAATTTTGTTGTGATTTATTGTATTTTCGATATTTTAAAATTTTTCAATTGAGTTTCTGCTGTTAAATATTTATATTAAGTGTGTGTTGTGGTAGTTATTTTCTAGTGTAACCTTCTTTAAATGTTCACATATCGTCATAATATTTTATTACAGGAGATCTTTTCTAAATGTTAACTGTATTTAAAGAAAATTGTTTCTAACTTTAATTAAAATTATAAATAAAAAAATTAAAAATTAAAATTTCATAATTTCATATTTTTGTAATTTCATAATTATATAATTATATATTTATATATTTATATATTTTAAATTTCTTAATTATGAAATTATATATTTTATTTTTTTAGTTTTTTTAGTTTTTTAATATTTTAATTTTATAAATTTTTATTTCATAATTTTAAAATTATATATTATATATTTTTGTTTTGTATTTTTTAATTCATAATTTATAATTTTAATTAAATTTAGGAATAATTTTCGTTAAATTTAGTACATATTTGGGAAAGTTGTGAACATCATCATCACTATCTCTTGTAGTAAAATATTATGTGATAACTAGGGATGTCAACGAGGCGGGTAGGGTACGGGTAGTAGCTCCCCCGTACCCTACCCGCTGGATAAATATTTGCCTCGTATCCGTATCCATATCTGTCGGGTATCCGTTATGCGGGTACCTGTCTATTTTTTTTCATATCTGCGGGTATCCACGGGTATCTGCGGGTATTTACAAAAATATTTTAAAAAATAAATATTTAACCATAATTAGTGCTTAGATTAACAAGTCCTATTTCTCTAATTGATTCTAGTAAAACAAACAAATAAAAAATCACTACCAATTTCTATTGTAGTTTATTTTTGAATAAAATATTAAAAAAATTACTAACTTCATCAATGTCCACCTCTTGCAACATTGTATAAAGTTTCATGTTGTCCAATTTTAATCTAGAAGAGCCTTAAAACATAAGAAGTTCAGTAAAAATTTCTAACAATCACTTAATTA
>Ga0214542_1001726_pt1 | contig 45164 bp, 26 predicted proteins | sample CNSS1metaG_FD_160096 | JGI IMG/M metagenome (GOLD analysis project Ga0214542, IMG submission 160096) | Root nodule microbial communities from cowpea collected in UCLA plant growth center, Los Angeles, California, USA - CNSS1 | ecosystem: Host-associated > Plants > Roots > Nodule | place: USA... | reverse complement strand
CAATGTTTTTTAAATTTATAAGTTATTTGTTTTTTTAAAATATATTAATTTAAAGTTAATTTTTATTCTATTAAATTTTTTACTGTTTATTTTTCCAATAAATTTAAATTAAAAAAATAATGAAAATTCATATATTATGAAAAAAAAAATAAAACAAAAACAAAAAAACAAACAAAAAAATTTTGGAAAGGTGAAGTCGTTATGCATAACGACGACTTTTTTTAAAAACAAAATCGTTATAATATAGTACGACATCACTTTTGAAAAAAAAAATAAAGAAACCGGTCAGGGGGAGGACGACTTCACCTCCGATGTCGTCCTCTTCCCTGACGACTTGATCTATTTTCGCAGAAAATTTAACGAATCCATTTATACAAATTCGACTTCTAACAGACCCCAAAATACAAAAAAGCCAAGCTAGATAAGTTAAAATTTATTCTAACAATATAGAGTCTCATAAAATTTGTCTAATAATTGATGTGTGTTTGTTTACTTTATAATTCTGTAGAATCTTTCTTCCAATGTTTCGTTGACTACCTGAGGTTTGTAATGGAGCTTTTATTATTTTATTTGCTTCCATTAATATATTTGTATGGTCTGTGCAGAAAAAGATATGCATCTTTTGTAGCTGTCATTAATGGTATTTAATGGGTATCTCCGTTTGACAAATATCGTTTAGTTGAATTCTGTAAAAATGCTTTCTAGATTTTTCTCTGCGCAGCCTAATACAGAGTAGCTAGAACAATGGGTAGTAAAATTTGTTGAATGTGGAATTGAATTGTAACGTTGTGTTTATGTTGTGCATAGTATTACGTCAACATCAGATTTTTCTGTTAATAGTTTCTGGTGCATCTCACAACAAGTAATTATGTAATGGTTACTGTCATTAATACTTTTGAAGTTTGAGAACTGAGAAACAATATTTTCTAAGATGTAGAAATGGTCAAGTAGTACATCACTTTTGACCACGTAATGTGTGGTGTTTATTTTCTTGCTTTGATTTATTTATTTTCATCACAACAATTACAAAATAAAAATTAGCAAGTCTATTATATATGTATATGCATAATTATAGGCATTAATTTTATATTAATTATGGAAAATTTTAAAACACAAATGAGTTACTTTAGGAAATTTAAAATGGCGATGACCAAGGCTTGCTTGTGAAAATGGAAAGTTTTCATATTTGGTTTTTTCACAAATAGATGAAGATGTGAGGGAAGGCGAAGTTTTACAATGATGATTTTAAGTTTAACTACTGGTACGTGGGATGAGATTTTTTTTTCTTCTATTTATATATTAATCGATATTATTTTTTGTCAAGAGACTAAGTATTTATTGATGATTACACAGAATTTTTTTAATTCAACAAATACTACTAAAATAGATTTTAATTTTATATTAGAAGGTAAAATTTAAGTCTAATTCATCTTTTAAATCATATTGTAAAATAATATTTGTTTACTTGACGTATAATTTAGTTTTATTTTTTCTTGACATTGTCATACTTATGTTAACTCGTATTCTCAATAATTTACAAAAGTTTATGTAAATTTAATAAAAGTTTCGACTTTAAATTTGTTCATTTTTGTTTGGGGAATTTTTTTCATTGTTGATGAGAGTCTTATGGTCTCTAAAAGAACATAGAGGAAAATTGGTAGTAGATTAATGGTTAAATTTGTTTTTGGTCCTGCAACTTTTAGTGAAAATTGGAATTAGTCCCTCTCGAAAACTTTGAACCAATTTAGTCTCTTATCTTTATAAAGGTATGAATTTAATCTTTTAAACCAATTTTTCTTTTTAAGTTTATTTGATGTTTCAAATGTGTTTTCTCAGTTAACATTGAAGCGAACATGTGTCAGATGGAATAAAGAAACTAAAATAAATTTAATAAAAATTTGTTAAAAGGATTAAAGACACGCATTTCTAAAAATAAGAGACTAAATTGGTTTAAGATTTCTAAAAAAGACTAATTCCAAATTTTACTAGAAGTCGAAGAATAAAAACATATTTAAATTTATATTTAATTAAAAAAAAAGATACTATCTCTAATATTTTGTGAGTTGAAAGAGGATAATTGATTGTAGATTGCATGTTTTGGGTGCAAAGTGGCAACATATGAAAAGAAGGCATAATAATATCTTTGTTCCATTTCATGCGCCAAATGACGAAACTCATATCTCAATAAACTTGGACTCTTGCGGGGCATTTATGAGCTTAAGACATTCTTTCTTTTACCATTGCAATGCCATTACCAAATATCTCAAATCAACCATTTTTCAAAGGAATTCATTGAAAAAATGCTATCAAATGAAGCAGAGTTTGATTAATATAATTTTTAAGGTCACGTATCGCTAAAAGTTTGTATTGTAGTTGCACCTTAATGAGTGAAAGAAGAAGACCAACTCATTTTACACTTTCATTCTCAAAATCTAATCCTTCAGATCAATCAAAGATACATACCAAATCTAAAAGATAAGATCACTCATCAGTTTTTTTTTTTTTTTCAAAAGAACCAACAACACAATATATCTCTACAACAGTTTCAATTGTTTTCTTAAACATTTTTATAGAAATAGAATATATATATATATATATATATATATATATTGCTTGAATATGAAATTCTAAAAATAAATTAAAATTTAAAAAGTTTATGAGAATAATTTCATTACTTAAATTTATATAATATTAAATTTTACTCACAATACAAGGTATGAATTTGAATTTCTGTCATAATTGCATTTACATTTTATCTTTCTTCCTTTTATATAATTTTATTGTTTTAATATCTTGATCAAGTCTGCGCAATGTTAAACAGATCAAAATATTCATCGTTGAGCATTGTGAGCTCAACGGTAAAACCACATTCAACAAAAAAAAAATAACATATGAATTAATATACATAGAAATAGTTATAGTCAATATTAGCTAAATATAGCCTTTATCAAAGTCAGTAAAAATATTCTTGTTTAAACCAATTCCCTCATAAAATCTTCATCAACTAATATTTTTAAATTATTAAATACATTTTAATATTATATAAAAAATATTTAATAATAAACAAAATATGCTAAACCAACAATAAATTTGTAATTTTCTTTTGTTGGTTTTATCATTAATTAGCTGGACAAATTTCTTTTCCTTATCCTCATATTTATCTTCTTCTTACGTTATATATTGGATTGGGTGAGTTGAGTTTGTCGTGTTGGGTAGTCATTTTTTGTTGGGGCTCACCACAATTAAGTCTGGGAAATCGAACCCTAATTCGTGACAAAAGTGTTATTCTCAGTTCAACTATTTCCAATTCAACCGTTTCAGCCCAAAAACAACAAAAGTACATGCTTCTTTAGTTAAAGTGCCAAAAACCTTATAAGTAAGAGACTTCAGATCCAACAAAAACAATACCCTAACTTAACAAAAAAAAATTAATGTATTTTAAAATTCTAAAATCAGTGGCCACAACACAGTAAAAAAATCCAAATTCGATTGCATATATCTCTGAGTAAAAATGCATTTTTTTAATTCAAAAACATTAATTTTTTCAATATATGTAGTTAATTGGAGTTTAACATAATACAATAACCAAAGAGAGATAATTAAAAGAATTGAAAAAGAAAAAGAATAAAAAAAGTTTGGTGATATTTCTCTTTCTGTTTACACATTGAATACACTCCTATGATCTGCTTTCTCTTTTGAGGAAGAAAGAGACTGCATTGTTTTGAATATATTTAAAAGTTCCATTGCAAATAATTCAGAATTAAGTTTGAAGAGGTTGATGGAAGGGTTTGTTCTCCATATCTAACCATTTCTTGTAGGAAACTGCTAACATCATTTCACACTCTTGTCATCATTAGGTTAAACTATTATGATATATTCCTTCCTCTCTTATGCGTGCACATGTTGCTGATAGGGACTTCAATTCACAGATCAAAAGTTACAACTCTCTCTTAACTCACCTCTTTCTATTTTTATATCATCTCCAACTTTTTCATTTCTCATTTCTATTAAATATGGGACTTACAATAATTCAAGTTATTAATTTCAACACTCAACACCTTTGCACATCTAATTTTTGTACCTAATTTCTTGCCCAGCCGAAACTGCAGATGTCACATGTTGTTGGGTCTGTAAATTAAGCGAACAAAAAGTAGCATCTCCAATTGACTCCAACGCTACTTTTGTTATGGCTAAATGAAGGAGACATGGTGCAAAAAATGGGAATGAAGTAACAGCAGAAAACTCAAGAAAAGAAGAAAATAGAATTGGATATGGTAGTAATAAAATAATAAGAGATGTGACGACAGAGTTGAAAATGAAGTGAAACGTGACGTTTACACGAAGGTCTCATTTTGCTCCCCACATCGCAGATTAATTGGATTTATAGAAATGCCAATACAATACGGAAAATCCGATAATTCATGAACTTTCGTTAAGGCCCTCAGAAACACTTTCAGGAACTTGGAAGCTACGTCTCTTGACCCTTTTGCTTTGCTTTGCTTTCTTTCTTTCTTTTCTTTGCATTGGTGTTGATATCTCAAAAGGATATTTGGAATCTTCTTTCCTCTCTTACCCTTTTTCTTTATCTTCCTCTCACACTCTCTCCCACTCCACTACCCTACAATTTTCGACAGGACACAACGCACCCAACAAAGTATATAACAACAACATATACGTGTGTTAGTATCGGACATTCTTTAGTACAACTAAAGTTGGAGTCTTGGTTTGTGTTTTTCATTTTTTTTGGACGAGGTTTTGGGATGGAGGGTTTAGCAGGTTTGAGCCATCTTTTTGTGACAATATTTCTAACTGGGTTTGGTGGTGTCATAGCTATTCCTTCAATCACAGATGTTACCATGGCTGCACTTTGCCCTGGTCAAGATCAGTGTTCCCTTGCCATTTACCTCTCCGGTATCCAACAAGCTGTGAGTAACACTCTTCATTTTCATTTCATTCTCTTCAAATTCTCAATTTTGTTCCCTCCTTTCAATCAACTCATCTTCAAACACTTCCACAAAAACTCTCACATACTAAGTTATGTCTTTTATTCATTTATCAGTCGGTTTTAGTTTACGTGATTTTTTGCAGAGAAACTACTATAAATATCTGATATGGACTTTCTGTATATTTTATATTTTCTGAACTGCGGTGTTCGGTTGAACGTTTTCTGCTAAGATAATTTTGGGAAACAGCAACAATTGTTATATGATAGGGTAGAATGTTCTGCTTTAATTGTTCACACTATTTTAATACCAACACCAGTTACATAAAAAAGTGGTAATAGTTTAATGTTTTTTGACCAAATGTTTTGGTTGTACGAGTTTTTTAATTTTTAATGTGGTTAAACTTCAAAGTCACTTCACGCTATAAAAGGAAAATTGAATTGCTTTACATATGTAACTTGTTTTTGTTTTGTTATGTAAACATGCTCTTTTTTTCATGTGCAAGTTACTTTCCCGTTTTAGCGGTGATGTGTTTATATAGTTATAATTTTCTTACACCAGAGAACAAAACCAGTATGATAATTTTGTAGATGTATAATTTTACCAGAGGTAAGTATATACTTCTGCACTTGCATAACTTTACACACAAAAACATAAATATCAAGTCTTTTTCTTTGAAATTTTGCATTTTCTAAAAATGTATTTTTTATTTAATTAGTAGCTGCATAACTTTTTCTTCTGTGGTGAGAATGTGGTGACAGTGCACCCACTATTGGAGTGGATGGATGAATAATAAAAAGAAAAAGAATGAATGAAAATGGATTGATGTTGCAGATGGCTGGAGTGGGGTCAGTGGTGATGACACCACTTATAGGAAACTTGTCCGACAGATATGGCAGGAAAGCCTTGATCACTCTTCCTCTCACTCTCTCAGTCATTCCTTATGGTTTGTACACTTTACTCTATTTTTCTATTTTTCTATTCACCCTTTATATTCAAATTTTAAAAAATAAATAAATTTCGTTAATATTTTCAATCAGAGTGAAATTATAATTTTCTTATACTCAAGTTTGGAGAAAATATTCTCTTTAACAATTTGTAAAATAGTACTTTTGAAAAGAAAAACTAGTAAGATTGTAGTGTTGACGAATTCATAGACATGCTCCCTTAGTGGGAAGCCTAATGATTGATTATTACTAATGCATCCGTATGAATATAAAACATATCTTAACGAAAATAATTATACTTGTTTTTCATATTTACCCATTAAATTTTAGGATAATATAATTACAAAATTTGACTTTATCTACTACTGTTTAAAAAGTAGCCGGAAGAATATGGGAATCTGTCCAGACTTTCTCTTATGTTCGTGCTGTACGATATTGTTATAGATATGATTGCATGCTTGACAGAGAGAGAGTGTGTGTGTGTTTGGGATAAGGAATGAAATGAACCAATAAAACTCCCTCAATTTTTACTTTTATCATAAATTAATGGTTTTTCTTGTACTGTCTAAACAAAACAGTCTTTCGTAAATGATTCATACAACAAGGCTATCGAACATGGATTATGGTCTTAGAAAATAAGCTATGCATACTTTAACAAATATAAGAATTTTGTGAATTAATGTGATATGTTTGCAGTGATATTGGCATATAGCAGGGAGACCCAATTCTTCTATGCGTACTTCGTTGTGAGAACTCTTGCTTCCATGGCAGGCGAAGGGTCCTTCCACTGCCTGGCTTTAGCATATGTGGTACTTCTCATAGCTCCATCTCAAACTAAAATTAACTCATTAAGATCATGGTTAGGAAGAAGAGTTAATTTATTTTACTTTCTTATTTCATTGTAAGTGTCTACAAAAGAATTTATTCAAACAAGTCATAGATTCATCAATACATACAGAAAACGGTTGTTGGCCAGTGAAATCTATGATGACAGCATAATACTAGCCATGGCACAAAAATTTGACGTGTGACATTTTGATGTTACGTGTATAGGCAGACAAGGTTCCAGATGGGAAACGAACATCTGCATTTGGGATACTTGCTGGTGTTGGATCAGCATCATTCGTTGGTGGAACACTAGCAGCTCGTTTTCTATCCACTGCCTTGACATTTCAGGTTCCATTTCCCTTTCTATTATTTCTATTATGATTCCTACATCGATCGTTGTGATAAACTGATGGTTCTATATATATGACAATGTTCATACATATATAAGATATTTGACACTACTTTTAACCAAAATTTTAAGATAATGTTGCTATAGATATTTATTTTTATATAGTATTTAACTTTGTCTATTCTATCTGACATGAGACTTTTGACTAACACTTAGATTTTTTCTAATCTAAATCATACCCTTTTTCTTGTTTTCCAACATATACATAATTTGGTGTAACTATTCAGGTTGCTGCTGTCTTGTCAATGATTGCATTGGTGTACATGAGGATTTTCCTTAAGGATAGTGTACCTGGTGGTGGTGTGAGGCAGCCATTGTTGAAAGAGGTGGAGGAGACATGTGCTGAGGATGATTCATCACGAAGGGCAACAGGAGCATTCAAGAAACTTCCCTCTCTGGGGGATTTGATTTGCTTGGTCAAGTGTAGGTAAGCAAGGGTTTTTATTAATTTAGGTTTATAGATCGGACAAAATTTCGAATTTGATGGAGTTGTTTGATTTCACATTTTTGCAGTCCCACGTTCTCACAAGCAGCAGTTGTTTCGTTCTTCAATAGTCTTGTAGAAGGTGGCTTGATGGCTGTATTGCTGGTAAAGTATTGCTTTCCATACTGAACATAGTCAATTAAAGTTTGTCAGAACTAAAGTTTTGTTAGGTTTGGATTGAAAGCCTCGAAGTGAAACTTTAATTATGATTGGAGAACTAGATTAAAAGCACCTAAAGAATTACACTTCAGTTTTATTGGAAAAACTACTGTAAAAAGTGATTAATTAAATTTCTTACTACATGCAGTATTATTTAAAGGCACGGTTTCAATTCAACAAGAACCAGTTTGCAGATTTGTTGATGATTACTGGGGTTGGAGCTACTCTTGCACAAGTACGCCCTGAGTCCTAGCATAGCTAGCTGTCTGTTATCTTAACATGTTCTTCAAACAACTCAATATTTTTAGTTACCCAAAATTCTGTTTGGAAAATTTACTTGCTCTAATGGCCGTGTGGATGGTTTTGTGTACTTGCAGCTATTTCTCATGCCCGTTTTAGTGCCTGTTATAGGAGAGGAGAAGCTGCTCTCCACAGGGCTCTTGATTGGCTGCATAAATGTAAGTTCAAGCTTACTCTTCTCAAAATTTCCTAAAGTGTATAACAAATGTGCACACTGAAGCTAATTATGGCACTTCTCAATGTATGGTGCTATGCAGGTCCTAGTCTACAGCATAGCATGGTCAGGATGGGTAATTTTCTTAAACATTTAGTTATTCTCTTATCACTTTTAGAAACCAACAAGCCTTAAGAACTGTTGAAAACGATGCAGGTTCCTTATGCTCTAGCAGGTTGCTCTATATTCACAGTTTTTGTGCGGCCAAGTGTAAGTTTTCTAACGTATCAGTTAAACCCTCAACAAATTGCTTTTGTTTTATTACTTTGAAAAACTCTCTGATCTATCACAACGTGGCTGGCACAGTTATGCAGCATTGCATCGAAGCAAGTTGGACCTACAGAACAGGTATCCCCAACTGAAAAAAAAAAAAAAAAAAAACTTGAGTTTCCTGCTTTTTCTTAAGTATTTTCTCAGAATGTTCAGTTTCTGAGAATGCAAACTCTACAATAATTCAGTTGTTGAAAGTCAATCTGCAACCATGAGCAACAACTCTGTTAAACTTCACATGTACATGCACTGCACAGAATTGATATCTTCCTTTCTCTTTCGGTCTTACTGATGAGTCTTTGATATAGGGAATGGTTCAAGGATGTCTTTCAGGAATTAGTTCCTCCGCCAACATCATTGCTCCGTTAGTTTTCAGTCCACTGACAGGTATAACTAAACTTAGAAGTATAATATTAAGATTTCTGAGAAGAAAAAAAAACAAAAACTGATAAGCTTCTCCATCCATCGTATGCAGCCTTATTCCTGTCAGAAAATGCTCCGTTTTATTATCCTGGCTTCAGTCTGCTGTGCCTTGGGCTAGCGATGGTAAGATGAGCGTAGCATTACATTCATTAGCAATATATGATTTTGTAATCATTCACTTTTAGTTCATCTGCTACTAACTGCTTGAACTTTTCATCATCATTCTTAATTTGTTTCTGTCAACGTTCCTTGGTCATGTACTGAAAACATCACACGTTGTATTTCAGATGATAGCATTTTTTCAGAGTCTAATGATCCGAGCTGCTCCTCCTATTGTGGTTGGAAAAAATAGCAGTAGCCGCTGCACGGATACTTTGGTCTGAGATGATGATTACTATGCTCTCGATCGGGCAATAAACATTATCCCTTACTGCTTCATTTTGTCTCAAATTGTTGTTCATATTCAGACGATAAATTAGAAAGATGGCAGAAGGAATAGCACTGTAAGCATAGATTATATCTCCATGTATGCTTGGGCACTTGGAGATATAAAACAGTAAATACAAAAATACAAAAAAATATATATATATAAGGAGATGTTGGTTCTGAAAAATATTAATCCGTTGAACCAGCAACAGAACCACAGATTTCTATGGAATTATTAAGAGGAAATGTGAAATATGTTCATGAACCATAGGATCTCACTAGTTACTGCTTAGGCATTCTATCTTTGCAATGTTGACCATTGTATGCAAACATCCTTGAGCCTTAGCACTATTTAGCTTACACTTCTAGGAAGTATATTTTTTTTTTTTCAAAGTTTCCACTCCTTAGTCATCAGTCAGGAACTTAGTAACTTTTATATTATGAATGAAACAATTCAGTTTGAGCCAAGTAATGCTACGATTGATTTTACTATTTAAGTTTGCGTGCATGAATCTGAAACGAGAATGGTTATAAAAATGGAAATAAAATCTCATAAAGGAAATAAAATGGGAAAACAAAAACTAGGGTGGAGGAAAATAGTAATGGCCGGAACTGTCAGAGACACCATAGTAAGCATGACAGAAATCAAAGGAAAAAATTATTTAATGTCTAGTACATTATCAAATTGATAATCATACAAATGAGTTCAAAGCTATATATAAACATGTTACTGTACGAGTCCCGTACAAATTTTACTATAAAGCGTGAAAACCTAGAGAATATACAAGACATCTAAACTGAACTTCGATACAATGAGGCAGAAAGTATATGCTCCATAAGACAATTCACTTATGAAATGGGAAATATGTCATTGTCGTCATCGTTATCATCCATATACCTAAACTTAAGATCATCCCATCCTTCTCCTTTAAACTTAAAACTTGAATTCAAATAGCAATTTGTCTCCTGAAACAAGTTCAAGTGATCCACCAGCTTATGATACGCATTGCATCCACAGCACTGACAACAATGACAAATGGTCAACATCTTGCTTTAAGGTTTTAGAGTTCAGCCCTCGCCCCATACACACATTAATTATGTAACAATATGTTGAAAAAACCATATACAGACATGCTAATTGAGAAAATAAACTTATGTATCAAAATATTATAATATGTATAAAGTTATAACATTATCAACTTTTTAGTATTGAACTAACTACAAGTCTATTTCTCTAACATATGGTAGTCTCATGGTATTCTAGTAAGTAGAAGACAACCAGAGAATAGATAAAACATCTTATTCTATGATAATGTCACAGAATATATAAAAACCAGTTTTTCAAAAACCAGACTGCACCAATTAGTCTGATTGGTTGGTTCAACCATGAACAAGAAATCAACCAGTTTGATCAAGCCACGTAAAGCATTAATTTAAAACAAGCTTTAGAACCATTTAACCACAAAAAACCAATCTGTTTGTACATGAGCCAGACCAATGTTCTAAAATTGAAGTTTTGTGCAGGTATCCAACTTTTCTTTTGCTTGTTATTTTTATACATACAATGACAAACATTCATTCCATTTACACACGCATAACAGTTCAACCAAAGTTTTCTCATAAAACCATGAATCAGTTCCGTTTTGCAAACTGCTATTAGTTTATAATTTGGCTCCAACTTCAGATCAAGAAAATCAGAGACATGTGATGATAAGATAAGGGTTAAGGTTAACAAAAGCAAAAGGTTACCTGCACAAAGACAGTGCCATCAGTGTAAGCATGGGGATTAATAGCCCGTGTAGTTCGCTGGCCACAGATGGTACAAGTAAAAGCCACCAGCATCCTTCTCCTAGGGGATTTTGTGAAGAGAGACCATGGGAAAGTGGAGATGTTCCCAGATTCATTACCCCTACCAACTGCAGGAACAGAAGGACCTTCCATCCCTGAACCAGTGGTCCATCCTCTACCCACCGCAGCACTCAGTACCAGTCCCATCGCAGCATCCTGACCCAACAAATTCTTATCAGAATTTAATAACTTTCATGACCAAAAGAAATACACTTTTATGCACATCACTTGAATCTTTTAGATACCGATGCAAATTTAACAACAGATTTTGGAAAAGGAATAGCAAAATTAAATATTTCCGTGGCAACAATTTTATTTTTATTCATTGCAACATTTCACAGAAGGTAACCGACCCTTTGAAATTTCACATATGTTAGGCATGGAAATGCATTGAAGCATAAATTTGGGGATATGATTAACACAGTTGATTTATTTTTCTTTTTGATAAAAAAAAACAGTTTTTTATCCATTAAAAATAATGCAACTGACCCTTAAAAATTCAGGATAAGTTATGCACAGAAACTGATTCAAGTTGAACAAAAAGAACGTACTTTGGACAGAGGGGAAAGGGAGAGGCAGCGATCACTGATAATTGGAAGGGTGTTATCCTTGGCGTCTGAATCGCGAGCATCATCACCTGAAACAAAACAGAAAATTGAAGAAAAATGACGCAGAAAACAAAAGGGTAAGCAAAAAGAATATAATAGAATACGCACGCTTGGAGGGTAATCGAAATTGGAGAGTCTTGGGAGGATAAAGAGAGGTTCTTCTCGAAGGGAAAATCGAAAAGGGAGAAAAGGAAGATGGAAGAGCTGCAGAAGAAGATGTGGCCAAGGTTTCCATCATCAATCAGATTGTGTTGTCTTCTCAGACAGAACAAACTAAACTAAACGAAACCAAGAATCCAATTCCTTGTCTAAGCTTCTTATTTCTAATTTCTAAATACCACAGAATATGTTAACACCACAAAATAATAAACTATATATAAAATATCAGAGGTTGTCTCATTTCTTTTTAGTCAATTAAATTTTACTTTTATTATTAGTTTTATACACCACTCATGTTTTTCATTAATAATATATTAAATTAATTAGAATGTAATTTTAATCGAGGTATTTTGACTTATTAATAGATTTATTAACTTTCCATTTAAACAAAAAGTTAATTATTATAACAATTTTCAGAAGAAAAAAATGTTTAAGATAATACGTCTAGAAATAGTGTTTTAATAGAATAATACATTCACCATGTTACTCGATTCCTTTTATATACAATAAATATTCACTTAAATTTATATTTTTGACATTGAGAATTTAATAAAGATTTAACTAAAATATAGATATATAAAAATTTAAGTTATATTATAATATAAAATGTTACGTCATATAATTACATTATAAAATATTATAGATATCTGAAATTTTTAAAGATTGTAAAAATATGATAAATATAAGATATAAGATGGTATAAAAGATAAATTGAAAGACTTGTTATTATATATATATATATATATATATATATATATAACAGAATATAAAATATAAATAATTGGTTTGGATGTTGAAGTTGACCAATATAATGTTATCTTCAAATTATTATAAAGTGTTATCAATCTTAACGTCAAAGTGAGTTGAAAATTCTCTTTATCTTATTATTGGATTAGTTAAATCAAGTTAAGGACGTATTTTTTATCCTTCGTTGCATTTTACAAAATGATCAGTTGATAATCACAAGTGAACAAATAAAAGACAATTATCAAATGACTCTACATGATTTTTTCTAAAAATAAAGTTACAAAATTATTAATCCGATAATTTTTCATTTCCAAATACATGATTTATGCAAAATACGAATTTAGATGATTACAAATTTAAATGAATGTCTAAAATATATATATATATATATATATATATATTAGAATTTATTTTTATCAGAGTTTAATTTATGAGTTAATATGTAAATATTTTTTACATTATCAATCAATTGGGAGTTGTTATAATGTAATGTAAAATTAGTGTTTTCTCACGTCGAGCACAATTATTTAGATTAACTTATCATTGTTATTAATACAATGTTGATAATTGAAGTTTCTTTATTAGTTTATCAATGATGACTGGAAATTTTCCATGTTGACATTACTAAAAAACACTCCTAACTAGTATAGATAACTAACAAACTATTGCCCGAAACTATAAACAAAAATTAACGTCTCAAATGATAAAATAAATATTGCAGACAACAACAAAAAATTATCTTGGCAAACATCACAAAAAAATATTAATCTCACCTTCACAAAAAAATAATCTCCCTAATGTTTGACCTAAAATTTCTAACTAATATCAAACAAAAAATAATAATAATCAACAAAAAAATATTATAACAACTTAAATTAAAAAAAATAAAATGCTAACCGACATCAGTCAAAAAGTTTTATCCCAACAATTTCTGGATCTCGAACAAGCCAATAATATCCGAAATTAAAATTGAATTGAGAAAAAAATTCAAACTACAACATATAAATATGAGAATATAAAAAATTTTAAATTCCTACATTTTAAATCAAATTTAAATTTCTATAATAATAAACAATTCAATTACTTTAATGAAATTTTAGAATTTAAATTTCTTTTTAAATTCTTTACTCAAACAATATATTAATTTCAGATTCTCTAAAAAAATTTAATTATCCTACTAAAATTGTCTATCCAAACAAATTATAATGGTATAAAAATAAACATTTATTTTATCCCATGAACACATTAAAATACTAGAGGCTCTGTGAATCATCACCATTCCCATCATCTGCATATAACTCGATACAGAATAAAAACACAAGTCACACACCATGAATAACTAAAATCTGTGAGCAGAACAAACAGAACTCATTAAAAAAATGGCAACAAATAAATTTCGAGGGCAATTGTACGTAGAATATTGTTTAGACAGTATGCAATATTCCAGTCAACAGTAACTGTTAATCCTATGTTATTTACAATTTGCTAAAATGGCCAAGTTTTGACCGATATGTAGCTCTCAACTAACAGAACAAGTCATCTTGACTGGTTGTATCTGCATCATCCTCATCATCATCACCATCATCATCATCATCATTAGAACTGTCACTATTGGCATTGAATGTCAGTATCAACTGTAGAAGGTCTCGATCTGTAGTTGAGTTTTCTCGATTGTTTTCTGTCCTAAGCCTTCGTCTTGGAAGTGATAACAGTTGCAACATCAGGTCTTCAGGAGATGCTATCCGGTACATCCAGCCCCTAGCCTTCGGTTTCTGTGGGACACAAAATTTTCCATCAATTTGCATTTATCATCGGTGTCATTGTCATTTATTATCATCATCATCATCAACTTTATTGTTCTCATCATCATAATCATTCATATAATCACCAATCATCTTCATCACAATCATCATTGTCACTCTCTTCCTTCTCCTCCTCCCCCTCCTCCTCCTCCTCATCATCATCATCATCTTCTTCTCTGTCCTCTTCGTCATCATCACTCTCAGACATCTCATCCTCAAAGTCATCATCAGACATAATATGATCATCTTCGTCATAGCCACCACCACCAATTGAAAACCAATGAACACGATCACACACATGAACCTTCTTCAAAGAAGTACCAGCAGAGAAATTAGTTCCTCTGCTGCTTAAACAGTATATGTAACAAATATTCTTTATCTGAATTTTCATTTAATAACAGACCAGTATCAGTGTTAAAATCACATAATCCTAGGACTTTCCTAGACAAGCATAAGAAATTTTAGCTTTTATTACAAGTTAATTTCGGATAACTAGCTTATTTCTCTACCTATGACTAATTTCCACCAAAAAACCTAATTGACCACCACATCTATTCACGAGGCTCGAACCTAGGAGATGAGTCTAGTTCCACTTCGACCAAGGACTTCTCTAAACAAGCATATCAAAGTATCTTCTATTACAAGCTCTTTAATCAATGCAAATAATTTCAAGAACATAAATCCTTAAATGTATACCATGTTCTTTCGTAAAAATCACTTCCGAATAATGTATTTAACATGTTTTGCTTTCACAACATACCCAGTTGAGCAATGAGCACCCACCCAAAACTCCCTTATGGCAGCGTGTTCAAGCCTGTAACTTTTACCCATTTTCCTGACAAGCTATACAGCCTTATAATGACGTAGCAGCATATAAGCTTGCCATATCATCCAAATGTGAAATGATCCAACCAACTAATCCAGTGCTGGTTCAAAAGTTTCATGCATTACTGATCACGCTGGTTCTCAACATTTACTAGTTCAGATTGGAAAGTTATGTGTCATGTTGTCGCAGTTATGTTTATTTAGTAACCCTAGGATGCTTATATCACTTATGTGATAAACTGCAAGGCAGATATGTCCGCGTATTTCCTCAATAGGATTTTTGACATATCTCTGATTCATGGTGTGTTAAAAAAAAAAAAAATTAAGTTTGTTTACCGAAGGAGACTCTTCAACAGCAACTAAGCCTGCGATATTGTTCTGCACAAATTCAGGAATGATTCCACAATTCTTTCAATTAAATCTGCCAGTTTGTGTGTTCAAACTCTAGAGTCTAACGTGGTCTACTTTCCATTCATGTAGTGTACTTCTGTGTTGTTATGGTTTCGGGCCTTTACTGGTCTTTGCATGAAAGCTAGACTCTGTCTTTTGGGTATTTGGGACACGTTGTTTTTTGACCCAAAAATGAAAAACAAGGAAAGTTCAAATGTTCCCACAACATAAATGAAACCTAAAATGACAGTTATTCTCCGTTTTAAACCTTCAGCTTTAGCACTGATGCCTCATTCGCCAAGTTCATTTCAGTTCTAAGTTTCTGACCTCAAAGGCTTTTTACTGAACCAGGTTTGTTAGTTGTCAGCACGTTAGTTAGTAAGACAAAGGGGATTCAACAGGAAAATAAATAGGAGTAGGATGCAAGCAAAGAGGCATTTTATCTTGTGTCCCTTGATAATTGAGCTTTACTCCTTGAGAAAGTATGTGAAGGGGAAACCCTTGGAAGATTATCTCTCATACTTTTTGTCCTTTTGGAAGCAATAAATATCATCTTACTTTAGTTTCTTCTATTTTTCAATTTGGATTCAATTAGATTAAACTAAACCCCAAATCCAAATTTTGGGGAGAAGTATTGGACAATTTCATAAGATTCTTGTGATGATATGCTGATTTCATTGGCCAGGGGCTGTAATAAATGTTCAAGATGGTTACAATTTCCAAACAGCTTAAAGCAATTTCTAACAAAGTCATGGCAAGACAGTGATCCAATGGAAGCCTAAGGTTTCTGCCAATGGGAGAATTGAACACACCATAGTTGAGGACAAGAAAGTGAAGGATGGTGTCAAAAATAGAGACTCAAAAATCATTGAAGCTAAGAAGGTGGAAGAGGATGAAGATTTGCTGCACAAAATGGAGGAACAGAGGTGATTTCGTATGTGATCAGAGAATAAAGTCTGATATAACTCAAAGGATCCATCTTTAAAAAATAGTGATGGGTGGATGGGAGTCTAACATTTTCTGAGTTATGCCTAGGGTAACAGTACAACATCAGACATTTTGGCTCTCGAACCAACTGAGATTGAGGGACAACAAGGGGGCAGAAAAGCTTTGGATGATACCTTCACACTATGTACTTGGATTCTTCTTATGATTGTATATTATAGTACATTATAACATATTTTATATATATATATATAATGTTTTAATAGAAACTTCCAATCTGAGATTTATGCACAAAACTAATTTTTCCTGCACATCAAAGGCATTGTCCACATATAATAATATCATCCTGACCTAAGTTCTGAGTTGCAATAATTTACGTCTTAAGACCAAATTCATACCTGCTCAATAATTTTGGGCAGAGTAGCTTTCTCAAGGGCCTTTGGAGTCCATATCTTGATGTCATGCTCAATACCACTGCTTGCAAGAACCATTGAATGAGGATGAGACTCAATGCAGTTCACAACATGCTTATCTGCTTCCATGACACGAATAAGCTGACCACCTTTCTTTTTCCATACAAAAATCCGACCACAGTCCGACCCACTCACCACATACTCACACTTGGGTCCAAAAAAGTTGACACCCTTAACTGTCTCACAATTCCTGTGTCCCTTAAATACTTGCGGGGTGATTTTTTCATCGCCATCCATGTTGGATTGAGACAACACAGATCCATGACTAAATCCAAGTTCATCTGCATCACAGTTCGTAGATTTAGGAAACTCATGATCAGGGTTGGGTCCCAAACCCATATCTTGGGTAAAAAGGTAAATAAACTCGTCGTTGTATGACACAAGCAGCTCTCTTTGTTCAGAAAAGGCCAAGCCTGTTATTCCAACCCGCTCGTCACCAATCAAGTGAGGAGGACAAAAGAAGTCGGTTGGTTGACCAAAATCAGTAGATCCATCCCATTTATACTTGCGAATATCATAAAGTCTAGTATATTCATCAGTTCCAGCAACGGCAAAGAGATTTGGGTTCCTTGGATCAATTGCAATAGCATTAAGATGGATGACTGGCATATAGTTCCACCTATCCTTGATTGGCTGGCATGTAAAAAGTTCTGTTGCGACCCCAGTTCTCAGATCAAACTGTCAAAACACATAGTGCGATTACTAAAGAATAAACAATAAAAAATTAAACGGGGGAAGGAATCAATCACTCACATGCTGTACTAATCCATCTTCACCACATGTATAAAATATATGAGGGCTACCAGGTTCAATAGCCAATTTATGCGCCCTTCCTTGATGCTTGGCCAGAAACTTAGTTTCCACTCCTCCATTTTCAAGAATTTGAGCATGTCTAACCTATAATTGAGAGGTCGCAAGGAAAACAGCCCTATCTTAGTAAAACAATATAACAAGATTCCTGCATATTCATACAGTAATAAAACAGTAAAATTAATACCGTAGAAGCAGTTACCCATACCACCAGAAACCATATTAAATTTGGCATCCCAGAGATAAAATATGTGCACAAGATAGTAGAAACAGTTACCGATACCTTTTTTTTTTTTCTATAAATTATCACATTGTTAGTTAAAACACAAAGCAGATAAAAAAGCAAAATACGTAAGGTATGTTGACACAGACAGACAAAACCTTATAACAATCTGGAAGAATTGACAGAAAGCAGATACCTGTCCATCAGCAGCACAGGTGACAATGCTTCGATCCTCAGAGTGAGGCATGATCTTGGCCTGGAAAACATTGTTGGTGTGACCAGAATGGAAAGAGAGTTTAATACCGCCAGTCTCCCAGTCCCAGAGAATAACCCTCCAATCATCAGAACCAGACACCAGAATGTCCCCATCAGTATTGAAGCTGACAGTGTTGACACAACCTCTGTGCTTGGCAAGTTTCCTGAGCACATCAAGTCGAAGGACAAGATCCTATAAAACACACGACAGCACATTAATTAATGACCAGGGTAGAGCTTTGAGCTTCTGGATAGAGGCACATTCGGAATCACACGCCTACAGAGAAGCCAAATTATTATCATCTATAAAAGCAAGAAACCACCTTGATCGGATACCCAAAACAAAAACACCCTTTACAAAAAGGGAACAAAGGGACCACATTCTCGTCTTCAATATAAATTATTTCACGGAAGCAAAGAGATGGGTAAAGAACTGACTACAAAGGATGAACAATTGAAAAGATATAGAAAGAGGAAAAAGAATGGAAATTGAGGGTTAAGAGAAGAGAGGGGTGTGGAACCTCGGAGGCGCCAAGTCGGAGAGCGAAATTTCTTGGCGGTAGATGGCCGAGTTCTCGATGGCAGAGATCAGGAATGGCCTTGTAGACGGCGGTTATAGGCCTCTTGTTCATCCTATCCTGTGGAATAACAAAAAGAATTGGATTGAGCAAATAAAGATTGATGAATGATGAAGTATGAAGTATGAAGGATGATTATGGATACCTTGAAGAGGAAGAACAAGACACAATATACAGAAATAGATGGATAGGTTTGGGTGCAGAAGAATGGAACAAAACCAAAGGAGTGATGGGAGAACACACAGTTATATGTGTGCGAGAGAGTGGGGTTGGGGTTCCCCCTGTGCTATCATGGTGATGATGGTGTGGTAATTATGATGATGGTGATGGTGATGGATGGATGTTGATGTAGATGATCGAGGAATGCTCCCGTAAAATTACTCAACACTGTTATATGTTATGTGTGTGATATGTGTGATAGATAGAGTGGGGTGGGGTCCTTTGGTTTGCCCTGTTCTATGATGTTCATGATCATGATGATGATGATAGATGAATGATGAATGGATGTTGATACAGATGATCGTGGAATTGTCACGTGAAATTAATCCACACGTACTACACTGTTAATCTCCACATCAGTGCCACCCTCCTAATTTAATCTTTCCTTTTAAGATAGAATAAAATAATTAACCCGAATCTTTATCATATATGGTTTTTAAGTTTATATTTCTGTTACTAAAATATTCAACGTCTTGTTTATTTATATAATCATTAGCTTTTATATAACCATTTTTATTTTTCAACAGTTCACATATTAAATAAATAAAACTCAATTTAAAATAATTTCATAATAATTACTCAAACCTGATTTTTGTTATGATATTTATGCGGAGTTTCTAAGATCTGAGTTGTTGATTCTTGATGAAGAAATTCTCACTTTCAAAGAGAAAGAGAGGAAACATTCACAGAAAAACTAATGTATGATTGTAGTAGTGAATGAGAGAATCAAATCCTACGATGAGATAGTGTAGTTATAAGTTATCTTGCGTTTATAAACAAACATATATAAATATATTGAAGAAATAATTGATTCAAATTATTATATTATAAGTTTGAGAATATTACGTAATCAATCATTATATTATAAGATATTATTTTTAAATATATTGAAAAAATAATATAATATAATAATAAATTAATATATTATATCTATAACTATATATAAAGATATTTTCTTTTCTTGTTCACATTTCATAATTTCAATTTTACTCTTTACAATGTAATTATTTGTTAAATTTTTAAAAATTAACGATTACTTTTACAAGTCTTTATACAACTATTTACTTATGTTAATCTTTTTTATTCTCTTATTCATCAACAGTTATTTTCTCATATTTTTTTCCATACATTTAACTTTATTTTTGATAAATATAATTTAGTTTTTTTATTAGCTTAATAATATTACAATATCATCAACTACTAATATAATATTATATATATTCAAAAAATACATACACACATGCACTATAACGTCTGTGGATACGTTAGTTGTTTATAAATATTTTTGAGATATTTCATAATATCTTAAAGAATGATATCTTAAATTATCCAAACTTTAAGTAGTTTGCACCATTTGACCTTAATCATAATTGTTTGCGAATGTGTTGCTATTGAAGCATAATCTAAATAACGTATGAATGTGTTGTAATCCGAAATTAGTCATAGTAACTTGCGGATGTGTTACAGTCCCAGTTTAATTGTAATGTGTGTTATGGTTAAAATGTTCTAAGTAGTTATGTAGCGCAATAACTTAAATTGTCTTTAAAATTTTTTAAAAAAATTTCAAATATACAAGACTCATATTAGTATAATATAAATATAATTGCTAGCCACCTGAAATCGCGCTCCTGAGCTGGGAAATTAAATTACTTATGTGTTGCTGCTATATATCGGTATCTTATTAAAGTTTTCTTTTAAATATATTTTTGTCACAAAATACTTTTTTCCAAACAAAAAGGTTAGAGCATTTTTTTTTATAGAATTAAAAGATATACTTATTTTTATTAGAATGGTAAGAATTTGTCTAAACGAAGTCAGGATAAAAAACAATTATCATCTGCTCGTGCTAAAGATAGATAGATTTTAAATGTGTTTTAATTAGTTAATAGTATAAAAAATAAACCTATATTATAAGTCAAACTTTTCATGAATCTCAAACGTACTAGTTAGATGGTTTTACACCTAAATATTATTTATTATGATTAAAAAAACAATCTGTTTTCTTCATTTAATTTGTTATTATAATTTTTTAACTAAAAATAAATAGTATGCCTTTAATATAAAAAAACTATATTGACTCTTAATCATTAGTTATTTTATAAAAAATAATTATTTTTGTAATTACTATTTAAAATATATTAAAGTATTTTTAATTAATTGACAGTATTAAAGATTTTACACTAAAATTGTGCCAACTTCAATTCTTAAAGAAAACATCGTATATGTTTTGAATTTGGCTCAAGATAAAACCAACATGGTAAAAGTTGATTACATGATAATAATAGGATAAGATAAAATAAAATTGCACGCAGAAAGGAAGCAAAAACAAATAAATATTGCTTACAAATGATTATTGAGTAATTGCTGATAAAAAAATCATAAAATGGTTATTGAATCAATTTCACACATTTACCATCTCCTAATAAATTAATAATTTTGGTATTGTCATTTCTGTTGAACTTTCATTTATTTAACAGTATGACGGGTCTAGAAGAGAACAAAAATTCATGTGAGCTTCTGGAACTGAAATCCTGACACGGTTAAGAGAGTTACCTTCTCAATATCACTGTGCTTATTTCGTACAAAATTTTGTTATCATGCTTTTACAATCATGTCAATATCATTAGAATAAGTAAAAACTTTTTTTAATTGTTGATATTAGATATTGAAAAGAGGAAAAGATAAAGAATGTATAAAAGAGTGAGAGTGTGAGGAAGAGGAAGCTAAGATCTGAGAGGATGATGAATGGCTTACAGTGTCCTCACCAGGGGCTGTCATGGAGATGGAAACAACGTGGTTTCCCAGTTACAACCATTAAAATGGAGACTTCCACGCTAACCAAACAAGGACAACGATTTCTGACCAAGCTAACCACCTCCTCCGCCGCCACCGACAACCTCATCCGAAGATTCGTCCAAGGTTCTCCCAAATCTGTTGTTCTCACCACTCTCTCACACCTCCTCTCTCCCTCCACCTCCTACCCACAACTCTCTTCCCTCGCGCTCCCCGTAAGTACCATTCTTTCCGCCAATCTTTTTTTTTGGCTTTCTATTTGGGCCGCTAACAGGCCTCCCTAAAAAAATTGCAGCTCTACGGAAGAGCCAGCCAAGCCCCGTGGTTCACCTGGAACTCCACCACCGTCGCCGAGCTCGCCGCGCACCTCCACAAACTCGGCCACCAGGCCCAATCCGAAGCCCTGGTTTCCGAGGCCATTTCCAAGCTACAATCTCGCAAACGCGAACTCGTTGTCTTCTACGGCAAACTGGCGGAAGCATACTCGAAACGAAAATCCGAAACCGGCTTCGACGTGGCTTACAGTTACCTCAACAACCTTCTCCGCACATCCGAATCGGTGCACGTGAAACGCAGGGCCTACGAGTACATGGTGAGTGGGCTGTGTTCCATGGACAGGCCGCGTGAGGCAGAGGATTTAGTTATTGGGCCTGCGGCTGGGCTCGGGCTTAAACCCTCGGGCTTTGAATTGAAGTCAATTGTGTACGGATACGGAAGGGTGGGGTTGTTTGAGGATATGCGGAGGGTTGTGGAGGAAATGGAGAAGAGAGGGTTTGTGGTTGACACGGTATGTTGCAACATGGTTGTTTCGGCTTACGGGGTTCACGGGGAGCACGTGGAAATGGTGACGTGGCTTCGGAGGATGAGGGATTCAGGGGTTCCGTTTTCCGTGAGGACTTACAACTCCGTTTCGAATTGTTGCCCGGAGGTTTTGAGAATGGTGGGGGGGTTGAGCGAATTGGCGTTGTCGATGGAGGAATTGAATGAGGGTTTGGAAGGAGGGGAGGGAATGGTGGTGAGGGAGTTGATGGGGTGTAGTGGGATTTTGGAGGAGGTGATGGTGTGGGAGGCGTTGGAGGTGAAGCTGGATCTGCATGGGTTTCACGTGGGTGGGGCTTATTTGGTGGTTTTGGTTTGGTTGGAGGAGATGTGGAGAAGGTTGAATGGGTTGAATTGTGGGGTACCGGCGGAAGTTACGGTGGTTTGTGGGTTGGGAAATCACAGCAGTGTTCGAGGGGAATCGAAGGTGAGGGTGCTGGTGCAGAAGATGATGGTGAAAATGGGAAGTCCGTTGAAGGTTGATAGGAAGAACAACGGGTGCTTTATTGCAAAAGGAAAAGCTGTTCAAAATTGGTTGTGTGAAATGAGGAAGGCACCTCTGAGTGGGTCTGCTTCACAGTGAATGTTATGAGTTTAGGGTTATGTGAAGTAAAATAGGAAACCTTAAATGGTGGTCATTTTACTGTCTTTGTTATTGAAGGAGGTTAACCCTTTTCATTCAAGAAGAAACTGTGAATTAGGACAGATAATGCATGCACATTGAAAAATGATTAGAGTGATATTTAGGAAGGCATGATGAAGAGCAAATTTTGTTTAGTGGGATAGGTAACGCATGGCATACATTCAGAGGATGAGAAACAGATCTACATTGATCCATGGGGTCTTGTCCATGATTTTTTTGTTCTTCAAAAATTTGTTATATAACGTATTTAATATCTAATATAATAATATAATTTCAAATTTTGTTATTTAATTTTTGTGCCTAGGAGAACTTAGATGAAAAAAATAAAATAAAAAATAATTTAAAGACTCATCTGTAACCATTTTAGTGTGTTTCATCACCTATGAGACTCATTTGTATATATTTTGTTAAGAGATCCACTGGAAAGGAGATTTAAATGCTTAACCTACCTATGAGACTCATTTCGAGCTGGTGCTGTTCCTTGTAATGAAAAGGCGGTCAACTGGTTTTTAACTTGGAAACCCACCCGCCAAGGTGAATTTTCTTAAATACAAGTTCTTAACTGGAAACATAAATTGAAAAAAATATCACATCATTCATTCACTATACATGCCTGTAGACATTTAAAGTATTCTTACCGTTGTCACATTTGCTTGCCTTGCAGAGAAAGAGCTAGAAGAGAACCCTGCCAAACTGAAACAATACGTGTTAAAAAAGCTTGAGAACACGCCAAGTGATGTTAGAGCTTTGGTCGAAAAAACGGAAGTAGATGGTTTTTTATCATCTCCATTGCGATATAGACATCCCTGGGATCTGATGTTGGGGAACATTAGTAAGGGCAATGTTTTTGTTGGTGGAGATGCTTTCCACCCTATGACTCCTCCTGACCTTGGGCAGGGAGGATGTTGTGCTTTAGAGGATGGGATCATTATGGCCAGATGCTTAGCTGAGGCCTTTTTCCAAAGAACCAGGAAGAGGTATCAAAGAGAAAGACGAAGAGGTGCATTATGGAAAGCTTGAAGAAATATGCGGACGGAGAAACATTGATGTCACTGCAACAGCTTATATGGTGGGTTCTATTCGGCAGGCTGAGTCCAAATTCGTTACTTTTTTTAGGGAAAACATCTTGGCCACATTCTTAGCTAGTCAATATTTTAAGAAGTCAGGTTAGGATTGTGGAAAATTAAATAGCTCCTAGCGGTGCAATTATCTTGTAAAATGATTGGTAGCGGGGAACTTGATAGATGAGTAACTTTTTTATAAATACAAAAAGTTTATTTTCTTTAATCATGTTATCCTTAAAAAGGAAAGTGGTTGGTAAGAGTGTTAAAAGATTATTTCTCAGGTAGGAATGCGTTAACAATGACCTTAATGAATATTATATACAATCAAATAGCAGGACCTTTAAAGCATGCTTCTAAGGGATGGATCCCTGCGAAGCAGAGCACAGTGTACATGCAAACTATGGGGGCGTCAAGCTCCACTCATCCCCAGTATGAGGTCCAATATCCGCTTCCAAAACTTTTGGCTGTATGGTATTGTATCCCTTTGACCCAAAACAGGCCCACCTTCATCCATTCATTCATGTGTTCAGTTTATAGAATGACTCTATGTATATATCCACATAAACACTAAAAAATTAAATAGAGGAAGGAAATGAAACTAATGACATCACATCGTACCTGTCTGAAAAAATATGGAAAAAACTTCTCTACCCATCCAAATCTTCAAAACCAAGGCATCCACCATATGTACATACTTCCAAGATTCTTGAGAGAGACTGCTTCAGCAATTAGTCTACGAGCCTGACCTTCTACAGCAAGTGGCAATGATGGCGCAGCTCCAACCCCAACAACCACTCCTTGTAACCTTGCCGCAATATTACTAATTGCTCTCTGATAAAATCCATAAAGATAATTACAACAATAATATGCTTAAAGGAATCCAATATCAGAAATAGGAGTCAATTATCAGCTTAAATGGATACAAAACAACAAAGGCATATAAATTGGAACTTTTTCTACATTATTTTCATCTAAATACTCGATGAAAAGAATGATAAACTGAATACCAAACCTGTGCATGTGGATTTTGCACTTCTACACCACTGGACTTGTGAGATTTAGTCCATTCCACAAGAGGATCGTGGATGAAAGTTTCGAGCACACTCATTAGAGCCTCCCTGTGCGACCTCAGTACTGAAAGTGTAATTTCACAAACCCTCAAAAAGATACCCTCATATCCAGTTATTCCTAAGCCATCGATCATGTTCTGTAGATTTTGTTGCAATCCGTTAGAACATTTATGCAAGCATTCATTAATATGAGAAACAAAAATAATTAGCAAAGCTAGGTGTTGATAGGTGTCACTAATCATAATCTTTACTTATAAGAAGTGATGAAAAATTTTTCCCCAAAATTTTAAGTGTAGGATCTGCAATAGCCTGGAGAAGTAAGACTCATGCTACTTGTGGCCAATTTTGTTCAACAAAGGAAAAAATAAAATAGTATGATTTGCAAAATATTTTCCAATTATGTGGTTCTATTACCTGGGTTAGCCTAAAAGGAACAAGCTCAGGCTTGTCCAATTGCAAACCTTTGTCAAATAGGCAACTGAAATCAACGTGAACACAATCGCCACTTGTAGAATCCAAAAGAATATTTTCACCATGCCTATCACCCAGTCCCACAATATGCCCAACCATGGACCAAACTGCAGTCGTGTGAGCATAAGCAACACGGGCCCTGAACCATGCAGCAGGCTCAGAAAATGTTGTCAGGAACCATTTGTGGAAGACGGGAGGAAACATTGGAAGGATTTTGTTCTTTAGCATCTCATCTCCTGGCATTTTACCTTGACATTGATCATAAATTTGTTTAATTTGAGGATTAGTTTTCGACCTATCAAATTTTCCGCAGGTAATATAGATGTCTTGAAGAATATGCCGAAGTCCACGAGTGTGAGGTACCCACTCCACCATGCCACAGTCTTCTGTCAGAGGAATCACAGCAAATGTTCGAATGTAGAGCTTTCTTCTACGACTCTCAGGATATTTGGACAGCAATCGGTTGATCATTGCAGTGAACTCCATCATGCGAGCATCTTTGCGAAGGTCATCCTTTGGTTTGCAAAGAAATGGGCGCTCAAGACCATCACTGCCTAATAGAACAATCTGAAATCAAAAAGGTATTAATTAAAAAATGGCATTTTCTATCGGTGGGTTCATTGGGAAAACAAGTTCTCTAGACCTATCCAGTATCTTAAGCAGATAACATCTAATTAAAATTGATAACTCTACTAGGTAAAAATGGTCCTTAGGAAGGAAAATAGTACTGGGATCTTTGCAATGAATTTGAAAATAAATACAAGGCCAAATTCCTATTAGGCGTCTTGATCAAATATCAATAATTGGAATGCAACTCTTAAAGCACTTCCATGCAGTTCTTATCCCCACCCCCTTCTCCTAATTAGAGACCAACTAAGATTGTAGCAGGCCACATGCTCACAATACTCTGCCCAATTGGCCCCTCCAACCATTAAGTTAATTGATGCTATCGGAAAAATGCAATACAATAAGCAGTACCAATATTATAGTTTGGTCTATTATGACTTACGATGCCTGCTCAACTGAAATAATGTGGAAACCCCAAAAGCAATGCAACACCACACCATGCATTTAAAATAAGTGAACTGCATACTCCAGAATCAGAAAAAGAAAATATTAAGGTAGAAAATCATTAGCTTACTTTCTTAGGCTGCTGAAGAGAAGAAAGAATTTCTGCCTCATCAGCAATGCCCAATATGGTAGGAAGATCTGTAGCTGAAAAGATATTAGACATGCGTGAACCATCCAGATTCCCATCATATGTCGGAAGATTAACAGTAAGAGATTGTTGAATTGGCATTACAATTCCCAGGGGCATCATCCTCTTCAGAGAACTGAATTCAGTTGAGAGATTAATTGTCCTTGATCTTGACTGACAAGCATGGAAGCATAACCTGATCAGATGATCAATCAGTGTAGCGAATTGAACAAATAAACTGTTCTCCTTACTTCCTGGGTTGAAACCTTTACGGGCAGCTTGTATGATTTCAGCTGCTGCTTCCCGCCTTGAAGGAACAGTTGATTTTGACACTGCAGCCATTATCCACAGGCCCTGTTGTGGATACTGGCGTAGAACAGAGGTAATGATAAGTTTGACCAGTCGAACAATCTCCACATTCTGGTGACAAATCCTTGAAACCAATTGAGGTAGCACTGTCAACCAATGGTATGTTGGTAAATCCATCAAGCAGCCTCTTATAATACTCATTACCTGCCAAAGTGAAAGAAAAGAAAGCAAATAGTATAAAAAATACAAAATGCAGAATAAGAGTTTTGACGTTTCGATCACAAAGAAAACAGTAGAGGGAAGAAATTTCTCTACTCACCTTCGAATGTACATTCACTAAATCCTTGTTTGATGAACCACGTCTTTGATACATGCTTCCAAAGTCAAACCACAAGGTTAATAACCTTGGAAGTGCCTGAAATAAATTTCTGTGTCCCCTGTGAAGTCCTTTTGCATAGAATAATAGTACATCAGGAAGATAGGACCACCATCGCTTCTCACCATTCAGGTTTGATGAGCCAACAACAACAGTTGCTGAAGGAATCGGTCTAGGACCAAGTTCAGAATTCTCCTCCTGGCGTTTCCTGGCATCACCAAGCACCTCATCACAATACTTAGCAATATAAAAGTACCCTTTCTCCCATTTAGGTTGCAGTTCCCTCACCCTGGTATAAAGACTTATTACATCTTCCTTCTGTTTCTGCCCAGTGTAATGGGTCCACCTTGAGTACAGAAGAAGGGTCTTTGCAATGTCTCTATTTTCATTCATGGCCTGACTTTCACAAACAATAGGCTGTGTATTTAGTGGTAACAGAGACAAGCTAGTAATAGATGATATTGTTGCAGAACCTAAAACCTCAACAGGCATGTCCAAGAGAGATTGTTGCAACACTGCAATGGCACCATCAGACCGCCGTGTGCTCCAAAGAAGTTTTGCTTTTTCCATGTGGACATTGGGGGCACCAGAGGCCTGAGCTTCCAAAATTGCTCTATTGGCTGTTTCATAATGACCAGCAAGGCGACACAGTTTTGAATATTGAAGCCAGCAATTCCCAACTTGAGCACCAAGGCCACTTGCACCAAATACCAGTCTTCTGAAAGCCAAGAGGGGCTCCCTCGCCCAGAGTGATGACTGTGTAAACCTGAGTCGATTGTCCCAGTTGTCCAGTAATTTAGAGAAAGCTTGATCACCTAAGTGAAAAGACTTCTCTAAGAAAGAATTATTGCCCAGAAGAGAATTGAAGTCCTCCAATTCCCTTAGAAAGTGCAGTTTTACAACAAATGGGTAGGCGCGCATGTAAGAATCCATTCCTGCAGCAGCAAGGGGAGCAATTAGTGACTGCTTGGATAAAGCAATTTTTTCTGCTACAGAGAAACGGTCCCTCTTCATCATTGCCTGGAGAATCATTGCAACATTCAAGTCAAATGAAGTATTACTTTCAGAGCTACTACAAACTAAACCGTCTTCTTTAGCTCCACCAAGGTATTCATCCATCAAATCCCACCGGCCAAGCCTCCAGGCTGCCTGCACACCTTGCATGCACCATGATTTCTTGTACTGAGGAAACCTAGAAATTAAACCATCAACATGAGTGACCATGGCCTGAAGATGGCACATATTTAGTAAACAGTTAAGGACATCGGAATGCCTCTGAAATGAGGTAGGCTCCATCTGCAAAGCCTGTTCGCAAGAAGTTAAAACATCAGCCCAATTCCCAGCTTTTTTGTTAATTAACAGCTGATCTTGTAACCTCAAAGATTTACTTAAACAAGACAAGCCAGATAGTCCATCTGGCTCATCCAAACAGCTATAAATTTCCATTAGATGTGAAACATCTTGGTCCTCAAAGACGCCACTCCTCTCAGAAGCAGGGTTAAAAGAACCTGACTTTTCTCTCACATATGACTCAAAGTACATCAAGGACCTTGCATAAGCCTGACACCTAAAGGAGGCCCTAGCAAGAGTCACCTTTGGAATCACAGATAGAAGCTCTGCAACATATTTACACTGTAAAAGGGGTTGGACCTGATCTAATGAATTTGACTTTTGGACCTTTGACTTTTGTTGCTTAGAAACTGATGGTTGAGAAATGGAAAGGGCAAGCTCCTGTTCAACATCATCTGCCCACTGTCCTAGGTTATCAAGAAGAGTAAATACTGCCTGAATACAAACTTCACTTTGACCACCACTGAATCCATGAACTGAAGCTCCACTATTCTCTGATGCAGCTGCATCAAGAACAGACAGGATTTCTTCTGCTATGCCTTGACGTGCCTCCTGAGTACCATGACAAACAGCATTGAGAACCAGATATGGAAGTAAATATATGGCTGTTTGCATATCATGACGCACAATACCACGACAGGCGTTAAAGATGCTTGCACGAGATCCAGTAGCATGTGCAGTTAGTTTTCTTATCCAAAAGAAGATCCACCTTCTAAAGGACATAGATGTGCGGTAAATAGGGCCGGTGGATGTTGAATCAGCAGCTACTTTAGGAAGCTGAAACCTAGATGTTAAGCATGGGGCTATTATCTCTTTCACATAATTAGAGAACCGATCCCATAATTTATGGCCCCTATTATTCATCCCTTTACTACCATTAGTACTCTTAGTCTTAGATACAACAGCATTGTGACTACCCTCATCCTTTTGTGCTTGTGACGTAGTAGTTGGAGCATTTTCATCAAGTGATGCCTCACAGCCAGCAAATTTTAGCAACTCCTGTATAGCCAATGCAGCAGAGTCTTGAATAACAGTATCAGGTGCAGATCTAAATGCTCGAGCTAGATGTTTGTGGATCAGTTCAAATATGAGGTCATCATCAGAGCATTGAATTTTAAAACGCTGGCTTGAAAAACCTTTTACTTTTGCAGGGTCAACAGCACCAAGGGATCCAAGACAATCAGCACAGACTAACTTCAACCTCTGTCCAACGGCAGTCCTTGATTCTTCTGCACATCCTCTTAATAATGATGTTATTAAAGAACTCAATACATCGAAGTCTGAACCAGCTTCAGCAGTTATCAGATCAGTAACATCCTTCCATCTTGAGTCCAGAAGCTTGCGAAGCTCACACACTACCATATACCTCACATTTAAGTTCTCATGATTTAAACCATCAACAACAACTTGCAATTGGTTCTTCAAAGTCATAGTTCCACGAGCATCCTCAATTGCTTTGTTCACTTCTGCCAATGCAGGAATGCTGGGCAATGGGGGAAACTCACATATATGCTGCTTTAAGATAACCCTGTTATCAAGAACAAGTTCTTCTAATATGGTTACCACCTTGTCCAAATGTATTGAGGGATTTTCTTTGTCTCTCTCCAGGAAGGGAAGGAGGGAAGCAAAAACTTGAGAAATAATATGCTTAATGCTAGATGGAGATACATTAGACAATTGCTTTATAAAAAAATGCAAGACAGACAGACCCTCCTTTTGCAGTGGTTCTTTAGCTATAGCATGCATGAGAAGAACCATCAATTTTGGCACATAAGTACTAAGATGAGGACCCATCATTGTAATCAGCAACTCAATACGGTTCAGTGATTGCCTCTGCATCATAAAATCATCAGCATGGAGCAATTTTCTGTCTATACTGTTAAGAAGGCCTACAAAATGATTCCTCAAAAACAGAGGGAGATCTTCTGCACCAGTGAGAACTTTGGCAATGTCTTTAATCATATCAGGCACTCTTGCTAACCTGTCAACAAACAGAAGAATAATGAATCAAGGACAAGCAAAACTTCTGTGCACTTCAATTGCCACTTTTTTTCATTATAACTCTGGACTAAAGTAGGAGTCCTTGTTTGCTTTATGATGGAAGGTTATACAAGTACCCCAAAGAAATCTGAGATTTAATAAAGTTGCTAATCAAGAAAAGAATTTCCACAGTGAAACAAACCAATTTCTGCCAATCAAGAACAAATACAAACAAGTTACGGGGTTTTTTGTTTAAAGGTATGATTTTGTAATCCCAGGAATCATTCTCCGGAATATTATACCAAGAATGATATTCCCCACAAACATGCTTGGTTGGTATTTAATATATATTTAAGAAAAATGTTTAATTTTATTTAATTTAAAAATTGAAAAACAAAAATAAAAAAGAAAGTAAAAGAATGGAGTGGGAATAGGTAGTTATTGTAGACAATAACACCATTCCCGTGGGAATAAAAATAACTTAAAAAGTGAAGGCCTAATTTTCTTGAGAATAAAGATACCTAAGAACATGTTAGAAGTGGATTTTAAATCTAACTCAACCCCACAAAACCGGTTTGTAAGGTGAAGTTTGCACCTCACTTATATATTATGAAATTGTCTTATCTCTAGTCAATATGGGACTTCCGACAGAACATATTTTTATAACCACCTACCAAGGGTGAGAATATTTAATCCATCTTCACATTACCAGAAATGAAAAAGATAACATGAAACAAACAAAAGAACCCTAATGTACATAATCCTTGATATAGCTAAAGCTAAGATGACAGTAAACATAGTTTCCAATAAAAACACAAATTTCAAAGATTAATATCCAAATGTGAAAGTTTTCCACTCAGGAACCGAATTAAAATGAAGTTTCAGAAATATAATATACACAAATTACCTTCTAGCTATCTCATCTGAATTGCCACCATTTGTAAAGCATATAAGTTCATCTAGAAGAGCAGGTAAAGCAGCCGCAAATATTTCCTGCTTGTCAGAACCAGTCTGTACATGGTAAAACTGCACAGCAGTAATTAATTGTTGGTCATCAGTTTGATGAAGCGCAAAAGCAAGAACTTTTGGTAGCCAATTAACTATCAGAGGCACCATGTCAGTGTTCAAACACTTGGCTAACTCATATAAGGTGCCAACTGCTTGACTGTTTTGGTGAGACACCACAAGCTTTGGGAGAACAAAAGGAATCATTTTCTTGACAAGTTCTTTGGTTTCAACACCAAAAACAGCTTCCGCAAACTCCCTTACTAAGACTGGGCGGCTGGCAAGTCTCTCAGAGAGATAATCATACAGTTCAGTACAAATACAGACATCTTTTGAAAGAATTAACTCAAGACCCCCTTTAAGATGGAAATAGCATGACCTGTGTATTAACCTGGATGCATTCATTCTCACAGTCATGTGTGTGCTATCAAGTTGATCAACAAGCAGTATAAGAGAACATATGAAAAGTTTGCTATCCATATTGACCGCAACCATTATTTCTGCTGTACATTCCATTAATGTCTCCAATATATGTGGACTACCGGCTATAGTCATGGCATGTTTAAGTGTATCTAGAAATTTTGCTTCCTTGCTTTTATCAGCATCTCCAGCGAAAATTGAACTCAAAACAAGATTATCCATAAAGAATCTAATCTGACTGCAAAATGCTTCTCTCAATTCCTTGCTCCTGCAAGTAAGAAGATACTCCACACATTTTATCCACTTAAATCTTGTCTTTAGCAGAATATCAGAGGTTCCATGTGCAAGGATCTGATGAATAACTCTCACACAGGAAAGTTGGACATCTTCGGATGACTCGTCAAATAGAAGTTCAAAAAACAAAGACTCCAGTTGAATGAAAGTATGGTCAAAACTAAAATCTGGATCTGCTCCATGTGTACCAGATTGGAGAACGATCGGAGCATGCTTCTTATCCAGATTGCAAATAAAACTGCCATTGCATTTTGAACAGAAGAAGCCTTGCAGTAAACAATCTATTGTTGAACATGTTCTTCCACTTTTCACATTTACAAATAATTTGCATTCGTGTATATTTGGACCAGATATAGATCTTTTGCATCCATAAAGACATGATAGAAGACCAAGAGATGTGGGAAGAATTTTCTTAACCTTCTCATTATCTCTTTTTATGTACCTGCGTGTTGGATAGAAAAAGCAAACTACCTGGTTACTAGAGGATTTGTTTCTCCAAAATTTTAAGACACAGAACCTTCAACCACACAATTCCAACTGATGCAAAAAAATTAACAAACACATACATGATGGGGGAAATAAAAAACTTGCTTAAGAACAAGGGTCAACTATAATAAATATGGAAAACAACTGTTGAAAACTCTTGAATTTGATCTGGGTCAAAGTCAACCCCAAAAAGCTAGCTCACTAGGTGAGGATTGTCCAACCCTTTTTACAATTTACTTTCACCATATATCTATAGCTAGTGTGGGATCTAAAAACACCCCCACTCCCTACTATTACCTAGGATTGGATATCTAAAGCATGCAGATGGTGAGGTTGAATTTTTTTAATATTGCAACTGGGAAAAACACAACTAGAAAGACTTTTGGTTGACGGTTACTCAATATAAGATTTATGACAGTCAAGATGTCATCATGAATTTGGGTCAAGATGTTAAGCGTCACACAGAGTAAAATGAGCTACTTGACATGGCCATTCTGCTTTGACCTCTTCTACCTAATATTTATATTTGACATGAGATCTCAACAAAACAAAACAAATATTGAAAAGGTGAAATATAAAGGAACAGCTCAATACAGAGAATGCAGTCTTTCCATTTGAATATTGAATGTGTTATAATTATAGAAACATCTTAAATATGTTGCATTCAGAAACATAATCGATCCAACGAAATAGAACCAAGAGTTCAAAGAAATATATTCTTTCAATTAGCTACTGCAATTCAGATTTTAAATCTAATATGAGTAACTTCACATAAATCACAGGCCTGTATTCAAACTAACTGAATGACAAATGCAGCCAACATGTTTCTTGAAATTATGTACAAGAAAATATCCACACAGCTAACTTACTCCATCCTTTCAAAAACAGGAGATGGAACATCGAGAACAGACCACAAAACCATTATTGGCATAGAAATGACTGCTTCAGTTCTGACTTCTTCAGCTTCATCATGGAGACCCAGATCTAAAACTTCAAGAACAACTTTTCTGCTCAAGCTTGGGCCTAGCTTTGATACTACTTGAAGAGAAAGGCATTTGAGTTTGCATGGAGAACGATTATCAATGGCAACAGGCATACGAGTCCAGGGAATTTTAAGCACAAGTATGAGGTCTGCATGGTAATTCTCATCATCTAAAGGGTTGTGTTCTTTGAGAGATGCATCTGTTTGAAAGCAATTGCAAAGTGATACAAATCAGAAGCATGAACTAGTAGACACCACAACTTTAAAATATAAGTAGAGTAAATGAAGTTAAAGGATATGAAAAAAAATTCCCATATTCAGTTCTGACCATTAAGAGAGAATGCTCAGAATGGAAAGAGTCCTTATAACTTTCCATCAAACAAATAAGCACGGTAATTTAATGAGCTGGGAAGATGTATAACATTTTATTGCTAAGGTAAAGCTTACTTTGCACAAGCAATACACTGTGAATTCCTTCCAGGTATGTGGAAATATCTACAGTAATTGAGTTTCCTTGTTTTGCCTACAACATAAGCAAGTTAATTCATTGATAAATAGATAGATAGACAGACAGATACATAGATAGATAGCAGGAATTTGAATCAGTACCTACCAACCTTATCAGCTATCCATGGAAGCCATGCAAGCATCTGCTGAAAGATTCTGAGAGACAGATCAATCTCTGGATAAACAGAGAAGGTAATGCACAGAATGCTGAGTGCAGATAAAGCAATTTCTGGCCTCAAAGGCCCTGGTCTGACAGCAGGAGCACTTAATGAATCAACAAATGAAAGGATAGATTTATTCATATGGCTAGCATAACCTTCTACTGTTTGGCAAGTGACCACATAACTACTTTTACATTCCACATCAAGATTGCCATCTGTAACCACAACTTCTTCATTCAATTTTTGTCTCTTGATACTTAAATTATCCATATCCTGAATGGACCTCTTGTGGCCAAGTCTTGTGCCTTCAATTGACTTATCTTCTGATGCTAACACGGTTAAATCCTCAGTGTTTCCTAGGATTCCCCGAACAAGATGTGGGCCAAGAGTAGACAGAGCTACCCCGAAGCACTCTATCAGAGGCAAACATGGTTCCGAATGATAAAGTGCAGATATGAGATATTCTGGCTTCCAGATATGAAGGGGACAAACTTGAGCAATCCTAGCATAGGCACTGCATAATGCAACCTGAAAGGAGTACTATCAGACTTTTTCAACCTCAACCATTCACTAGCTCAAATTCCTCATATTTCAGAACGAGAAGTGAATCAATGAATAGCTTCCCAGTTAACTAAATTGGTCTAAAAAAATTAAGTGTCAATATTAACCTTAAGTTGCTGGCTTTTCGTTCTCCCCATTGACTGAAGGAATACACTAACTAAATCAGCAGCTGTTAATTTGACAATATCTTCTGGACAGCTAGAGTAGAGAGTATTAAGGCAAATACCCATTGACAAATCATAAGCCATGTTTCTGCAGGAATATAATCCTAATTTTTGTTAATAAGTAATCTCATATACTGAAATAAGTTTTAAATAAGGTCATCTATATTCATACGATGCAGCAAAATGTAAGAATCTAATGGAATATAGTTTGCTACTAAAGCCCAAGTACGTGATTATTTTAAAATAAAAACCAAACCTGAAAACAGGAAGCCCCTCCTTGTCGATACTCAAGATAGTAGTTATTGACAAGATTAAATTCTGATAAGGAATGAGATCATAGTTTGTCACCGTTCCAATGGTGTGTACAAAGTCAAAGCATGCCTTCCATAACGTCACAAATCGTCAGATAATTTGTATCGACCAGAAAATAATTTAAGTAAAATCAAGTGAAAACTCAAACTCAAATTCTAAATTTCGTCAACCATTACACACCATATGCAGGTCAGCATCCCCATAGCATAAAAGAGAGCACGCAGCAGAAATAAAGGACGCATGGATCAATCCTTCAACATAGAGCGTTCCTTCAGTAAGGCATTTACTGAGAAGTTTCAAAATCCACGTTGCAAACGGTTGCCATCGGCTGCGACCAGTGAGGTCAATCAGTAAACCAAAGCCATCAGCAGGCTTGTTGGCGGACGGAAGGTCTTCAACTCCAGAAAAGAACTCACAAAAACACTTGAGCTTCACCCGGGAGGATCCCTTAACATTGAGCGAAGCCACGTACAAAATATCTGCAGATGCAAAAAACAAACATAGCATCGTGATTTCACATACACAAAAAAATAGCATGCATATAACCATCGATTCATCATACACAATAAACGCAACTTAGTTCCGAACTATTAGGAACAACAAAGACGTCGAGTTCATAACTGTAATTTATGCGCAGTTTCATACCTTGAATGAGCGACATGGAATCGACAAAAAACTGGCGGTAAGCATCTCTGGCTCCGGAGCGAAGCAGTGCGAGAAGAGAATCGAGAGCTTCGAAGAAGACGCCGTGGCGAGATCTAAAATTCGAGAGAGGAGTGAGAGGAAAAGAGAACAAAGAAAAAGAAAAGTAGAGCGGATATTTGAGAGAGAGAGAGAGACCGAAAGAGAGGTTGGGCAAAGAAAGGGAGAATTCGCGCGAGCACCGGGGAAACGGCGGAGGGCTTGCCGTGGTAGAAGACTCCGGGGAAGTTTCTGGCGGTGTGAGATATAAGCTTCACCACAGCAATCACTTCTCTCTGGTTGTCTGCATTGGTAATGAGAGTAAGATAAGTAAGTACGACTGAGTAACATTACATTCATTGTTAAGATGAAGAAGATGAAGAAGATGAAGAGGAAGAAGAAGAAGAAAAAGATCGGAATTATAGGTACCGGAGGAGGTGGAAGAAGGAAGAACGCAAACGTGGAGAAGATTGGGGAGAACGGTACGGAACCTGACCTCCAAAGCGTCGTCGTCTGAGGAGTTGTTGGGTGTGGGAGAAGAAGAGGAGGCTGCTATGCGTTCACGGAGTTCGTGAATGAGACTCGAGAGGTTTGCTTTTGCCATCTACTATTCAGTACCTTTCTTCTTTCATTTTTTTCTGTTTTTCTTTCTTTCTTCCCTCCTAAACCTATTACCATTCTTCTTATTCAATTTCTGTGCTCAATCAATTCAAATAAACGAATAATATTTCAAAAAATAAAAAATAAAATAAAAACGCTCTCAAGGACCCTTTAGGCCCAATCTTAGACCTATTTTACCTTATTCGGTCAATTAATCAACCTTGTTAATTTTTTAGTTCAAAAAGAAAAAGATGTTTGGCTAAAGGATGCTTATGGGTATTACTGCTCCTGAATTTCTATTAATTTTTTTTTATTTTACATGCATTGTTTTTCAAAATATACACACGGTATAAACATTTGAAATTATATTAAAACGCATTTACAAAATGCAAATAATACTTTTAAAATCATTAAATATTTTTTATTTGTTATGATCCAAATCATTATTAACCAAATACAAGTGAAACCCTACAACACAACTATAATTTATAAGAGTAATTACAAAATGAATGACGGTTAACTCAAGGATTTGTCCAATAATTCATGTTTCATATTTATTTAATCCACAACAAATTTCCATGTGATCTCTTGTAATTTTTTCATCTCATCTTAATTTTTTCTTAAATTAATTTCTCTAAGGCTTAAATACATTTTGTAGGTCTCCAAATCTTAAGCATATTTGTTTGATAAATAATAATAATAATACATATTATAAATAAATATCCTAACAAAGTATAATTTTACATGTACTGAAATTTCAATCGATCTTTAACACTAACAAAATAAAAACATATTTAAATACTAGAAGAACAAAAATGACAATAATTTTTTTTCATAATGTGGTTGTGGTATTTTAAGTACGTATAGAGATACTCATTTTAGTATACAAGTTTATTTTCTAATTTTTTGCTTTATTAGGTAATTTTTTTTTTTAAATTAAGATCATTATCCTACCAATTTTAATCTTTTAGATATACTTTTATAAACTTTATTATTTTCTGAGCCATAGTCGCCTCTTGCTCTAAGAGGATTCGAGTTTAGATTATTTTCTGAATATCTTGACGCTGTCTTTTTTTAACATTAAAAATGTATTAATGTTCGTATTTTAATTTTTTTAATATATTTTAAAATTAGTATTTATAAAAACAGTAAAAAAAACTTAAAAAAATATAAACTTCTCGTAGACAAATTAATTTGTTTGCAATCATTTCAAAAAAGAGAATAAACTCTTGAATATAAAAACCAGATGTTCTCACATTGCATAAAAAAAATGTATGCAAGGGTACCGAGTCAGAGAAATTAAGAAGCTACTATTATAATTAATTAATTATTATTATTATTATTAATGGTTAATATTTTAGTATATTAAATTAAAGATTATTTTCAGCAAAAGAACTAAATAATTGGAAATAAGTGACAATCTAGATCATGAAATTAATCTGGTAATCCATAGGTTCGATTATAACGTCAAACTCTCGGTTTGAATTGTGAAACAAATAGATATAAATACATGCTCGACTAAAGTCGGTTGTTTTTCTTTGTGAAAGTGTTCAAAGTCACTACTCAAGATTAAATAATCTGCCATACACTTAATGCCAAAAACAGTTACTCAATCAATAGTTTAAATTCGCACTCCTCTAAATCTTCATCCTATTTAAATTTATATTTAGAAAGAGAAAATTTTCGATCAGTAATTCTATATTCGGTTAAATTTTGTTATATATATCAAAAGACAGAAAAAAAATATGAATAAAATAAAATAACAAGTTTGTCTTACAGCATATCTTATATATATATATATATATATATATATATATATATATTATATCTCTCATATTTTTATAATTTTTATAAATTTTTAACATTTATAATATTTCATATTGTAATTACATGACAACTAATATTTTATATTGTAATACGATTTTTAATATTTTATAAGTCTGCGTCTCAAATAAGTTTGCATCAAACTCTCAATATTAAAATGCGAACTTAAGTCAATGTTTGCATTACTTCTTCACAATTAAGAGCAGCAACATAACTAGGGATGTCAATGGGGTAGGTAATAGCTCCCCCGTACCCTACCCGCTGGATAAATATATGTCCCATATCCGTACCTATATCTGTCGGGTATCCGTTATATGGGTACCTGCACTATTTTTTAATATCCACGGGTATCCGCGGGTATTTACAAAATAATAAAAATAAAAATTTAACAACATATTTTAATCGTAAATTCAAATAAAATACAATACATAACATTCATAAATTTTAAATAAATTCCAAATAACCCATTTAAATAGTGTTGATTGACAATTTACAAAGAAAATATTTTTTTTAAAACTAATTGATAAAAAAACAACTCATTCAAAATCAATATGTTAATATTTTAATCATGTTTTTTTTTTTTTAATTTAGATTAGATTATAACGGGCACAAGTATCCACGGGTACATATACTATGATTCCCGTACCTATCCCGTTAACATGCGAGTATTAAAAATACCGGTACCCGTTACCTGCGTGTATCCATTTACAATATTCATTTTATATCCGTTGTGGGTTTTATCCGCGAATATCCGCGATTATGGATTTTTTTTTTTATATTCCTAAACAGAACTTTAATCAATATATACAGGTTTAAATAAATTTAATTCCTTAATAAATTTTTAAACTTTCGATTGACTATATAATAAATTTTTATAATCTGTTAAACACCAAATAAATTTATATTTTTTTATTTAAGTTCATGTTTAAATCTTTTTTAATCGGGTGATATGATTTTCAAGTGACTAACATAAGTACTATCTTACCTTGTCATCTTGGTGCAGAATTGTCATTACAAGTTATTTTGTTGTTTTAAAATTTCTAATTTTGTAACTTCATAATTTTTCAATTTTATAGTTTTATAATTTATAAAATAATAAAATTATAACATGAGAAAATTAAAAATTATAATATTGTAATATTATAAAATTTTAAATTTATAAAATTAAAAAAAAAATTAAAAAAATTAAATAATTTGCAGTGACAATCCCACAAGATAACTTATGCTAGTCATTTTAGAGACTCATTGCCTAGTTTACAAAAACATAAATAGCAATAACTCAATTAAAAAATATAATTTTATTGGATAGTAAATCGACAATACAAATTTATTCGTAACTCAATTTAATTTAAAGTGCATGCATCAGGAACTCGAAATTTATTTAAGTCATATATATATGACATTATGTCTCAAACAATATTGCATTATTTAGTAAATTACTTCCCCAGGACCGATCATTTCACATGATAACTGTGTTGGCTAGGGACTATTTAATTTTCCACAATCATAACCCGACTTCTTAAGATATTGACTAGCCATGAATGTACCCAAGATGTTTTCCCTAAAAAAAGTGACCAATCTGGACTCAGCCTGCTGAATGGATCCCAACATGTAAGCTGTAGTGGTGACATCAACGCTTCTCCATCTTCTTTCTTTCGCATATTTCTTCAGGCTTTCCTCGATCTTCTTATAAAGCACCTCTTCTTCCTCTTTCTCTTCGGAAAATGCCTCCGCCAAGCATCTGGCCAAAACAACACCATCCTCCAAAGCGCAACACGCTCCCTGGCCAAGGTCTGGAGTCATGGGGTGAAGAGCATCGCCACCTATACAAACATTACCCTTACTGATATTCCCCATCATCAGATCCCAGGGTTGTCTGTATCGCAATGGATACGATAGAAAACCATTTGCGTCCGTTATTTCTATGCAGGCTTTCACATCACTTGGCATGTTCTCGATGTTTTTCAACACATATGGTTTCAGTTTGGCACGGTCCTCTTTCAGCTCTTTTAGCTCTGCAAGGTCAGCAAATGAATGAATGATATAATATCTATTTTAGGTTTAATTAGTCAAATGGTACCCACTTTTGTTTAGATATGTCAGTTTGATACCTATTTTTAAAAATGTGTCAATCCAGTTTTAATAAATTCTTTTAAAAGCGGATATCAAATTGACATATTTAAATGAAAGTAGGTATCATTCCACTAATTAAACTTATAAGTTTTCGGTTAAAAGCTTGTATTTGAAGAAAAATCACCTTGGTTGGTGGGTATACAAGTGAAAAACCAGTGGACCTGCTTCTCGTTACAAGGAACAACACCAACTCGAACACCATTGCCAAAAAACTGCATGTACCTAAGCTTCAACCCATGGTGGGTCTTGAACTGTGCAAAACCCCTGATTGCAAATCTCCTAGTAAAAGAGGCTTCCTTGAAGCCTAGCCACTTTGCCACCATGGAGTTCACTCCATCACACCCGATCAACACCTGTTACCATCAAAACATCCACGTATTAGTTGGAGTTTTTCAACCTAATTCATAATAGTCGAATCTAGGTTTAACTCTTTCGTTAACAAAAATTAACGACCGACATTTGTCGATTTACCTTAGTTTTTATGGTTGTCCCATCAGCAAGATGGAGTATCTTATAGAAGCCAGATTCCTCGATACCAACAACTTTTGATGAATATCTGATGGTGTCTTTCGGAAGTTCATTCACAAGGACTTCCAACAGTGTTGTCCTTTGAACACAACGGATTTCAATACCTCTACAACATCACAAAAACACCGACATAATTTGGATCAAATTTAAGAACCACGTCATTTACGGTGAATTTCAAACATTTAGCCATACTGATTCACATAGTATACTCACTTCTGATCTCCTGTTGGTCTTAAAGGTGTGGCTACTATTTGTTGGCCAGTAACCAATGAAGTGGTGACAATCCTGTAATCCAATTATAGTAGTTTAGTTTAGAGAAAAATGAATGGTAATAAGAGAAGAAAGTTTAAAAGAAGTTTGTGCATAGAAAAATGATATTTTAACCTACTTTTTTTTATCCATTTTTAACCTAATACTTCAATCATTATTAAATTATTTTTTTTACTTTTTTAGTGATGTAATAATCTAATGATGATTGAAATTCTAGATTAAAAATGAGTCAAAGAAAATGGATTAAAGTATCATTGTCCTTGTTTATATTACTCATGGAGTGGTTGATGGTTGCTGCGGAGTTTGTCTCCAACACCGACCGCATCCAAAGCCTTCCAAGCATTTTGCCATATCATCAAAGAAAAGCCGGTGACTCTCAAACTATCTGAAGATTCCAACACCAAACTTCGAATACCCAACCTGCAGCGAGTATAAATGAAGAGTTATCATACATGAATTCACACTAATTCACTTACAAAGATATAAAACGTTTTTTTAGTCATTTCCTCCAGTTCACAACTTACTTTTAAAAATAGTTTCGTCATTCAAAAATAAAATAATAGATATAAAATGTGTGTAAAAGTTCATTGATGTATACAAGGATAAAGTTGTTTAAAAAAAGGTTTAAATACTCGTTGTTTGTTGCTGGTTTTGTTCAATTTGATCATCAATTAGTATTATTTTTTAATTAGGTAAAAAGTTTTGTTAATTTTTGTTAATTTCATTACTTTTGCTAATAAAGTTTAAATACTTAACGGATGTGAACAAGCATGTCATGTGTGTGATTTTTTTATTTTTTATTTTTATTTTTTAATTTATAAAAGATTGTACACATATCATATCTTTATCGTGTCACATATCAATGTCAATGTCACAGGTAAGTTTGTGTTTGTGTCATTTTTTTCTGCTCAATTCGATTTCTATATTCATTATTTTTGTTTAATTTAGTCAAAATTTTTGTTAAAATAGAACAATTTTGTCCCTTTGTAATTTATATATATATATATATATATATATATATATATATTAAAATTTATATTTTTATTAATTATTTTTGAAATTGAATTGTAACTTTTTAGATTTAATTATAAGTTTAATATAATTGTTAGATTCAATTATTAAATAAAATATAATTATTATAATATTATTAAAATATTATAATTATTTTTTTCTAATAATTATATTCTAAATATACCAGTATTTCTAAAATTAACACTTAAAAATATTACAAATATTTCAAAAATATTATATTTATGTTTCACTTAAATATTAAAAATATGAAATTCATGTAAAGTAAAGTACTGTCCTTTCCCGTAGGTCGTTCCATTTTTAAACACTTGTGAATAGATAATGAAAGATAAAATCTAGTGTATGATATTCCAGAAGCAACTACCATAATTCATAAGATTCTGGAATCCAATTTGATTATTTTACGAGAGTAGCATTAAGCTAATATACAGCAATGCCACCTCATTTAAAAGGTTAAATTTTTGAAAAATAAAACATAAAAGTAATAATGGAAAAAAAAAGATAAAAAAAAAAAATGGTTTGGTTGGGAAGGAAGTGAAAAAAAAACCTGTGAAGCCCTAAAGATGTAGTGACACCAGCGATTCCAGCTCCCACAATGACAATGTCTTGAACTAATTCTGTTTCCATATTTTTGTGATATGATTGAGTGGCTCAACAATATCTTATATAGAGAGTATAGGTAACATAAACTATAAATGTCCTTATGGGTGGGTGGGTTATGAGTGACCATACTTTAAAAACAAATGGTAACGCTTTTAGAAGGTAGGGTAGGGGTACCCCAAAATAGATGCGCGCTAGATCCTCAATCAGTGGTTATTCACATTAGTAAACCAACCTCTTGTTTGGTTGGTGAGCACCATTAGTGTGGTTTTTAAAACCCGCAACAACCCGCAACCACCACAGCGCAACCTCGTTGGACGCTTCGTGACTACAGGTTATCGGTCATCTATTCCTGTACCACCGGATAATGAAATGACTTAGTTATCCCCGACTTAAATATTTATATCCGGAAATACTATAATTTAGAATATAAATTATCATTACAAATTCTTCATAATGTAAAAAAAATTATTTGCATTTTGAATTATCCTTCAAATTTACAACCCATAGTGTAAATCTACGGTACGAATCGTATATTTTGAAATATAAATTTGCTTTTTGAGTTGTCCTTCAAATTTATATTATATACCGAGTTGCCCTTCAAATTTACATTATAAATTATTCTAAGATGTAAATTTACATTTTAAATAATATAATTTACAAATTGTATTACAAATTATATAATTTACATTATCAGACACCGACGTTCAATATAATATATATATTTGTTAATTTAAAGTTTAACTGTTTTTAAATTTTATTTTTTTGTTTTATTTATTTCTTAATATATCATATATATATATATATATATATATATATATATTAATGTTTTATTTTATTTTTCAAAAATATATTAAAAGATACATGATAAATAAAAAATAAATAATAATCTAAAGAAAAAATAATTAAAATTTTAAAAGAAATTAAACTTTAAATAAAATTAAAAACAGATAAAACAGAATAATATATATATGTATGTATATTATGCTTTAAAAATAAATGAAATAAAAAAATACTCAAACTTTAAATTAGAAAAAAATATTTATTCTGTTTTAACTTTTTTTTAATTATATTTAAAGTTTAAGTTTCCTAAATTTTAAATGTTTTTTTTTTTGTTCATTATTTTTTGTTTTATAAATTTTTTATGTTTTCATGTTTATTAATATATATTATAAAATTAAAATAAAATATTAATATATATATATATATATATATATAATTATTAAAATAAAAAATAAAAAAAATAAAA
>Ga0214542_1001724_pt1 | contig 45184 bp, 19 predicted proteins | sample CNSS1metaG_FD_160096 | JGI IMG/M metagenome (GOLD analysis project Ga0214542, IMG submission 160096) | Root nodule microbial communities from cowpea collected in UCLA plant growth center, Los Angeles, California, USA - CNSS1 | ecosystem: Host-associated > Plants > Roots > Nodule | place: USA... | reverse complement strand
AAAAATAATAAAAAATATATATATATATATATATATATATATATATATATATATATATATATAAATTTAAAAAAAAAATGGGGGAGCCGTGGCTCCCCTAAGTCATAATGTAGTTCCGCCCCTGACTGGTGGATCTTCAGACCAAACTTAAGGGGTGCCAAGATAAAATGTTAAATATGTTTTTAGTATATGAACTTTGACGCAAAATTAAACTTTGTCACTATATAAAATTTTGATATATTTTAGTCTTCAAACTTTAAAAATGAATAGATATAATCCTTTTATCCAATTACGTTAATTTTTTTTATGTGTTAAACATACTTTTCATCAGATATTGGAACCTGTGAGACAGTATAAACAACTCAAATATATACTTTAAAAAAAAACTTTGTAATTGGGTTAAAAGAACTATATCCGTTCATTTCTAACATTTAGAGATCAAACTATATTAAAATTTCAGATAAAGACGAATTTTAATTTTACGTTAAAACTCAGAAATTAAAAACATATTTAACACGAAAAATATATAAAAATTTTAAAAGTAGCAATTGCATTAATATAAATATATATATATATATATATATATATATATATTTACATGCATAGAAAAAAAAATGGGGGAGAGCCCCCTAAACCTATACTAAGATCTGTCTCTAAGTATGAGTCTTTTTGGTTTGTCTTTTACTTTGTTTATAACTAAACTAACTACATTCATTTCCTAGTAACGGGTGTGGAGTGTAAGATACTCAATGTGTGACACTTGTATATTATGTTCAAATATTTGGAAGTATAATATATGTTATGTGGTCTTCTTTTACATAATATTTTCTGAGATGTTTGTTGTACTTGATTTGATTTCCTTCCTCATTTTTATTTTTATTATGATCGGAAGAATATCGTAATTCTAAAAGGATTTTGATATTAGAGTGATCTTGAAAGAAGAGAGTCACTTGTCAAGCCTTAATTATTGTGGGAGTCATTATGGTTAATTTATCCTTTCAAATTTTTTTTAAGAGTCTTGCTAACCAGTGCCTTAAGAGCACTGATTAAGGATAATTAATATACATTGGATTCTATAAAAGTACACAAGTAAGTGTGATATTAAATAAAATCTGACGTAATAATTATTAGGCTTAATACCAAATTTGGTCCTCTAATTTTATTCGAGTTTTTAAAAAGATCCCTAATTTTTCATTTGTTCAATTTAATCCTCAATTTCTTAAAAATGTTCAATTTAGTCATTTTTATTAAATTGATGTTAACACAGTGTCCGTACAGTGCCATGTGTCATATCATTGTCACATGACAGTGCTTGTTTTCAATTTAGTCCCTTATTTATAATTTTGATCCAATTTGGTCATTCTCCAATTTGAGACTAAATTAGTAATTAAACTTAATTATAACTTATATAAACATGATAAAATATTTTTTAAACATTTATATATCAAATTTTTCACCTAAATATTCAAATTATTTTTTTTTTACATTTTTACGTAAAAAAAAATTTCTATTTAAACTTATAATTTTTTTTAAATATTAAAAATGTAAATGTAAAGTGACACTTGTAATTTTTAGATGTTAAATGTGACAAATATTTGTAGCGTTACAAGTGTCACTTTATATTTACATTTTTTTATATTTTTTAAATATTATAAGTTTAAATAGGGATTATTTTTATGTAAAAATGTAAAAATAAAATAATTTGAATATTTAGATGGAGTGATTTGATATATAAATTTTTCTAAAAAAATTTAACATGTATATATAAATGTACATATAAGTTGTAATTAAGTTTAATTAGTAGTTTTGTCTCAAATTTGAGAGGGACCAAATTGCTTCATTTTAAGAAAAAAGAAGACCAAATTGGATAAAATTATAAATAAGGAGACAAAATTGGAAACAAGCACAGTCAACAATAACATGACACGTGGCACTGTACGGATACGGCGTTAACGTCAGTTTAACGGAAATGACTAAATTGAATATATTTTAAAATTTGAAGGACTAAATTGAACAAATGAAAAATTAGGGGTCTTTTCAAAAATTTGAATAGAATTAGAGGACCAAATTTGGTATTAAGCCTAATTATTAATGCAACTTTATTTTCTTTAAAGGACAAAAATGCTCATAAATATTGTACATTGTATTTAATATTTTATTAAATATTCACAAATAAAAGTTAAAAACTAATTAAATAATAAAATAACTATATTTTAATGTTGCTAAAAATTAAATATAATTAAATATAAGAAATTTTAAATTAACAGAAAAATCAACAAAAAAATAGTGTTAAACATCTAAAAAAAACAACATAAGAAAGTATAAATTATCAGAAAAACCAACAAAAAAATTAGTGTTAAACATCTAAAAATGTTACAAAAAAGAAAGAACAGTAAAAGTGTCAATTTGAGATTTAATTGAATTTTTTTTCTTTTTAGTAGAGACTTTAAAAATTTCAAAGTCCTTGTTTTGTAACAGTATGTTATTGTCTCAAAATTTAAAAGGGTATTTTTATCTTTATTAAATATAGGATTAAATATGTTTTTGGTTCCTTAACTTTCAGTGAATTTTGAAATTAGTTCATTTCAAAACTTTGAACTAATTTAGTTCTTCATCTTTCAAAATACATGGATTTAGTCATTTTAATCAAATTTTGTTAGGTTTATTTGATGTTCCATACGCATTTTATGTTTATATTTGAGTTGTTTATACTATTTGACACATTTTTGTTTTAATGTTAAATCAAATACTATTATGAAATGCGTTTGAAATATCAAATAAACTTAACAAAATTTGATTAAAAGGACTATATCCACGTGTTTCAAAAGATGAAAGACTAAATTAGTTAAAAGTTTCGAAATTGACTAATTTTAAGATTTACTAAAAGTTTAAGGGACAAAAACATATTTAATCCTAAACTTTATTATGTACATTTATACTATTTTAATTACTGTATTTAATTATTTTGGTTTTAAAAAAGATGATATCAAATAAATGTAAAAATATACTTAGTTAACATATAAAAGTTCACTTAATAAAAATTATTTTAAAACAATGTTACTTCCTTGTTGAATTAAAATAATGTAAAAAATAATATATATATATATATATATATATATATATATATATATAATTGGAATTAATATAATATTTTTTATAAGATTAAATATATTTTTAATTTCACTATTTTTTTCTAATCTTCTATCTTCTAACCTGTCATCACACAATTCTTCTTAATCTTCTAATCCGTTATCTTTTAGTAACCTTTTGATACTTTTTATGTGTTATAATAAGTGTAGATGATCTAAAAATATTAAATACCTTATTTACATGCTTTATTTACATGTCCTTAGTGAGTTTTTACCTTTCAGGATGTCTAATTGTAGCCTAATGACATTTTAACCTAGGAGGTTAAGTTTCAAATTATGTCGCTAATCTTATTCTCCTAATCTTTTGGTTATAGTGTTCAGCACAACGTTGTACCAGTAACAACAGCACCACCGGTCAACTGCAATAGTGTTAAATTTTGTTAAATTTTTATAAATTAACAATTGCTTTTAGATGTGTTTTATAAAACTATTTATCTTCTTTCCTTATTTTTTTTATTTATCAAAAGTTATTTTTTTATTTTTTTCTATATCTATTTCACTTTATTTTTAATAAATATAAATTTATCTTGTATATTAATTTAGTAATATTATAATATCATCACCTACTACTATAATATCGTAAATATTCACAAATAATTTATGTCTTTACCATTGATTATTTTTTATATATAGATTATTTTTTCTAATTAAAAAAAAAGTTTTCATATTATATATATATATATATATATATATATATATATATATATATATATATAAATATAATGTGAAAGCGTAACATAAATTTTATCATCAATAATAATATATTAAAAAAAAAACAAAAGGTGCCTCTGATGAGAGTGTTCCTCTACGTTTTTCAATAACTTAAAATCTTCAATAATTTAATCAGAACTAAAACTTGTTGCAATATTTATATAGATTATCATAGTGTTTGCTAAAAATTCAACCTCCGTCTTATGTAGGAAAAGATAAAATTATGAATATTTCAAATTAAATATCAAAATCAAGAATCAATATTTTAAGAAAATTAACAACTTCTAAATGATTAGCTTTCTTTACTTTAAAATATATATTCTTAATATTGTTCTTCCTTTACTCAACTTCAAAATCTAAAATAGCTCTATTTATACAATAAAGAGTTTGATAAATAACTAGAGCATGATTTTATAATCTCTAACAAATAGAGATATGCCTAGAGAATAGAAAAACTACATACAAAAAATAAAACATATAGCTTCGAAAGAAAAAAAATAAAAAATGAACTTAATCAAAAGAAAAAATGATTTAGTTCAAAATATTGTTTAACTCCTTAATCTCGTCATAGTGCAATTTGCTTTTAAAAATAATAAAAAGTTAATGATGAAAATTAAGATAAAAAAAGAAAGAAAATAGGAGATGGAAATACAAAAGAAAAAAATCAAATAAAAAAGTAAAAAAAAAATTACAAACAAAAGTCAAAACTTCATTTTTAAATTTTAAAAAAGTTTTTTAAACTAAATTTATATAAATATAAAAATATTTTCTTAAAATATATATATAAAAAAAAGGAAAAAATATTGGGAGAGCCCCTATCATAACAGAGGTCCGTCTTTACGCTAATATATATACAAAATATATGTTTTTATTGTGTACATAATTTATTTCCATTTTACCTTTTATAACATAATTATTAACTGTTTTTAAAAAAAAAAATATTTGTTAACTGATTTTGTTGTAAATAACTGTATTTATCAAAGAAAAATAAGATGATAGATTTTAACCTTCTATAAATTTAAAATTAAAGGATAATATCAGATTATGTGTTTCTATATTTTATAAGTTAAGGAAAAAATATATAATAAATAATAAACATTTTATCATGAAGTTGAGAAGCTCTATTCAATTTGTCGTATGAAAAAACCTTATGGATTAAGGACAAAAGCATCATTATCATGCAATTTTTAAAAAAATTATTGAAATAGGGATTTGAAAATAAATTACAAAAGTAAATAAATTGAATCGTGTTACCCTAACACGCTTTCTCAATAAAATCGATGAAGATGACACAACTTATCCAGTCATAATTTGTTTTCAAATCTATCGATTTCCTAATCTAAAAAAAAAAAAAATTGCATGCACGGGGAGCTTTTGCCTTGGATCAAGTACAATCATATCTATATAGGAAACGGATACAATTTATATTATGATATTTCATCATCCTTATTTTTTTCGTAACAAATTACATTCCTTGCTTAAGGAAATCACGATTTCAGGAAAAAGGAAAAAAGAAAGAGACTTTTATACCTTCATGAACCAGTTCCTATTTCTATTTGTTTTTTTTTTTCGGAAGAAAAATCTTACTTCCGTTTACTTATAGTTGAGCGTTTTCATTAATTAAAATCAATTACAAACTCAATGAAATTGAATTAATTTTTTTTATTATAAAAATTAAGTATTCAAATTGATTTTAAATTTGACATAAACATAATTCATTTTATTTTTATTCTATTCTTAGAAGAAATCGTCATATACTTACTTCCAAAGGAGTATTATTGCGAGTAAATGCACAAGCAGTGTGAAAATAACTCCCTCGAAAATAACCAAGCATATACTACTATAACGGTGATTTATTATTTATTGACACATTATTTCAACTCTTATGATTGTATTGGGTAATAATCTCATACCATTTATCATAAACAGTGTATTTATACCATTTCTCTCTTTCTCTCGTAAACATTCAAATGAATCTTTTCAATGGACAGAAGAATCAAGAATATCCACACATGCATTCATACACTGTAGGTACTGGTGGACATAGAAAACAACATCTATATATGTTGCTCTCTGTGCCCTTCTTAATTCTATCAGAGCAACGTCATACTCCAAATTAAGACCACACAAAATAACTCACTACTTTCGACAATGCCATTACTAAACATTATCCAAACACATTACCCACAGAAAGATCTAAATATTCTCATCACAGTTTTAAATATACGTTTGCAATGAGTTGTATGAAGCGCAATACTCACATCTGCATGCCACTCCACAAACAAAAAAAACGAAACCAACCACACTCCATTCATAACATTGTTGAAACTTACACATACTTAAGCTAACTGAGAAATGAGATACTTTATATCCAGTTCTTCTTCACTTTCGTTATTATATTCTGACATGGCGCCACTCCAAGAAGAACACTGTGGTTCCCTCTGCCCTAGCTTCCTTTTCTTGTAGTTGGCCTTGAAACATGCCTGTCTAAGTCTTTTTGTATTATCTTCCAGTTCAATATCTGGCATTTCCTCCAAAAGTTTCTTCTCATTTTCCAATGTCTCAATGGCAAATCTTAACTTCTCTTCACTCTCCGGCCCCTCCTCTTTCAGTAGCTCCTGCACCTCACACCCCATTCCCCAAAATTAGGAAATAGCTATACCCTCTTTTTATCACCATAAAGTGTAGTAAATAATCAAACACAACGTACACATCACAAACACAACGTACGTACCTGTACATTATTTATCAGAGTTTGCAAGCTCATCAGCTTTCTGTGGGGCCATCTTCTGATACCCAACTCTCTGCACCTTTTCTTCAAAAGTGTCAGCCCGACATTAAGTTCTCTGGCCGCTTGTGTTATTGGCATGTAAAAGTACTCAGATATGGTCTTCCGAGATAACTTTCTGCCATTGCTAGGGTTCCTTCTCTCTTCTCTCTCTTCGTTAACATTCCCACCATCCACCATCATCTCCTTCAAACTTCCTCCACTTTCATCCTTCTTACGAAATAAAATATCGACTTCCGAATCAAACACAGCGTTCACTTCTTTCCAAACCGAAAGCCCCTTATCGATATCATAAAAATCACAGTCTGCTGTAACAACACAACCAACATCTAAATAAGGACAAGTAATATAGTAGTAGTAGCATCATCGTAAAATATAAAAACTATGATGTTGATGTCGACGTGTATATAATAACCTCGCAGGGTTGGTGTGGGTTCGATGGCGAGTGTTTCGTATAAAGGATCCGAAGGGTAGAACTCCATAAGAGGAACGGCATCAACGGGGTAGTCTTGTATGGGTAAATCGTGTAGTGGAGGAGGAGGATACACTTCGCTGTTTTCGCTGAGAAAAAGGTATTCCAATAAGTACAATTGAAAAGGTGAACGAACATGCTAACATTTCGTCATGGGAAGGTGTATAGAAGAGAATGGTTTACCTGTAAGAAAACTGACACGTAAATGGAAGTGGATTTTCTTCTATCTGATAATAAGAGCTCCAACTCATAAGAGGCTGAGAATCCATGATCATGGTGAAGTAACAAAGGGATGTAATGTAACAGTGTGGGAATATGAAAGGAAGTTAGCAATATATATAAGAAATATGGATATGAATTTACGACGTCGTTGATGACGATGATAATGATGATGATAGTGTATCATTTGTAACAAATGGAAGCAATTAAGTGCTTGGAGAATGTGCGCCGTCTTGTGTGCATGAATGCATTTTAATGGTAAAGAGTGTGCCTGTGAGAGTTACAAGATCAATTTAATTATCAGCATAAATATCCAAGGGTTCTAAATGCTCAATATCTCAACCTTTGGATCAGATGAAAAATTAAATTTTGTTGCCTTCTTTTTTCTTTTTTTAGCAGCATTATATGAATATTGTTTGTTCTCTATGCACAAATCGAAAAGATATTATAGCTATATAGTAGATAGTGGCTGCATGAAGGGTTTCTTAACATAGACTCTCATAATTAATCAAGTTCTGGAAATGTTTGTATCAATTATCAATTCGCAGTCAGTTTCAACAAAATTTGGTTGGGAATGAGCGATTAGGCATGCTGAGTTTGCAGTAATTGATATGATGTTGAATTAAATCATGAGTATGATGGTGATTGGGCCATATTCATGGTTGCATGCTGCACGTTTTCCCGTTTTCTTCCAAGCAATAGAAGGACCTGAAAGTTTAACAAATTACTATGAAGCAATAATCATAATCATTTGCCTCTCTGCAACTCCATCTACCAATAATCATTACTAATAATATTTGATTTGAGGCCATAATTAATGATACAAAGCTGCTTATATATTTTTACCTTTTGAATGCCCTAATTCATTTATTCATTGATTTATTCTACAGTTTTAATTAATTTCTAACTGAAGGCTAACGAATTTAACTCACCAGTTATATCATATTCATTGAGCTGTAACGGACAGAAGAAAAACACTAATTATTTTCCCCCAACTGTTACGAAGTAGACAACTACTTAATATAGCTGCTTTCATATAATTCTTTTTTCTTTTTTATATTTGTAGTTAATTATATATGATAGCCAATAATTTTATAACATTATGAACCATTTGTCTGCGTAACATGTTTATTTATTTTTAATCATTTTTGTAAATAAAATTAATCATATTTATATACACGGTTAATCACGTAAATGAAAGAAATTTAGGTGTAAAAACTTCGAATTTACGATACCTTTTTTTCGTTATGATTCAATAACAATTTATCACATTTATCATATACAGTAAATACAATTATTTTTATATTAATTATCTTGAAAATGGTGTTGAACACAACTTTTGTTTGATTGGCATGTAAAAAATATTTCACTATGCTTTCTTCAATTCTAACTTAAATATAGAAGCTTGAATTTTATTACCTCAAATTTATTATATAGTTAATTAATTAAACTAATTTATTACCAAAGTATTATAATATTTTTCACGAAAAAGTGGATAGAAAGTTCCTCAAATGAAAATTATATTTCAATCTCAAATTATCGTCAAATTAAATGCGGAATTCAAGTTAGTATTTAGCTTTCTTTAAATATTAACACGTTACATATTAATTTCATCAACAATTAGATCAATTTATTAGAAATGATTACATTATCAAATAAATTTCAATTAATTCTTAAAATATTCATTCTGTATTATTTTATTTTTTTTATAAATGAAAAATGTTTATGGTTAGCATAAGAAAAAAACTGGCATAATTAACTGGTGATAAAAATATTAAGAAAGTATAATTTGAGAGAGAGGGGTTCAACTTTACAGGGTCGAACAAATAAATTTATTACTGTTATTTTATTCACTCGTATCAATCTTATAAATTCTATTATAAGATATTTTTCTTCTTTTTTTTTAGGTGCTTATTTGATGAAAAATATTAAATATTTTTTATATGTTTAAGACATACATCTATTATTATTTTTTTCATTTGTTCCTTTACGAAATATTACGATAGTGCATACTAGTCAAATCCTATATATCTCTTTTATGTTTTACATTTAAAATGATAAATATTGTAGTTGGTGAAGGAGAAAAAAGGATAAAACCAATAGAATATGAAACTTTTCATAGTATCGTATTGTAAAAAAGAAATAATAATAAAAAACTTGATTAAATGGTGTACTTTATGTAAAATCATTATTTTTTTTTTATAAAAGATATATATGGTGTTACACATGGACTTTGAAAAAAAAAGTAATCAAATGTGTAAACCATACATGTAAAGATCGAGATACATTTTGTATTTAATAAATATGTATAATATGTAATCAAGTGAAATAGGCTCATCAAATATATAGAAACCATTTTAGAATATCAAGGGACAAATATCTTTAGTCCCCAATGAACAAAGATTTTCCTTTTATTTCCTTCTTTCCTTGCCTTTTCCAATTTCCCTTTTACTGCAAATATAAATGACCTAAGAATACAACTAGGACTTGCATTGTTGGCTTAATTATGCAAAATATAACTAGGAATCATTAAATAAGCTGGTAATTTATATGAATTCTGAAGTATACAGTTAATGTAGGAATCATGAAATAAGGTGGTAAAGGATACAAAGAACATTTAGATCCTAAAATACAACAAAGACCAACATTCACATTGCACTCAATGTCTAGATCCTCCTTTTTTCCCATGGCCATGCCCACCTTTCCCACCACCACTCTTTCCTCTGTGATTTTTTGCTCCTCCTCCTAATGCCCTGTTTGCATCAGCTTTCACTTGCATCTCTTCTGGCAAGGGAAGAATATGATCTACACACTTGCGGAAGCTAAAATCATCAACAGATTCATCATCCCTTATGAGGAAGAAGCACCTACTTTTCCACCTAGGATGGTTGCGGACTTGGAAAACTCGGATTCCCCCACCAATCTTTTCATCGGGCTCTGTATGGCCCTTCTTCAGCAATTCCAGTAACATTGCATGTTCATACTGCCACCAAAAACAACCATAGTTTATTCAAGGTTGTTTCCACTGCTTATCAACAAACATAGCTGAGGCAACATTCTATTTTAAGATTGACAATGCATTTGCATGCAGTTCTATCTTGAAATGGCCATGCATTATTTAAAATAACTGTTTTCAGTGCATTGCTGAAACTATTTGACTTCGATCAGCCAAACATGATAAATAAACAGAACAAAGGCCTTAACCAAATCTGAAGAAACAATGTCTTGCGTAATCTCTTTCTCCCTTGGCACTCAGCTAAAAATCATCCAATATAGTAACTTTTTGTGTAGCCACACCACCTTCTTAGCATAAAGATGTTTCATATATAAACACTCATCTATTCATTAAAACTTGTTAGGATAAATCTGATGGATTGGACAACTTCAATAGGTTTTAAATGGATTACTTGTTTGTATTTAACAATGCACCACAATCTAATTCAATTCAAATATATTTGCCATTTGATGTGCTAGAGACTAAAATGTATGAAGCCACATCTTTCGAGGAAAGCAAGGAACAGAGTGCTCACTCATATTATATTGAGTCATATGAATCAAAACCCATATAAGACAAAGTAAGAGCACAGTATGTTTGAAATGCAGTAGTCACTGAAAAATTAAAAATTCGATTTTTTTTATCCAAGAAAAATAGGAAACATAAAAAAGCGAATTCTGTCACGAGTGTTGGATTACCTGGTTAAGATTGAGATAAGAGGGCCAAGTATGAAGGAGATTGTTGAAGTAATCGAACATTTCAACGGAAGAGGCGAAATTTATGAAACCCAGTTTCACGGGACCCGAGGGTTTCTTCTCTTCTTCATCCTCTCCGTTCAAATGTTCCCTTTCCTCTTCTGCCTCCACCTTCTGCTTCTTCGAAATACCGTCTACTTCGTCATCGTGGTTCTCCCTACTCCGCTTCTGGTTGGGCTCACCGTTCGATGCTGAGTCAACGGCGGCGGGTTCAGAACTATCGACAGCCATATCTACGGCGGCGTCAGTGGCTATGGGGTCGACAACTTCCGGTTCCGCCATGGTGTGCGAACGTGGCTGTTGGTCTTGTTAGTTTGAAAACTTCATAAAAGCAAAATTGGGAGCGGGAGGAATGACCTAATTTTTCTTTGTTCACAGGCCAACCAATTGGGCCTCACTGTTGTTTTCTGGGCCTAAGTTTGTTTAAATTCGGTCCTCTGGCCATTCCACAAAATTAAATGGTTATATTCACCCTCTTTTTTTTTTTTTTTTTTTTCATTTTTCTACCCAAAATTTATTCCTCTAAAATTCTATCTCTGTGCTGCTTTAATCCACAACTTAAGACTAATACCTCTTTATACTCATAAAATATGATTCACTGTAGTGAATTGGCCTCCTTGAACATTTTTTTTTTTGCATTACTAAAAATCTGGTTTCCATTACGTTAAACTTCATTCTTTTACTGGTTTCACCCAAATTTAGTTCGAATAATAAATAACCAATGTTTCTCGTCAAAATATTTAATCAACAACATAAATAAAAAATATTTGTCTCGTATTATCTGAATAAATTTCATTTTAATAACATATTTTTTAATATATTCAAACATCAATCGTATTATTTTAAACATTTTTTCTATCAAACTTAAGGTTATGAGATAGTTTTAATTCATGTTATGTTTGAAAAACGTGCAATTAGTATTTTGTAATTATTGATGGATTTTTGTGGGTGAAAACGTTGGGAAATCAAGGTGATGAATATTGCTAAAGTTAGAATGAGGAGAACAATTAGAGTCCTAAAAGGTATGGATGTATCAAGTTTATTTCATATACTTAGTAATTGTCGGTGATGAATTAGAGTATGTATCTTCTAATATATTCTCTACACTTACAATTAAGGAGAAAATTGGATTCGAATATGGAGAAGAAGTCAATTTATCTTTATTTTATCTTAACAATATAAAATCTAGTTTGTAGACACGTGGATTCTAAGTTGATATGTTGCAATAGGATTTTTAAACGTAAAGATAGTATTTCAAATACTTGTCAATCAAAATTCAAGGTGAGATTGTTGACTAAGGGTGTATTTATTTATGAAGATTAATTTGAGAGAGAAAGATAATGAATTTGAGTAAATTTGAGGGTGAAGTTTGTGTTGTTCACTTAAAGGATCCGAGATGGAAGTGAGTAATTTTAAGGTGAAAGTTACTCAAGTTACAAGCAAAAGTTGGTGAGTGATTTAATTAATGTGATAGATTAAAAAATTAAGTTTAATTGAAAGAAAAACAAGATTATCAAATTGTCCGTGATATTAGAAGTAATCTAAAATTATATTTATATGAGTTAGATTTATTTTATAAAAATATTTAATAAATAAATTGGAAAAAAAATTATTTTAATAAAAATATAATAAAATACAACATATTAACATGTTGAGATTTTTTTTATAAATAGTGTAGAATTTTGGGTATTAATTATTGTTATAAGCCTAATTTTAAAAGTCATATTTTTACATTATTATTATCATAATTATGTAACATTATTAGTGATGATTTGTGTCATTAATTTATATAAATTAAGAAAACATGTGTGTGAATTAATTTGAATTAAGAAAATGAAATAAATAAATAATGGAGGACATTAGAGTTATCTTATACAAATCATCTCCAAATCTTTGCATATGAGAGATGATGGGAAAATAATGGAATCCTTCAATTCCTTCTTTTCCCTCTCCCTTAAATCCCTACAAATGAACACTTCAATTACCAAATCATTTATCCTCACCCCTCTAAAAAGTAGATACCCTCAAGTGAACATAGTGTAAATAATTAATTAGAGAGAAGGAATTGATTATAATGACTTTCCTCGCTTGTATTAAAATACATATCTATACATATATTGCTAGTCATACTATATATATATATATATATATATATATATATATATATATATATATATATATATGAGACAAGAAGGCAATGAAATAAGAGAGGATTAAGTTTTTAAAAAAATATCATTTTACTACTATCAAATTCACAAGTGTTTAATGGAAGTTAGTTACAATAGTTACATGATGAGTCTTTTTGAGGGAATTCACCTAAGAGATACAAGAAGGAGACATGGATCCAACACACATAAGTGATTAACACCATCTCTAACCCAAAACCTTAACAAAACATAGGAGATATCATAACAATAAGACAAGAGAGAATTCAAGTTTCCAACGAAATATCATTTTATTAGTACCAAATTCATAAGTGTTTCATGGAAGTTAGTTAAAATAGTCATGTGATGGATCCTTTCGAGGGAATTCACCTAGGAGATAAGTTAAAGAGACATAAATCTAACACACATAAAAGATCATCATCACTTTTAACCCAAAACCTTAACAGAACATAAGAGATACAACAATAATGAGACAAATAACAAAAGATTCAAGTTTTTAGCAAAATATCATTTTATTGTTATCAAGTTCACAGGTGTTTAATGGAAATTAGTTACGTGCTAAGTCTTTTTAAGAGAATTTACCTAAGGATACATGAATTTAACACATATAAACATCATCTCTAACTTAAATCTTAACAAAAGATAGAAGGTACAACAAACACACCCGAAAAATCTTTAAATAATGAATTTATAAAACTTTTTTATTTATATGATATTCAATGTGAAACTTAGAATAATTGGATTGTCAACGTTATGTCGAATAAAAATAAACATGTAAAATGAATTATTTTTAACTGAGAATTGTAATTCAATTATAATAATAACAATACTAAAAATCCGAAGAGTTGAGCAAGAGTTGCCTGAAATGAAAAATTTGAGTTGTAATTTCTATTCACTTTGTATTGGAGACAGATTGAAGTTTATTATCACTTTCATGTTATTTCTTTGTGTAATTCTTTCTTCCGTTATCTTTCATCTGTTTTGTTTGTGAAGTCTTTCATGTAATTTGAGTTTAAGTGTTGTTTGCGCATTCTCCATTGTTGTTTACAGTTCGTGGTAGAAGCTTCTATACTAAGTTTGTTTATAGCTATTACACAACAATCATGTCAAACTTGGTTGGAAGTGCGTAATCTACTTCGATATTGCTATGCAAAATGCGAGTATTATTTTACACTCCTCCCGTTACCATTAAGTATCAATGTCTTTTGTCTACTGCGGACATCCTCTGGTCTCAAAGCAGCTAAGGGAAATTAAGTAATACTCTGACACTTTCCATTTTCCATCTTTTAAGAAAATTATTTAAATCTGCCACTATAGCAAAGTTCTCAAGACTTCATAACGAGGAAAACTAGGTAGTCGATGGTGCTTCTAACTTCAAAATATCTTCGTAGCAGTAGCATCTGTCTAATTTTTTTGTTTTCTTCTGCATCACTGTTTCTGTTAGTTTTTCATGTTCTAATGTCTGTTTCCCTAGGTTGCACTTCTACTCTATTCCTCTGTCATACTTTAAGACCATCTGCCCCAGAAGAAGGTCTATCTTCTTTTATGTGTAGCAGTTTAGCTTTCGAGTATTTACCAATTCCTTAACATTTAAGATATATATCTAAGAATTAGTACAAATGGAGCACTGCGAAAGATCTTTATCCTTTTGTTGATCAAGCATTGTAGTCAATGTTGTAGTAATAGGAGACAACCATGGGGACAGGGACCACTATTGACAGATTTATACAACATTAATAAGATGTTTTTCCTTACCAATTTCAGTTTGCTTTTGCCTACTTTGTGCTTTCATTTCTGGTTATTTACTTATTTTGGGTCACTGCATTGAGTCCTTAGGGACCACGTGTCTGTTGCATTGTAGCCAAGACTCGACAGAAGCATTTTTTCATACAAGTTTCAGGCGATATATAGAAGCTCCATGTCTGGTTTTCAAAATGGTTTCTTAAAATAGAAGTGGTGATTACAGTCTATTCTCTTCAGCACAGGGTTAAGATAAACTACAGTATAATGAACCCATGAAAAGATGAAACATAGAGAAGCATATGCATGGTTATAAGGTGTATAGCAATTATATTAGCAGTGATGATGGAACTGAAAAGCTGTTACTGACGACGGTGAAGGATTATTTTGTAAAGCAAAAACTCATTTATTTCTTTTTCTCTTTTCCTTAAACAATGGTCAGTTACTTCTTTTACTTTAATACATTGCTCTAAAGTGGTGGGTCAACAAGAGGATCTAAGTAATTGACCATGTTCTTAGAACAAGATCCTATTCTTCCCTCACTGATTCCTTTTTCCTCTTAGGGTGGTGAAACATGTGAATTATCCTGTTTATTGGAAGCATAAATTTGTAATATATAAAAAGAAAAAACGAGGGTGATGATCGGTGATATTTGGAAGTTAACAAAGGTTTTGTTTAAACTCCCTATGAATGGAGAGTTTTGGTGAGAAAAAAAGCATAAAGGAATATTCCATTGGGCTGCAATATATTTGTGCATGGAGAGAAGAGCTTGGAATTCTAAAGATAGTGGTGGGAACACAAAAAGACAGTTATTGGTTATGTTTATTTGGAATGGTTGGTATTCCTCACCTTCTCCCAAAATGCTCTACTTTTAATGCCTTTCTTGTCTACGTTGCATTACCATTCTAGATCACTCACTCAACTTCTTCTACCTGCTATTTCTAGTGCTCATGTCATCTTCTAATTCGCTTCACCTCTCTTAACATAACAAACAAACCAAATACAAATAATTTCTTCAATTTAGGTGATTCCTAATTTAAGGTCATTTGAATAAATGAAAAAAAAAATCATTAAGTGTCTTTGTTTCTATAAATTTCCTATATAGTATGTGCCTATCGTGTTCGTGGGGGAGAAAGTAATCTTCTTTGCAGTGACGATATTTAAACGAAAAATCAATTCACTCTCCATACAATTATCATTTATTTTTTTTTTTTTTTTTACTTTTTTACTTTTCACTTTTATAACAAATTTAATTAATTATATTTTAATTTAAAGTATTGAAACTGTAACTTGCTAGTGCTCTACTAATTATAGATTAATAAATTTTTAATTAGTTAAAAGTTACATTTATGTTTAGGTTAAATTTGTTAATACAATTTTTGTTAAAATATTATAAATTTGTAAATCTAGTATGTGCTTGGAGTGTTATTTGAACATCACACAAAAGATGTTGTTATCAATTCTCAATGTGGACAGTTTTATTTAAACTATTCTCATCTAAATAAAAATGTTTATAACAAAACTACCCGGTTGAATTTATATTAATTTTAAACAACCACCTCCCAATTTAAAATAATTTTATAATGTGAAATTATTACTTAATTTTATTTAAACTAATCCCCAAATTTTATTTCATCTTAAATTCTAAAAATTATATTATATTTTAATTTAATGTATTTTTATCATTATTGATTTCTTTCAGTTTAAATAATCACTCATATTTCATTATAGTATAATTTACATTATTTATAATTTAACTGAAATTACTTTTATATGTAAAGGTAAACTGATAATATTATATTTTTATCAATTAAATTGTTATTTTTAATCTATTATATCTATCACATTACCCATTGATTTTCATAAACTTTTAAATTGACAACAGGTCGGGTCGAGTACAGATAGTGGCTATCCACATCAAAAAAATTCACATGCAACCTGTCCTGCTACCTATGGGGGTATCCGTTTAAGAAATACCCATGAATTTTGTAAAACTCGCGGGTACATGTGGATACCCGCGAATATTTAAAAAAAAAAATTAAAATTTTTAAAATAAAATTTTTAAGAAATTACCAAAAACATATGAAATAAAATATAAATTAAATTTTAATTTTAGTTAAATTTAACTTAATAAAATAAAAATTAATGTTAATTTTAATTTTTTGCGAGTAACGAATATTCGCAGGTACGGATAGTGTGATACTTGCACTCGACCCGTTTATAACGAGTATTAGAATACCCACTATCCACCACCCATGGATAATAAATACCCGCGGATACCATCTATTCGTTGCAGATACCCATGAATACGAGTATTTTTGTCATTCATGGTCTCATTTTTTTTTTCAAATCTCACAATCTTTCCCTTAATCCAAACAATCAAACTTTCACCTCTTTTTCTTTTCAAATTTACTTAAATCCACTCCTAGAAACAAACACAAGCTAAGCTAAAGTAGTTTAAATATACTTTTAGTCCTATAAGTATTACTCAGTATCATTTTTCTCCACCTACAAATAATTATCTTTTTTTAATGACCACGTTAACTTTAAAAACATGTTATCAAATGGTTGTATATAACATTGAGAATGTGATGTCGTAGAGATGAAATCATGTGTCAGTGTATTATAAATTCAAATAAAAAACTATATTAAAGTATAATGTAATTAAACATCAATACAAATAAATGTAAAATTTTAAAACAAAATTTAAATAAAGTTCAATATAAAATATAAATTTAAATAAATTTAATTTTGTTAAAAATACTTTTAAATAGAGCTAGTTTAAAAGTAATTCTAGAAATATTTAACAAAAAAATCAATTTTAATAAAAATATCAATATAGACCTGTTGGGAATTCATGTGAGTCTAAGTTCCACATTAAGTAAAAAATAATAAAGTTGAGCATGATGAAGACCCATAAGCCCTTTGTCTTAAGGTTTTGGGTTGAAGGTGGTATCAATCCCTTGTGTGTGGGTTAACCTCATGTCTATTGATGTTATATGTCTCAGGTGATCTTTTCACGGAATACCTATCAAAACCTAATTTAGATAACTAAAAATTGGGGAACCAATTTGAGATTTTCATACAAAAATGAGGATCAAAGGAATAATTAAATCTTTTTATTAATAGCTATTATTACAAAATAAATTTTTTATTTTATAATTATATAGTTATTATTTTGTACGGGGTTAAATATGTTTTTAACCGTGAACTTTGACGTTAAATTATAATTTGTCAATGTATAAAACTTTGATACATTTTGATTCTCAAATTTTAAAAATGAATGAACATAGTGAGATTAAAATTTGTCAATATATGAAACGTGAATATATTTTGATCCTTAAACTTTAAAAATGAATAGACATAATTCTTTTAACCTAATTATGTTAATTTTTTTGTTTACATGTCAAAATTTAGAAAATAAAACATATAAAATTTTTTGGTTTGTGACAAGGCCGAACACTTAATATAATCTTAAATTATAAAAAGAATCTTGTTTAACTTTCAATGACATCTTTATTGCAAAGCTAATCATACAAAGGATATCTTAAGTAAAAATTTGATAAAAGTCAGACTCTAATTAATATTCTACTACATATTTTCAAATATATTTTTTTTTATTTTTAGAATTTAAGGTTCTGTATTTTAAATTTTATAATAAAAAATTATATAACCAGAATGTTAAACTTATGATTGGACAAGAAATGTTTTCATGGACACATCAGCAGGTGGAGGTGATGTGGCCGATTAGTAAAGTAGAGTGTTGAAGAGACTTAGTTGGTAAAAAAGAGAATGGCAAATGATAGGAATGCTGGGAAACTGAAGGAAAAGATTCTTGGCTTCCCAAGGCTATTGTCCGTTTAACTTTCATTCAAAACCTGTCAGTGTCTTCTTAAACACCCTTATATATTACCTTCTATTGCCATGCTTATCATTGGGCTCAATCTAAAACTTCCTTCAACCCTTCTCATGCTTTATGCTTTTACTCTCCCAACTCTCATACAACATTACTTCCTTCAATCACTAACATCAAATAGAGGACTTCCTGTGCCAAAACATTACCTAGCTATCTCCTCTTTGCTTCTAATACAAGTTTCTTCTATCCCACATTCCCATACCACACTACCTAGACTCGAACAAACATGAGCCTTTTGAGTTTCAGAGGCTTCTTTGTTTTGCTTTGTGTTTGGATTTTAGCTTCTCAGCCATTTAAGGTTTCTGGCTTGAGAAGCAAAGATCTTGCTCTCAGATGGGACCAGGGACTTTTGCCATTTGTTAGAAGTTTTCGTGTCTTGAAGGGTGTTTATGCTGTGGAGGATTTGCAATCAAAGGTGGAGTTGGCACCTGCTCCTTCCATCACCTTTGATCCTTATCACTCCAACAAAAGGACAGTTAGAAAAGGACCAGACCCAATTCACAACAGAAGTTGACCTGCTTCAGCTCTGTCCTTTGCTATGTTGAGAAATGACAAGAGAATTCCCAATGCAAAGACAAAACAATCTTCTTTGCGTTCTTAACCGTTTCTACAAAGGTTGGTTGGTTTACTACGTTTTCTTTTTGTATTTGTTCTCAGTTCTACCTTGTGTCTGTCTACATGACAGCTGAAAAGTCGCAGCTGAAATGCTGAACAAATCTCTGAGCCAGCTTTGTTTCTGATAGAGTAGAGCAATCGTAGGAATTGACCAATAGCTGGATAGCTAATGATCTTGTTAGTCCTCAAATACTGAATATAGTGCATCTTTATCTTGCCCCCTTGGGAAGAAGAATATATATATGCTTTCTTACATTCTACTGATGTTTATCCTTTTTTTCTTCCACTTATTTAGGAGACATCATTATATGCACAATCAATCAAAACACGAGCACGTGGCACACAGATTAAATAAGTAACATCGGATATGTACATAAAAACATTTATTTGTTATGTTGATTGTTTGCAATGTACATGAGAATTTATCTTAATTTGGAGACTTTCTTTCCTGCATAATCAGGTGCTACTGCATATGACCTATGCATATTCCATACTTGCATCAAATAAATAAAATTAAGATGAAGTTCCAATTGAAAATTATATTGTACCCTTTAACTTTTTTGCACATCAGGAAAAAAAGTACGTGGTAAGTGAATGAAATTAAGACTTACCTCTTTGCTGTGATACTTGACAGTTAGATCATTGTTTCTGAGTCTTTTTACAAAATCTGAAGGAAGAAAGAGCTTGGTACCTTATCTCGTTTCAGTTATCCCATAAAATTTAAAAGAAAAACAACAATCATGAAGAAGATAAAAAATGATTCCGTGAAAATTTGTGACAAGGGAAGGAGGGAGCTAAGCATGTTAGTTGCAAATAAGTAAAACTAAGTGCTTGAGTCTCCTATTCATAGGTTCTTGATTGGCATTCAGAGGTCATGACAGGAAGCTAAGATCTTTGGTATCTATTTTTCCTATGCAAATTCAACTGTAGGGAAGGTATCTTATGTGCAACTTCCTCCCAAATCATATTCACTGCATCTCTAGGCTGGCTTGGATATTGATATTCGAAGTGTTGTGTGATATTCTTTAACCGTTCCCACATCTTGGTCCATTTCTCCTGCTTGATTGAACGAAGAAGATTCAGCAGGTAGCCTTTCCTCACAGCATCTGAGGCACGGATAAATAAGCTAAATTCTGAGTAATCCAAAACATCTTCAAATGGTAGCTCAATTTTGTCACTAATGATCACAGGTACACAGTGGCTCACAATGGCGTCAAAGAGGCGATTAGAGGAGGGGGTATCTCCAGCAATGTTTAGGCAAAATTTGGATAAGGCCATGCCCTGGCTTGCTTGCTGAATCCCATTTCTTCTTGTGCTTCCAAACGTAAAATGCACATCTTTCTCATCTTTGAGGAGGTAATATAGTTCATGACGAACAGCTCCTCCCTAAAGAGTTTCACCATGATAATCAAATGCATTACAATGAATAAACACTCATCTGGTAGATTTATATCAGTTACAAGAATATTTATAATACGATGAAAGGTAGTATAAATCACATCATTACTCGCTGCTACGATTCTAAGAAAAAGCTTAACGTAGCAGATGAGTTTTAACACAAGCAGCCTCTTGATCCTACCTGTGCCTGGAATTTCTATTTGAATGCGACTGATTAACTAATTCACATTAGTATCACTGGATTTTATTCAACTCAGTAGTATCAGTTAATGTGAATGTGAATGTTTCTATGCATTTTAATGAAAAAACAATAAACTAATGGACCAAAGTGCATAGCCATTTTCAAATCAGCTTATAAGCTGTCCTTTGCATCACACAATGGATCAATTACCAAATTAAGCATAAACTGCCATCCAACAAAAATCTATACAACTCAATACTAAAACTTTTTTTTTTTACATTAAAGCATTAATCATGCATTAAATAGATAATATTAGAGTAAGAGAAACTCACAGCTTTCCTATATATTGTTCCCTGGAAATATAGAAGTGTAGAACGTTCCTCATATGAAGCTGACTCAGCTCTCGGTGTAGTGTTTACTAGATGCCTGTATGGAGCTATTATATCCTTCTGAATATTTGCTATTTTAGAAGGGTATCTACCAAAATCTGCAAGCACGAGTATGGAAGAACCCAACTTTCTTCTTGCATGAACCATACTGTTAGGATGGTGGGCCACAATCACGTGATCCCTCCCTCCAGAACGTTTCCATTCTTCCCTCCCCATTAGAAACTGTACCAATCTCTCTTGCAGCATTTTGTTGATACTAACTTTTTCCTTTCCATGGATTTTGGAATGTTGATTGTAACTCAAAGATGAGAAAAAGGGCACAAAAACCACATTGGCTTGACTTGCATTCTGCACTCTAATAGCACTACAAGGCCTAAAAACTTTCGCAATGTTTGATGACAAAAGATCAAGAGTGAGCCAGTACTCCACACTATGCTGTAAATTAAGCCCACCTGGATATGGAGGGACAAGTTTTGGATTATTCACATCAGGCCATGTTTGGTTCGCGGTTTCCTTCCAATTCAATAACCCAAAGTGAAACTCTGGAGGTAAGTCATACATAAACACCCTTAAGAGAGCAAGGGTTGTGTCACACGCCATCTTCCCCATCTGTGTTGGAGAATTTGATTTCTGGCTTGAATTAGAAAGTTGACACCTTTGTGGCTGAACTTTTGAACCTTGAGAATTTAAGGGAGGGGGTGTAATTTGTTCCCTCTTGAAACTGGGTTTGAAATCATGTGATGTGTTGTTGACAAAAACAAGCTCCAAGACTGATCTGGGAATGAATGAATGGTCGCTGAGGTGGAGGAGGAAAGAGGAATATAGAACCAAAAGTAACGTAGCAATAACCACGACACAAAACATAAAGAATCTTGGGGGAACAATGTTCCTGTCTGACATTGTTGAAGAACAGGGTCAGAGGAACGGAAAGTCTTAGGAAAATCAGCAAATAAAACAAGATGGCAACAGAGTAATGTGGTAGCAGATTTTCCTCACTAAAGACTAAAGCATACTAATCAGTGTGTTATAACTATCATTTGCAATTTTGCATGCACTGATGAAGTCTCACAGAATTAGGAAAGGGCATAAGAAGATTATGGTAAAAATGGAAAGAGAATTGGAATTGTAATGTGTGCAAGGGTTCAGTTGGGCAACAAAGAGTACCTGATCACCTTCACAGGTTTGGACAAGAGAAACCTCAAGGTTTTTGGTTGAAGCAAGTTTGTTGTGATGAAAATTCACCAATCACATTCATGGTTACCTTTCATTCAAATTCTGAAGCATCAATCCAAACACTGCTCTAACATTTATTTATATATTACACCTATATTCAATAAATATACCTCCCTAATTTAGAAATAATTTTCTTAAATAACCTTCTAATTATCCTTAATTTTGTATTACTTTTATTGCTTTCTAAACTTAATTTTTTTCTTTCTTATTATTATCTTTTCTAGATCGTTCACTTCCTCTCTCTGACTTCCCTTTTGAGATTGATAAATATATGAACACAATTTTATATTATTATTATTATTTAATGGTATATTATTATATATTAAAATAGTCTTCATAAGAGCAACATATATGATGAAACAAGAGTTTCGACATGTATTGTAAAGTCCTAGGGAAAAGTTTTAGGTTAGAATATCAGTGTGCACAAATTTTAGCTTTCCTTGAATTGAAATGTTCTCAGGTGCCGAATTATAGAATTTGAAATAAGGCAATGAAAAAGAATCACATATATCTCTGTCATTTTCTACTATGTAAATTATATTTCAAATTAACATTATTAATTAAACTATAACTATTATTGTTCGAAAAAAAAAGACTAAAAATAAATGAGTAACAAAAGTAAAGACAACAGAGATTATAAGATATAGACATTTAAGATGGTAAACAATAACTCAGCGGGAACCGAGAATATCTTGGCTCAACCAAGACAAAAACACATTGGCGGGTAAGTGTGTATGGACTCAGGTATAGATGCATACATCTCGACCTTAGTCATGGGTAAGTACATATGGGTCCAGGTATATAAATGTACATCCATTAAGCATATAAATATACATCTCTCATACATATAGACTTACATCCCAGCCTAAGTTATGAGAAAGTATCAGGCATTCAAATGTACATCCCTCAAGCATACATACCTACATCCCATACGGGATAAGAGTGTAAGAGTGCATTTAAGAATATTGGCAAATGAGGGGCCAAAGTAAGTGTAGTGGCAGTTACGATAGGTACTCATGAGGTTTATTCGTATTTATGAAAGAATAAAAACAATTATAAAGGTAATAAAGTCAAAGTTAGAATTAGGTAATATAATAGGAGGTTCAGTGACCAAAGAAGGTAATGAGGGGTTATCTTTGTATTCATTCTTTACACAAACCTTAACTTAAAGTATTATTAACTTGAGCGACAAAGTATCTGCAGGTAATGAGGGGTTATCTTTGTATTCATTCTTTACACAAACCTTAACTTAAAGTATTATTAACTTGAGCGACAAAGTATCTGCAGGTACCCACCCTCCAGAAGCATGGCTAAGTAGCAGTTTAAGCAGAGCTATGCGAAGAAAAGACGCAAAGGATTAAAGACTCTTGTGGCAATTCGGTTCCATACAAGAACAATAACAATAAGGATAAAAGAAAAAAAAACACATTTCACTACAAGAAAATGTTATAAAAATTATTACTCAAATAATAATAATAATAATAAATTAAATAATATAATAATTATTATTACAGCAATAATAGTACTAAGACATATATATAAATTAATAAATATTAATCAGTTCTCTATCAAAAATCATATGCGTTCCTCTTCCAAGATACAACAACCCATCAGATCAATCGAGTGCAGAGAAGGATCTCCGAACCTTATGAACACAATTGTTTTAAAAGATAATATAGAGAAGAAAATAGGAACACTTTTGAAGAAAACTCTAGTGTTTTTTTTGTTATCTCTGTTGTGTCTTTTCCCATGCACATAAGTGGGATTCATACCTAGTAAAGGGAGACACAAGAGTAAATTGTAATAAAAAAAATATAGTATTTAACCATAAATAACATTAACCCTTCAAATTAAAAGTTCATGAAAACTTAAGTAACAATATATTTTTTATTTTAATTATTTATTTTTTAAATTATATTAAAATATTTCTAAACAGAAAACTAACAACCAATTTTAATGACCGAAAGTTGTTAGTCACTGCAATGATCAATTTAAATACTAATTTATAAAATAAAAAATTACTAGTTATTAAAATAGTCACTATTATGAATAAAAAATTATAATTGGTCACTAAAATTGTTACTAATTAATTAGAAATTAAGTTAGAAACAAATTCTCTTGATAGTAAAATATTTTGAGACTAATGTCTAGTGACTAATTTCTTTTGATAGTTAAAATCTTGGTTTCTAAATTTTTTAAAAACCAAAATTTAGAAATCAATTTTAATGTTTTATTCATAATAATGATTATTTTAATAATTAATAATTTTTACAAAATTTATTGTTAATGAGATATTTTTTTCTAGTGTTTTGATATAATTAAAAAGATTTTCTTTATCAATTAAGTGGATAATTTGTGAAAACATAACTGGTGAACGGAATGAGACAAGAAAAGAAAAATTAAAAATGATTACTTGAAAAAGTAATAATATTTTACTATAAAATATGTATTTTAATTTATAATAAAAAGTATACTCAATAATCTTATGTTATCGTAACTCACATTGGAAAAAGAAAAAAAAAAAAAAATTGGGCCTCCAAGAGTTACAATGAGAGATTTTCTTTTTTTTTTTTTCGGTTTCTTTTGGTCTATCTATTCGGAGTTTCTTCCTGTGTCTCCAACTTTTCTTTTGCACCCTCAAATTTTATTGTGATACCAAATATATTCTTGAGTAATTATTATTACCGTTATGTTATATGTATTGATCTTCGTATCTTAAATCATTATTTATTGTATGTATCAAAATTTCAAGTCTGATTAATCAATTTTTCAAATTTTGACATCTGAAACATAAATTACTAAATTTTAAAATTTGAAACATTTTTTTAAATCAATTAAAAATTCCGATTCAAAAATATTTTTAAGAAAATATGTTAACCTGTTTTTAAAATCTAATTATATTAATTAAAATATTTAACAAATTTTGGTTTTTTTTTTTTAAATTTAAATTTTAAAAGATAAAATATATTATACTTTTTCTTATTTAAAATAAATATCTTAAAAATTTAATATAAAATAAATTATTTCTTAATTTTAGTTTAATAGTTTATTTTAAAACAAAATATGTTAACCGGATTTAGAAATTCAATCAACATATATTAAATTATATAAATTAACATATATTAAATCATATGAAAATTTGAAATTATATTAATTAAAATATTGAATAAATTTTATTTAAATTTTAATAGATTTAAAATTAAAAAAAAATAAAATATATTTTATTTAATATTAATTTGAATAAATATTTTAAAGATAATTTTGTTTACTAAAATATCTACTAAATTTTAACTTAAAGAAAATATTTTAAAAAATCATGTTATTCGAATTTCCAAATATAATGAACATATATTAAATTATATTAAAAATTTTAATTACATTATTTAAAATATTTAATTAATTTTATTCAAATTTTTATTAAATTAAAAATTTATATAATAAAATACATTTTAATTTATATTAGTTAAAATAAATTTTTAAAAAATAATTATATATTTTAAAAATTTTCATATATTTAAATTTAAAAGTAAATTTTCCGTATATTTAAGTTTGAAGTATATTTTTAAAAGAATTATATAAGATTTTTAAATTATATTAATTAGAATATTTAATAAATTTTATTTAAGTTTTTATTAAATTAAAATTTAACGTAATAAAGTCTATTTTATTTTATATTAATTTAAGTAAATATTTAAAACATAGTTATGTTAACTAAAATATTTATTAAATTTTAACTTAAAATAAACATTTTAAAAAAATATGTTAACCGGATACATTAAATTATATTATAAATTTTACTTATATTATTTAAAATATTTAATAAATTATTTTTGAGTTTTTATTAAAATAAAATTTAAAAGAATAAAATTTATTTTATTTTATTTTAAATAAATATTTAAAAAGTAATTATATTAATTAAAATAATTCTTAAATTTTATTTAAAATTATATTTTAAAAAACTATGTTAACTGGATTTTGATTTTCAATTAACATATATTAAATTATATTATATATTTAAATTATATTAAATTGAAAACTTAAATCCGAAACAAATACAAAAAATTTTAAAAAATTAAACATACTTAAAAATAATAAATTAAAAACGTAACAAAAATATAATTAAACCATAATAACAAAAAGATAAAAATATAACAAAAATATAATTAAGTAAAACCATAAATAAGTTCAAAATATAATTAAACCAAAAATATTATTAAAAAAATATAATTGGTAAAAGATAATAAATATATAAAAAATGTAAAACAAAATTTTAAAAAAATAAATGTAAACCTGATTGGTAATATGAGAATCATATAAAACGAATTTCAAGATGCGTTGGGTTTTTCGATCGGTTCTCCGAATCCGATTCTTGTGAAATGTGTTTTGAATTGGGTGAGTTTTTGAAATAAGTAAAAGAGACGAGGGTAGAGATTAAATTAAATTTGGAGGTGTGGAGAACCTGTAAATACATTAGAGATGAGAAAAAGTGTTGTAATTAATTTTTACCTAATGGATAGTGTATAAATTTGAAAGATTTCGGAGTGCACAGAAAATCCTTGGAAGCTGAGGGAAAAGCCTCCAAATTATGCTTGCTCTCTTTTGTACATGTTTAAATATTCAATTTTAATATTTATTTATTTTTACTCATTTTAGTTCTTAATATAGTTTTTCTAATTTATTATGTACATCATATCTTGTTTCGATCTATGTAGAATTTCATTTACAAAATTTTTATTTTACTCTTTATTATTAAGAAAAATTATACATATTCTTAAATATTTCTTAATAAAATCTTCATTTAACATAAACATAGACTAAAGTTAAATAAAATTAGCGGCCATTAAATTTCTTAATTTTTCTAAGAGATCGTAATTAAATTTATCTCTTTTCTGTCTAATTTTATATTTTTAATAAAATATTGCTAATCTGTTTTTAGTTTTAATTAAATAAACATTCAAATGTATTATATTTTTAATAAATATATATATATATATATATATATATATATATATATATATATATTAAGTAACATCCATTTACTTTATTTGAGAGCGTTGTATTGATTAAAAATTAAATAAAAAAAATTCAAAAATTAGACTTAAAAATTTTAAAATATAAAAATGAATTGTTTAATTATTATAAATTACAAATATAAAAAAACTTTATAAATTTATAAACTTTCTTATAAAAACATTTAAAAAGTATATTTTAAAGAAATTATGATTTTAACATTAAAATAAATAAATTGCACTAAATACATGGTTAATTTATTAACTTATTATTATACTTATGTATGATTTTAATATAATTAAAAATGTAAATAAAATAAAATGTTTTTTTTTATTCTGTTACTAATATAATGAGGTGAATTTCTATTTTAAAATTTGAATATAATGTAATTTTATAAAGGTCTTTTTTTTCGGTCCTAAAGTTACTTTAAAAGTATCAAATATTTACATAAATAATATTTTTTTAAAATCAAAATTTAGTTTTTAGTTGTAATTAAGAAGAAATTGATTGAAAAAAAGTCAAATCAAATTCTAAACTAACTTCTTAATTTTTTTCCTTTTTATATAAAAATAAAGAGAATTAAAAAAACAATTAATTAAAAAAAATAATAGTTTAAAATTGAATTATCTGTTAACCAAATTTTAATATTAAAAAATATATTATTTATTGTTTGAGATTTAATCTCGATCAATTTCCTATTCCTTTTAATAACTAAATTACTTTGATCCGAGTTCTTCTTCGTAGAGTTAGCAAACACTACTTTTTCAATTTTAACTAGGGTGTATTTATGTCTCAATGTATAAAGCACTAATTTGATGTAAAAATTATTAACTTCATGCACCAATTTCACTCAGACACTTAATGAACTTAATTGTTTTCTTTTGTGGACTTCCACAAATACCAAATACAACACTCAACGTTTTTGTCTGTTTGGAATTTTTAGTAGATATGAAGAACAAAATGTAACAATAATGAATGAAGTGAGAAATAAAGGTGATTAAATTCAAAAGGTGGATGTGATGATAGGTGGAAATGTGGTCAAATAATGTAGAATAATAAAGTAACTTGTAAAAAAATAAATTATCATGGAGAGTAAGAAAAAATTATAACAGAAATCAACGAAAGTGGTATTATAACAATCAACACTATTTAATCATTATTTTTTTTTGTGACATTTTAAAATGTATAATATATTACTCAATTTGTCATATTTGTAAAATATAAAATTAAACTATTAATATTTTCTTACCATTTTTGAAAAAACGACAAGATTTAAATTAAAACTATGGATAACTATCTTAGAACTTTAACGATTTTACACTATGTTTTTTCTCACATATTTATTGTGCAAGAGGATTAAGAAGTGAGAAATAAGAGGTGTTTCACAAGTTCCTTTCACGATGATGGAGGGGAATGACAATAAAAGATTAATAAGATTCTTACGAAATGTTATATTGCTATACATGATGAGATTAGAGGGTGATGTAGGAAAAAAATACCAACTTATCTCTGTTACTATTAAAAGAAAATAAAATCTCCATCTAAATAAATTAATTCGTACATATATATTCAATATGTAAATGTTAAATTTATTTTTGTACCAAATATATTGTATTGTTCATTTTTTTATAATTTAAATCGTTTAATAAAATTTATAAAAATAATTCTAAATCCTTTATATATCATTTTATATTAATTTTTAATATCACATCGATCAATTCAATCACAAATTTTCACAAACTTCACTTTCTAATCAATTCTAAAATCACCTCCAATTCTCCTAAATGAAACAATACCAATTTTACTCTTTAATTTTTTCCATATCTTCTTCTCTCTTTTCCTAAATTAATTTATAAAAAAAAAAAAACACACAACCTTAAAATTGACATGACATAAATATTTCTAGATAAGTTGCTATTTTGTTATTCTCGTTTTTCTTCTTAGTATTGACAACAAATAGTCATAGATTCTCATCAAATTTGATTTTCGATGAATCGGCCGTTCTAAAATTTGACTTAATTACCATTGATTGTTTAAACATGTAATTTACCTTATTAACTTGTACAATGACTCGGTCTTTTAAATATTTTTTTTCCGGTACCCTCAATATTTATATAAATGTTAGAAATAATATACTATCTAATTACTTTTAAACGAAAATATGATCTTGAAGTTAAAAAAAAAAAAAAAAACATTGATAACATCAATCAAATCCCCAGCATGCACAAGCAAACTGTCACAGAAAAAAAAAAAAGTTGTCCTTTTGATAGAATTTAGGAAGTGAGTTGAATCCATCTTAGGGTGAGCTTGCAGGTACCGTAAACAGCGTTTGGTCTAACAGGGCTTTTAGTTGATACAAAACTGTTGCTTCTTACAAAAGGCTACATCTGATGTATAGTGCCTATTTGGCTCCACCGCTCCACGCCTACTCGTGCTATTTGTCACCCCTACCACCCTCTGCACACTTTTTTAGGTCAAAAATATCATAAAAAACTTGTCTCTACTGTCATCACCACTGTACCACAACTTCAGCCCCATGCTTGCTTATACCAGACACACTCCAATTCTGCACTATCTTTGTTTGTACTATTTATTCAATCACATCCTTTTGCAGTTCTGTTATGTTGGATCATTGTAACAAACAAACAAACAATGAGAGGGAAGCTTTTCTTTGGAGTTGGTTTAACAACCTTATGGAGTAAGCTCAGACTATGTCTGTGATTGTAATTTGTGGAACTAATTTTTGTAGAGATACAAAACAGTTGGCACTCCTTATGTTCGTCATTAATTTTGTTACCAATGTACTGTTTTTTTTTTTTTTTTTAAATTTAAGTTGAAAGACATAATTCAATAATTTATTAAAATTAATTTTAATCAACTCATAGGCCACAGACCGCAAAGTTGAGCCAAATTCAATTGGACCATATAATACAATTATTTGGCATCATTAATGGCGCAGCTAAATAATCATCATAAATGCCTTCTTAAATGCAGCATGTGCAGATGTGTAATCAAAATTGCTGCTTCATGCTTTCCTTTTAATCTTTCCTATTTATGTTTTTTAAAGATGAATTTTTGAAGAGTGAATTTAAGAAAATAGAGATACATGAGTGGAATTATTTGAATTAAAGGATGGATAATAAGAAACAAAAATATAAGATATTAAAGTTAGTAAATAATGTGATTAGTTTTTCAAACTAAAAAAGAAAATTAAAAAAAATATTTTAATTGATAAAAATAAAAGATTAATATTTTACTTTTAGTTACAAAAATGATTTAAAATAAAATGTATAATAATAATAATAAATAGAGACACTTGCTTCATCTACTTTTCTATGTTTTTGGTAGAGGCGACGCTTTGTCCACTTAGAATCGATTCTACTGTTAAAGAAATTACTAAGAATACATTTTTTATAAGTCATACAATTTATTTTTCTCTACAAAAATTCGCCTTTCTTTCACAAATTTATTCAAATTACCGAAAACAAATGTAATACTGCATGTTCTAATATTAAGTATGATGATAGAATTGTCGATAAAAAACACCTCAAAGGATGAAATAAGGAAGGGAGCAAGAAAAGTAGGATTTTTAGATGTGGATAAAAGAATGAATTTTCTTAGTTATACTATCTTCAAGCAAGGAATTTTGTTCTTTAGTATGACATTTCTAAAGTGACAAACTAAGTTTAAGTCTAATTTAAATAATATTAAGAAATTTGCCTTCACTTATATATATTTTAATTTGACATTATCAACTTCTCACCTTTCTTTCCAAACCATTCAAACCAATATTATATATCTCCTAAATATTAATGTAGAGAATTGCACCCAAAATTTCTTTCACTCTCTTTTAACTTTTACCACTAGACCAACCTTATAATTTCATTTTATATCTTTATGTGAATTTGTTACAATAATAATACTAATAATATGTTAAATTAAATATCACGTTAGAACTAGATATTTACAGATAATCCAATTCCCTACCGAATGAAAATAATTGTCGAAGACAAATGATAGCAATGATAAGATGCTGAAGTTTAAAAATGAAAAATAGAATAGAAGTCTCAAAATTTGAAAGTTATTTCTTTTTAGTTATTGTGTGTGTTGGACAAGAAAAAGTGATGAAACATACGGGACAAAAAGACATACTAGATTATATTTATATAAAGTTGACCAACTAACATCTTTGTTATAACTATTATAAGGAATGACTTAAGAGTTTGGTAGACCTACAATAAATTTAAAAAATATGTCTTTTATTTAAAATTTATTTTTCAAGTTTTTTTATGTAAAATTATTTATTAAATTTTCATAATTGATTTTCTATAATATTTCATTTTCAATAGATAATAAAGCTAATATATTTAATATTTGTTGAGACATTGATGATGTTAAATAAGCTTTTATTATCTTTAACTTTGAAAAATTTGGATGGAAGTAACTAAAATATGCATTTGGAAAAGAATCTATTATTCTACATAATTTAGAATGTCATTTTTCAAATCTATAATTTCTCTTAAGATATTTAATTCTAAAAATAAATCAAATCCATCAATATCTAACAAATTATAATGTTTTAAAGATTTTTAAAGCTTTAAGCATTTTTCTTTAAAAAAATGTACAATGTAGTGACTTTAACTTTTTAACACTAAATAGAAAACAAAAAATATATTCATATATATTTTTGTCAAGAGAACAATCATCATATAGTCTCAATCTCCGAAAAGTTGAAAAAAATTAATTTTTTTTATACATGTGTGTATTTTTATAACATGTTATAAATATAAGATATTTAATAAATATTTTTACAATATTTGTATATTTGAAGTTTAGATGAACGTAATAAATATGATAAATGTGATTAAAAGAAAAGAAAGAAAAATCCAAAATATAATAATGAAACAGTGTTAATTTATTTATATATGATAAATAAATTTCCAAAAATGAATAAGGTATGAAGTAGAGGAATGATATAGCTTCACTGAGAAGTTGCATCAACAGTAGAGACCCATGTGGTTCAAAAGGAAAGGTCAAGCACCAATGGCCATGCGTTGTTTTCTTGCTCTATTCCATTTAAAATGATAGTGATATATATATATATATGGTTGTCTAAGAATAAATTGTTTTAATAATTTATTATTTATGTAATTTCTAATCATGATAAACCATCTAGTTCTCATTTCAATAAGGTGTTTAAATATTTTTAAATAATTATTTTTTCCTCTAATATAATAAAAGACTAAGAGAAAAAACTATATTAGCAATCGACACAACTTTCAAATTTCAGTTACATGAGAATAATTCACTTTAAACTATAGTGTTTTTTTTAAGACTAATGAAGTATCTACTAAATTATTATTAACTTGAAATTGATTTATTTTTCTTTTAGTATTTCTTTTATATGCTAATTTAATTTTTATTGTTTTTCATTTTTAGTCTATTATCATTTATTTCAATTTTATGCTCATTATATATATATATATATATATATATATATATATATATATATTTTATTAATTTATTTTTTAATGTCTAACAATTTAAATTAAAAAAAAATATTTAGCGTTGCAAGTTCAACTAAGAAACGATAATACAAATAAAAATTGACATAAAAATTAAAAAATTAATGTAACAGTAATTCAATTTGTGAAATAAAAAATGTAAATTTTTAAAAAATATATAAAAATTAAATTTGATAAATATTTATTAGAGCATGGTTTGTCTAAATAATAAAACATATATACAACTTTTAGAGAAATAATTAAAGGTCCTACACAATTTAATAAGAATTCAATTTTTTATTTTATTTTATAGTTATAAATGACATATTTTTTTTAAAATAAAAATGTTTATTTCTATATCAAACCTACACAATTTAATAAGAATTCAATTTTTTATTTTATTTTATAGTTATAAATGACATATATTTTTTTTTTTAAATAAAAATGTTTATTTCTATATCAAACTTATATAATTCTACTTTCTTAATGTTATTTTGCACTTATAAACTAGTTTATTATTTTGTTTTCTAAATATAATTCTATATAAGTCAATCGTAAAAGTTTGAAACGTATGACTTAATAATTGGTTTATCAACATCAATTATCGGTTTAGCAACTAAATAATTTATCAATTAGTTTGTCAAATATATTTTATATCTCAATTCTTAAATATATATTTTTAAATTATGTTGGTAAACTTTAAATTTGCAATTACATCCTTAAATTGATAAATAATTCTCAATCAAGTTCTACTCACATTTGTTTGAATTACTATGTAATTAAAAAACAAAAGTGGATGTCTTTGGAGCTAGTCTGTAAATCTATGTCTTAGGAGCTAATTTATACATACTTTCAATTCCTTCCTTATATTTGTAATATTAATATATAAAATATGTTTTTTATTTTAAAAAAATTATTGTATTAATATTTTTAATTAAAATATTAAATGAAATTATATTAATATAAAGTTTTTAATTTTAAAAAAATAGTATTAATGTAATACACAATTAATAAAATAAAAATTGTTGTAATTTATTATACTATCATATTATTAATAAGTTTTATCGTATAATATATTTAATAATTTATTTTTTATAGTGTATTATATAAATTTTATCATATAAAAGTTAAAATTTCCGTTAGTCCTTTTTATTAAATATTATTTTATAAATAATTATATTTCTCTAGGTCTAAGAAATAAAGTTGTCATAGTGGTGGTTAAGAACTACCTCCATTTAAATTTAAATTTTATTTTGTTTAACTTCTAATATTTTGTTAAATTAAACAAATATATGCATGATTATTTTATATAATCAATTACATGAGGAGTGTAATGTCACATTATGAGAAAATGACTTCATTATATTATTTTGTATTTTGTGTTTTTCAAAAGAATCCCACGTGCATGTATCAATCACTTATTTATATACTTCTATTTTAAATATTTATCTAATTATACATGTTGATCTCTTTAATCATGTTCTTTTGACAATTGTCCTAATCCAATAATTATTTATTTTGGAAGGTCAGACCCTCAATTTCAGGAGCGAAAAAAGTTCACGGATTTGGGTTTTGTTTGCCCAGACGAGGATAAAATCAAAAGCTTGACTTCATTTAATTATATATAATTTAAAAAATACTATAGGAAAAACAATATCTTTGATAAATAATAAAAATAAATTTAAGTCTTATTTAATTACCATATTTTATCTTTTTTTATTCACGTCAACATCAAAGTTTTTATAAGTCACAATTATAATCGTACTGAAAACTTTTCTCCATTGTCGCGTTTTGATAGAAACCGCTCCCACTAACGCCAGTATTCATAACTGTTTTGTACAAGCTAGGTCTCTAAATTGTAAGTAAATTTTTTGCATATTTTTATTCTTCATTCACTAATTTTAAATTTCTTGTGAATAAAACGTCTAGATGTGAAATAAAAATTACGGCTCAATTGTGGGTGTGTATGAGTGAGAAAATTTAACAAATAGAAGAAAAAAAGCACAAAAAGGTGACACATGTAGTACTATTTATAAATATAAAGAAAAAAACAATTTACAAATAAAATAAAAGAATGTTAATGATAGAAAGTGGTTAGGATATTAAAATATAATTTTGAAGACAACAAAAAAAAGGTGATCGAATTGTTCAAAATGAGGAATTATGGGGCTAAAAAGTAGGAATTAGTGGTACTAATGTGTTTGGTATTAAATAGGCAGGTTGTGTATGAGTAAGTTTTTGTTTCTTTTTGAGTTGTTTGATATGAATGATGAGGAATGTTTTTTGTTTTAAAATGGGTTCCTCTTTCTGCAAGGATATGTGTTTGATTGAATAGGGTTAATAGTTAAGAAGTAGTTGATACGATTTTGACTGCGATATGATATATAGTGACAGGTGCATGATGCGAGTGATGTTGTAGCTATACTATTTTTAGGTACACTAATTGGATGTTGCAGGGCTTGGTGTGAGTTGGATTTGGCCATTTGCTCCTACCATTTTTGGGTACAAAAACAGTGGATGATTCAACAAATTTGCCTTCTACATTGTATTAATTGAAAGAGACACCTTCGCATTGCCAGTGTAGGTCCTTTATATAATTCATAAACTTTCTACTTCCTACCACATTACCCTTTTTCAACACTTTAACATTTATTCTTTACTATACAAACATGTATATTGCACCAATAATGCAAGCTCCGACGAAGCCATTTATAAGATTTTGAAAAAATTATTTTGAGAATTAAAATAATGTATTCAAATTAAGTGTAATTTTAATGTTTAATATGTTATAATATGTTGGGAATTCAAGTGTTAGTCGCTCTGAAGACCCATAAATCTAGTCTTAAGATTTTTTTGTTAAGAGTGGTATCAATTTCTTATATATGGGTTAGACTCATATTTCATTGATGTTGTATCTCCTAGTGATCTTCTATTGAAAGACCCAACAGTGGTATCAGAAAGGAAGGTTCGTATGGTGACCGGTTCAGACGAGTCCCTGTATCGAAAGTCTTCCTGACAGTGGGTCAGGTAAGCATGTTTTGTTAAGATGAACGACGATACAAGTAAGAGGCACTTGTGGCTTAAATGCTTCCACATGAGATGGAAGTACCAATGTGAAAAGACTCACACTTGAGGGTTGGGAATCCAAGTGATGTTGTATATCTCCCTATAAACCTATAACCTAAAGGTTTTTGGTTAAAAGTGATGTCATTCCCTTATGTGTGAGTGTGCGTTGGGCTTATGATGTTGTATCTCTTTAGTGATCCTCTCTTAAAAGACCCAACATAATCAAATTCAAAACCTTTAATAAAAAAAAACTCTCATTTAGAAATCTTTATTATATCATGTTAATCATAAAAAAACAAGGTTAACATTGTTAGTACAGTACTAACGAAAAGTATAAAGGATATGATTGTATCAAACTTTTCAAAATAATAGGATCAAATTGAGACGCATATAAAAAGAGACCGATATGATGTTTTCCTACAAAAGTGGAGACAGGTCAAGACGGGCCCAACGACCAAGACAGGTCGAACGAGCCCAAACATCAAGACATATCAGACAGGCATGACGACCAAGACGGGTCGGACAAGCCCGACGACACAAACAGGTCGGCCAGGCCTAACGACCAAAACAAGTCAGGCGGGCTCGACGACCCACACGAGTTGGGCGATCCCTACGACCTAGATGTTTTGGGCTGCCCGACAACACAAACGGGTGGGACAAACTCGATGACCCAAATAGGACAGGCGGGCTCGATGTCCCACACGGGTCGAGCAGGCAGGGCGACTTACGGGTGTGGGGAGGACTCAAAGACCTAAACGTGTCGGGTATGCCTAACGATTCGGATGACCCGATCGACCCAACAACATTTTGAAATGTAAGGTATTCTAATTTCTTTATCCAAAAGTTATTTATAAAATGAAGAAAATTTAATTGCAAGCAATTCAAATACAATGCATTTCAGTTTCTTAGCATTGTTGAAATATTTCATCTAAACACAATGTCAAAATTTGTTTGTTGTATTTGCTAAATCTAAAACATATGCGGGTTCTATTTGAAAAGAACAAATAACAGATATTCTTGATGGTTCTATTTGAAAAGAACAAATAACAGAGATTCTTGATGATCAAGATGTTTGGTCTAATTTTAATATATATCTATCATATATAATTACTTTGTTGAGAAAAAAAATTAGGATTAGAAAAAAAAAATAGTTAAGTGTTATCTTGTATATTTCCACCACAATTTTTTTTCTCTGGAAACTTAATTTTCTTAAAAAATAGTTGAGAGCATAAGGAAGGGGGAACTTATTCTTATATGTCAATGATAACAAACACAAGTTAGAAAAACTAAAGAAAATTTGTGTCGTTTTTTCTACAAGTCAAAGGATGTATTATTAATCGTACGCCACCATACAAAAGTTGTACCATAGTTTAAAAAACTACCCAAACTAGAAAAAGAAAAGTCCAAATTAACGATATATATTTGTGCAATTCCATTTACAAAAGTCTATCTTTAAACTTGATCACTTGTGTTGTAAACATATAAAAAATTTATTATTTTTGTGACATAAATAAATATATTATTCTGAAAAGATATAGTGGAGAACTTTATAAGTTTTTGAATATGTTAAAGAATATTTGAGAAAATGAAGTGGGAAAGTTGAGAATAATAGAGAGACAAAGGATGGACACCCCTTTTCTTTCTCTTTTCCACATTAGACGGTCCTACAATACCCATACGAATGTTTGCTCGTGTCTGCCATAGTTGTCTTCTATATATATATATATATATATATATATATATATAAAATAAATTTTCAACAAATCACTCATCATACAGGTGTTGTTGAATGTTTGTACTCTGTTCCTATAGGATTAAGTGTAGTCAAACTAGATATGTGAGTGTGACTTAAAAATATGACAGCAAACTAAGAGAAGGGAAAGAACAACTCTAATTTTTACATATCCATTGTAACTGATCAGTTAACAACAGAATAAGAGGGAATAATTTGTTTCACTGACTTGTCGATTGAAAAATATGAAGAATGAGAAAAATTATTCATAATAACATTATTTGGAAAATTTTCATCTTTTTTTTATTGTATTATTTGTTAGATAGTTAAAAAAGAAATCATACCTTACTATTATTTACTGATCAATTGTGAGCCTATTTGTTTGCTATGTACCACTTGTAAATTAATTCTTACAATATAAAGAAATTTTCACATTATAAATATTTATGCTTCTTTTACTTTCTTGCCATGTCCATTTTCATTGGAGCTTCTCATCAATTTTTTTTAAATAATTTTATTCTATTACTTATTATTTTATTATTAAATTGTTATTTTGAAATATTTTTTTTTATGTGTAACTAAAGTGAAAAAAGAAGAAGAGAAAATTCAAGATTTGAACCTAATTGGATAGTTCTAGTTAGGTGATTGCAATATTTAAGTGAATAACTGAGAATGTGTCATTTTTTTTTACTATAATATAAACATGAAATAATTTTTCCATTTTATTATAATTGACTTGTCTCTTCTAGTATTAATTTATTTCAGGATCACTGATTTTTATTAGAATTTTTTATATGAATTTATTATTTAAATAACATTTTTATTTATTATACTTAAATTTGAACGAACATAAAATTTGAAAGATTACTTAAATAAATAGTTTATAACACTTAAATTTTGTATTTAACAAACATATTAACATTGATAAATTCGAACATTTGTTTAAGCTTCAAAGTATTATTTAAAAATTGGGAAAATATTGTTTTCATAAAATTTATTTTCATTTAATTACAATTATAAAATTTTTTTTTGAAAGACAATTGGATCATCTTCGATTCATGTCACACCCATTATAAGTTCAAATCTTGGTCCTATAAAACCTTCTCATCCAAGTATGCCAATAAATTTAAAATGGAAATTCTTAATAAATATATAAAATTCTTTTTGTATTAAAAAACTATTTTGTAAAAAAATATTAAATATAATAATCAAATACGTTTAGATTAACATGTAAATAATATATCATTAAATAGATCTCATAACACTTTTGAAAATGATATGACATCATTTAAGACGTACACAAAATAAATTATAAATTAAGGTTGGTGTTATAAGGCGTGCATTGAAGATTGCCTTGTAATGTTAGTTTCATTTATAAGTTGTTCATAGTTTTACAAACAAATCATTGGTACAGTTAAAGCTCAACCGAATCTCATAAATAAGTAGTTGAAAGTAAATACTTCATTAATACTCCTATAACACAAATAAATAGTTTTTTAGATAATTAACTGTCTTCTTTTTCTAATTTTAATAAGAAGCTCAAATAAAAAGGTTAATATTGAATATAATATTAAAAGAACAATGTTTTTTGGTAATAAGATGAAATGAATTGGTTTAATCTAAATCACTTTGTAAATAAAATGTTTCCAAGAATTTATGCGTTGAACACAAATCTTATTGACATAAATTTAAAACAAGTTATAGTAGTTATACAGTATTTTAACCAGTTTAAATAGACTTTCAAAAACAATTGCTGCAGAAATTCCACAACGAATTAAAAACAGCCCAATATTTATTGGACCTAAAAAAAGCAAAACAAACATTAATATATCAACACATTTTCATCTGTCAGTAATATTCATTCTGCAGCTATAAAGCTAGAGTAGATTCAACAATGAAAAACATTTAAACAGCCACAAAAATAATTTCAAAAATAATTTCGTCAGTTCATTCAATCTCATTTTAGTGCATACATTAATATATCAACACATTTTCATCTGTCAGTAATATAGTAATATTCATTCTGCAGCTATAAAGTTAGAGTAGATTCAACAATGAAAAACATTTAAACAACCACAAACATTTCATTCAATCTCATTTTAGTGCACTGTAGTGCAATCACTAAAAGAAAGAAACTTGTGTGGACCCTTGCCAAAATGACAAAAATCAGTTTTATATATATATATATATATATATATATATATATATATATTTTGTATATAATTATATCATACAAGGTATTGTTTTCAGAAAAATCATGTTGGAAATGCAGTCAAACGTTTAATATAAGCTAGTTAATTATTAAATTTATTTTATCTGGTACTCGTTTGTATATATTAAATATATTTTATTAATAAATCACTTAAAAAGTAAGTAATAAATAGTCAACATATTGTCAATTTAATATTTATTTTCTTACATTTCATTATATGTCCGTAGCCATACATAAACGTTAAACTTTTATTTTAAAAGGTATGGATGATGATTATTATAATTTTAAGAATATTTTAACGTTTGCATATATAATAGTTAGATTTTGTTCTTTTTAGTAGAAAAAGACAAGAACAAAAAACTAAAAGAGCAACAGTTAATGCCCATCAAGTATTAAAATGAAAATCTTTAAATAAAAAAAGAATTATAATGTATTAAAAGTTGTAATTCTATCGATGAAGTATTTTATGATAATTTGGACAAAATTAAAACAAGTATTATAATTATAGTTATTTATATAAACACCAACTAATTATAATTTATATATGATAAAATACTCAAGGTGATGTTCTTCTTTATTTCTAGTCCTTAACGCGTAATCTCCACTAACTTCATTGTCCAAGATTCCATCTATTTTTTGGTGATTGAGAAAAGGTTAAGAAGAAGATGACAAAGGAGCGTAATTGGCTTAAGAAATGAATGAGTTAAGTTTCCAACATGGTTAAAAGTAAAATTCAAAGCAGGAGGGGTGGATCGCTTTATCTTCTCCCCCATTTTAGCGTCCCTTCCAAGATTAACCCTAATAAACAAAGGAGAAAGAAGACTAAACAAATGAGGGAGAAGACTAGAGGAAGAGCAAAAGATGGAAAAGAGAACAATCGAGAAATATTCCAAGAACACAAAGTCCATAAGTTCAATATTTTCTTTCACATGAATCAATGTCTATTGTATCAGCAATCAACACTTAATTGCAAACACCAAAGGAAGCAAGAAGGAAGAAAAAAAGGTAATTTGATACACAAACTCTTCAATATATATATTTTGTGTTTCTCTATTTTTTTGGTTTCTGATTGTGGATGGTTGGAATGGGGTAGGAGAATCAGAAAGAAGGTATTGAACTCACTCATGAATCACAGAGCGAGACCCAGGTTGGTCCGGTTCAGTTGACGCCGTGCAGTACTTCCTTCTTGTGAAAGTTCCTGTGGCAGCCGCAAGCCGTACAGGTAAGCGCCGCACTGGTTCCCTCACCGGCACTGGCCATGAATTCCCTGCAACCATCGACCGCGTAACCTCCGGTGTTGGCTGCATGATTCTTCTGGCACTCTCCGTATCGAATATTCCCCACCGCAGAAGATGCGGCGTATTCTCTCTTCACCACCACCTGCCTCTTTTTCATCTTGAAAAAACCCTAACCGCCTCTTGATTCCGCACAGCACAGAGCAGAAAAGTCAGTCGGAGATGGACGGAAGGATCCTTTCAGTTCATGATTTGATCGAAAAGGAAGCAGAAAGCAGGAAGGATATAGAGACAGGTGTATGTATATATATAATATAATATATAGCGCCCTAGGTAGCTGTGTCTATATACAATTAATATATAGTTGGTGGTTAACCCTAACCCTAGCGTGTAGATTTATAAATGGCAGGGCGTAGGGGCGAGGGGGCTATAGGTAGGATGAAGAGATGGAAAATGAGATCATAAGTGATTCGGAATTGAGCAGGGAAAGTTTTTGGTGGTGTAAATAAAATAAAATTTGAAGAGGGGTATGGTATGGTATGTATAAGGACAGGCAAAAAAGGAGGAGGAAAGCATTAATGATTATTGGTGTATGAGCCAATGAAGGAACAACACATGATGAAGAGGGAGCGGTGGGTGTTTTAATTGGCTACAACGCAAGAGAAAGGGTTCAAGTGTTTGTGTTTTGGAGGTGGCGCCCTCTGATTCAGAAGAGGACAAAACTTAAAATGGGGGAGCTCAAGAAGGGAATGCTTGTCCTCACACTATCCCATACAACCCTGGACTTGTCTTCCACAATTGATAGCTCACCTATCACTCTTCCAAAACAAAACAAAACAAAACAACACACTTAGCTGCATGTCAAAATTTGGCACCAATTTATGAATCAGATGAGAGTAAATTGGTTTTGGCCAAAACCTCAGAGATTAAACTACATAAGTAGACTCAGCCGCTAATTTTATATCTGCAGTGGGTCCAATTTGATACTAAAAAGGCAGATTGCTGGCCCTTGCTACTGTGACAACAACTCTTGTAAGATTCTAATAATTATAAGACCATTCCCCCACTCTCTCATATACCAAGTGTGGACCCTTATCTTCTCTCCTTTGGATCAAATCAAGGACAACGTCATAATTTTTCCTAAATTTCACTTTTCTATCTATGCTCTCCAACAATACCCATCTGCCATCATCAAACCTAAACAATTTCTTCCATCTTTCTGTTATTGTTGTTGTTATTGAAGATATCCTACGCATGGGTTTGTTTGCAAATATAGGAGGAACTGAAACACGTAGAAAGTGTAGAAGAAGGAAGAGAAAAGAGAAGCGAAGAACCGGCCGCTTCCACAAGATCTGCGTATTGAGGATTTTGAAATATTCTTATTGTGGTAGGATTGTATGGGAAAGAATACGAAACCATAGACATGTTTGACGTTGAAAGGCATGGATTCTTCAATTAATCCATGAGTAATACATGTTCAAGCAGGCATGAGGAGCCTCCACCAACACCATCTCAAAGTAAAGAACTAGAAAGGACAAGCCCACAATGGGTCAGTAACATGTGCACATTTGAGAACATGACAAAGGACAAGGACTCGTGCTTGTCAATCAGACATCGACCTAACTCGTTTACATTAATTACACCACAATTCAAAAACATCATCAATTCAAATTTCTTCTCCTCCTTAAACAATAACCCTCTAATTAATCATATCTTTGGACTATAAAGTAAAACTAGTATGAAATATGAGATAGCTTGAGGCATTGTGTTTATGGTTTTTGAAGACAATGGCATAAGTTTGCCAGCGTTGAGATGTGAATTGTGTATAACTTTCTAGTAGCAGAATTTATGAAGGCGTTGAAACAATGTGCTGTGATGCCTGGCTGTATAGTAATCTGTCCTTTTGGCTAACGTCAAGTACTGATAGAAGTGTGTGTGGCTCTTTAGTTCCATTGAAGACTATACGTGTAGGGGGCACTCCTCCCATATTCTTCTCACTCACACATCCACCATTACCCATATCTTCATGTTCCTGCAGAAGCCAAAATTTCGTTATCTACCAATGCAAAATTCTAATTTTCTACTATGTCTAAATTTTGCAATTAATCATATACAAAAAGCCCTTCATGTGGTAATGCAATATAAGACACTTATCAGTATATATATGTTTGGTGCTGCTTTTGCCACACACAACCAAACATCCCTTTGGAACATTCAATGCCATTTTACTATTTCAGATCACGTTTGCAAGTAAAAACTTCTGGCCTTCGTTTCAAATCGGAAACATGAGGTCAAATGTGATTTTAGACCAAATTTAAACTGGAAAATACTTTTCTTTTAAATTATTCTATATAGTGAAATTTCCAAAACTAAGTTTACAAACCACACTCATGAGTTGTCTTTTTCTGAGTGATAATCACTTATATTTAGCTTTTGACCTGTATTTTTCCACGATTTTAAATACATTACTAAAGAGATTAAGTATTATTAATATGTGGGAAAACGACCTATTAATTACAATGAGTCAAAATCATGTCTTGATATGGATTACCTATATATTGCTTTTTTAACCGTTATTATATTATATATATAGTCTATTTTGAACTATACAAAAAAGACTTCTTTTTTTTTTTCATAATAATGTCATGAATTACTTAAAAGAAAAGTGTTGTGATGATATCGCCTTGCATATGGGTGGACTTGTTCATGGCGAATTGTCATTAATTTTTGTACGCATATTTGTTACATATAGTGTCGGTTTATTAACGGTATATAACAGAAGGAAAGAGTGCAAAAACTTTTGATTAGTGGGGGATAATTGAATGTACTAAAAGTGTGTCAACATAGATCCTTTTCAGTTGAGCATATTTAACATAGATCCTTTTCAGTTGAGCATATTATTTAGCTGGAGAGATAAAGATATGTGATAAAGAAAGAGATTGGTGGTCACTTTAATGTTAATTGACATTTAGATAGAGAAAGAAAGAAAATTATTTTCTTTATATAAATCACAAATTTTTTCTATGAAAAGCAATAGCGTTCAAACCAGATAAGATCACTAGAAAGAAAAGTATATAAACATAATAATTAATTGATATGAAATTATAAAAGTATGAGATAAAAAAAAAGTATCACGTAATGCCGTATGAAAACAGGAATGAGTTCATTCACGTAATCCAAAAATTGAAAATCAGAAAACATCTTTAATCAAATTATTTTTGTTTTCAAAAATAAATGAGGAAAAATATCATGTTAACATATAGCATATAAATGAGGAAGAAAAATTATTCCTAAATGAGTTCGCTTTTTACATCTGTTAAATAAGTTTAAAACTTATATTCCTAATATTATATATTATTGATCAATTTATGTCTACCCACCATGTACTAAGTCCATCCATGTAGACTATATAAGATTTACAAAAAAAAAAAAAGATTTATAAATTTAATATAAAATTAAAATAAAGCTTGAAAAAAAATACAAATAAAAGATAATTTTCATTTTATAATTTAGTTTTATAACTCAAATATATCTAAATATATTTAAAAATAATGATATTAGAGTTTATTCTAATTATTATTGTAAATCTTATTTTACGTACTAAACCATCCACATAAAAATATTTAATTTCACATTGCTTATATTAATTGAAAATAATGTCAAAATAACACACACACACACACACACACACACACATAT
>Ga0214542_1001722_pt1 | contig 45200 bp, 31 predicted proteins | sample CNSS1metaG_FD_160096 | JGI IMG/M metagenome (GOLD analysis project Ga0214542, IMG submission 160096) | Root nodule microbial communities from cowpea collected in UCLA plant growth center, Los Angeles, California, USA - CNSS1 | ecosystem: Host-associated > Plants > Roots > Nodule | place: USA... | reverse complement strand
TATCTTAAAATAATATAATAATTCAAAATTTTATATTATATTGTCTTTAATACAATAATCCAAGAATACATAAACTACCAAAAGTTTACTGAAAGTCCATACAAGTTATTATCTAATATATCACCAATATAATTCTGCTAATAGAAATAGAATTAAAAACTATACCCCAATTTATTTAATTTATTTTTTTATCTTTTGTGTTTACATAAAAAAAAAACCATAATTTGACCTTCCATTGCCATTTAGTAAAGAAGTTACTTATGCATGCATTGGTTTTCAAACCAAAATAAAACTCCAACATTTTATATTTAGTACACGTAAAATACCTACATCTTACTAACTAAGTGTAATATACAAACATTTAAAGTATTTAATTACTCCGTCAAAGTAAAAATACAGGTAATAATTAAATTTATAACCGCAACCACTAAAATAATAAATTAAACCTTTTAACTTTTATATTCATATAATATTTTATCAACATTATACAATTATAAAATACTATATACAAAATAAACATTTATTACATCTTGGAAAAAAAATCCACTACTCGTAAACCAAAACTTAAGACACCCAAAAATATTTTTACTCCACTAGATCATCCAACTTTTAACTCTTGTACACTATAATATATTTAGCTTTATAAAAATTATAGGTTAAATTACCCTTTTGGTTCCTCTATTTGTCATGAAATTTCATTTTGGTCATCACGCTTTTCGTTGTCTCAATTTGGTTCTCATTTTCTTAAAAATGACTCAATTTGAGGAAGGACAATATTGCTTCATTTTTACAAAAATTAGGACTAAATTGAAACTAAAAACAAATATAGGGACCAAATTGAGTCACTTTGACACGTGGCACAACTGTGAAGTGACATGTGTCAAAAAAAAAAAAATTAAAAAAAAAAATTCAAAAAATATTAAAAAAATAAAAAAAAAAACAGAAATTGACACGTGACGTTGACTTTAACATCGTCTGGTCAAAGTTAACGGTCAGGACCAAATTGAGTCATTTTTAAGAAAATGAGGACCAAATTGAGACAAAAAAAAATGTGAGAACCAAAATGAAATTTCATGACAAATAGAAGGACCAAAAAGGTAATTTAACCAAAATTATATTACACGTAAACTTTAATATAACTTTAATTTTGTTTTACTCATCCAATCCAACTATATTACTGTCCGGATTCCAAAAATTACTCACCACTAATTTCATAATAATTAAAGGACTCAAACACCTTAAATATCAAAGTAACCAAAAAAATAATTAACTAACATTAACACTTTGAAGGCATTTTTCTACTATCTCATGTGAAAATAATGCAACGAAAACCAAGCAAGGAACATCATTTCCAAGCCGCAACTCAATTAAGCAAAAGCAATACTTCTGATGGCCATAAAATAATTTCATAATTTAGTAACATGCAGTAAACCAAACAACAACAAAAACTATTCTATAATCTATTTTGTCCACTAAAAAAACTACTCTCTTGCACTCAACCATTTACCACTCAATCGTATTATTCTTATTATTATTATAATAATAATAATAATAATAATAATAAAAGCCATCCTTATATGTACTTTATTCATAATAACCTCATTTTTTCTTTTCCTAAACCTCCCGTCTAACACTATACAATCCCAACATTAATCTAAATCTCCTCATTCTTTTATTATCATGTATATACAAAATATTCCATCTGAAAGCTAACATATCTTAACATAATATATGAATACCACAAATTCATTGTAAAAACATTGACCCTTCTCTTTTCTCTTCTTTTCATTTTTCACGAATCATTGTCTCGTATATATATTTTTTTTTCGTATACCAGCTACAATAACCATTTTTATCTCACCATCACTGCGAACTCAATGACCCCATTTTTTTTGAAGATCAAAATCACCTTGTTGCCTAGACTCAATTATCGGATAGTTCCCATAACATACATCATTTTACAATAAAAAAATTAAAACCAAATAGCTCCCCTTACACAAATAATTTAATCCAAAAGTAAATTTCACAATTTCACCATCCCATAAATCACTTTGAAATCTTGATTTGAACATAGTCAAGCAATTCCCTCTCTGGCTTGCAATTCTCAGCACTCAACTTACCACACCTTATGACTCTTAGTTTGCTCACTCACTCTTCTCTCTCTCCCATAAACTAAGCCCAAAATAAATAATACCAATAATAAAAACGAAATTACTTAAATTCAACTGGCTTGCAATTCTCAGCACTCAACTTACCACACCTTATGACTCTTAGTTTGCTCACTCACTCTTCTCTCTCTCCCATAAACTAAGCCCAAAATAAATAATACCAATAATAAAAACGAAATTACTTAAATTCAAGGTTTAATTACCATTACTTTTGATTACTGCACCCAACTTTAGGGGATTTCTACAGTTTTTTAGATTTTTCCATCACTTAGCAAAATATAAAAATATAAAAGGCTTACTTTAACCAAGATTCGAACTCACTTCCTTCCAACCCATCAAACACATGCACACCAACAAACCATCACCTTATTCCTATCAATTCACACATTCATACAAAATTAAACCATGCTTCCGCATTCATAATATTTTGGTAAAATAAAACACAATTAAAAAATCACACTAATGGCACACACTAGACTTGAACCCAAGTCCTCTCAACATAACCAAGTACTCTTAACCACTTAATCTAATACTTTTCCACATTATAACAATTAACATTTATTGTCATAAAGACTCCCACTACCCGCATTTATTAGTTATTTATTTATTTAATTATTTAAATTCCTTGGGTCTTACACTCGGGATGACGGACGAACACGAGGAACCCTTGAGTTGAGCTCGGGTTGGCGAGTGTTGCCGGTGTGAGTCTGTTGGTTGTGGCCAGTACGGATGGGTCAGATAGATTGCCCTCCTCAGCGAATAACTAACGAGTTTGGTAGTCTTGGGACGTTACGAACTATGTTCGTATTTGGGAACTCCACTTGGTGTTACGGTGCATGATTCGTAGCAATGGTTTCCCGAACGTGCTCTATCGGTTGTGGTCGATAGGTATGGCAGCAAGTCACCTTGGGGTAATCACTAGAAGAAGTAGAACACGAATAACTTGGTTGTGGCCATGTGGAATGAATTAGATGGGTTGGAATTCATATGGGATGAATGTGTTGTCTACATATATTTGTGTGTTATATATGTGTATGCTCTTTTATATGCTTAAATCTGTTAAGCTTACCTTATCTGCTTGTATTTGGTGATGATCGTGTGCGCGGTACAAGTGAGCAGTTGATGTTGATGCAGGTGGTGTTGGTGAGACTTAGCCACGGAGCGGGGATAGCATGGGAGTCTTTTTAATTATTATGTTTTGGAAATAATTTGTAAACTCTTATGAGACATTTTGTTTATTATTTCAGTTTATAAACTATGGTTTTGGAATTATATTTGGCTTTTATTGTACGTTAATAAAAGTTTTAAATTTCCCGCATTTTGGGAAATGAGGTATTATTAAATGAAAATACTTATTATTTCTTTATTTATTATTAAATCCGTAATATCCTGTTGGGATGTTACATCTTACACCAAGCAAAACACTCCAAGATTGCAAAGAAAACCTCACGAATAGCTGTAAATCTATATAGTTCAAAGAGAGAGAGAATTTTCAAAAGTATTCACACTGATTTCATGCTTAAAAAACCAACTATTCACGATCTCTATGAAAAACTAGAGTTTATTGTTTGTTAACATATTCAACAAGTTGATTTATTTGTTTAATTTATTGATTTCACTTGACGTAAGTGAAATCAGCTGATTGAAAGTGTTAATAACAAAACTATAGTAGCTAGCAAAATAACCTATTAAAAACCTATTTAAAAGGCTAAAAGACTACAACCAGACACAAGACACCTATACTATGTCAAATTGTCTTAATGTTAAGCTTCAATCTTCAAGCTTTAAAATCTTCATGTCATAGCTAGATTAAGCACACATCAAGCTTGATCAACACACCATTTCTTCAAGTCTTTCATTACTTTATCAAGGTTTCATAAACTCCTCACATCCTCATTAAGTCACTATATAATATCTTCATCAAATCTCTAGGAACCAAAGTCATTTATGCTAAAAAGGACAACCTATCTCCACTTTATGCTTGAGTTGACCAGTCACGGCCTATGACATAGGTTGGTCTGCCTTGACTTTCGGTCGAGGACAACCTATCTACACTATATGTCTAGGTCGACCCCTCACGACCTTTAGAATCGGTCAGTCCATCTCGACCTTTAGTCCGAGTTGAACGGTCTCAAGCTTTAGTCTGGATTGGCCAATCTTGGCCTTAGTTCGAGCAGGCTCGTATAGGCCTTTAGCCCATAATAGTCTATCTCAACCTTCAATCTAGGTCGACTTGTCTCAGTCTTCGGTATGAGTCTACCCAAGTTAGCCTTCAACACAAAATAACCCATCTCGACTTTCAACCTGGGTTGGCTCACCTTGGCCTTGGGCCTGAGATGGTCTGTCTTAACCTTCCGCCTAGGATGACCTAGGCATGCCCGTCTCAACCTTCGACCGAGGACGATGTATCTCAACCTTCAGTCTAAGTTAGGCCATTTCGATCTTTTGAACGCCACGACCTTTAGCCTGAGAAGACCCATCTCCTTATTTGGTTTGAGACAATTGTTCATAACCTTTGGAATAGGTTGACGCGTCTCAACCTTTGTGCTAAGATGGTCCATCTTGACTTTAAGGCTGGGACGACCCATCTTGACCTTTGACCTTAGGTGGATCGTCTTGACCTTCAATCCCAAACGCTGCATCTTGACTTTTAGTTTGTCTCAACCTTCGGCCCGAGATGGAACGTCTTGACCTTTGCTCCGATACGACCCATCTATGAGACAACCTGTCTCAATTTTGGCCTAAAATGACTTGTCTCGACCTTCTATTGGGCGGGGTTCGTCTCAGCCTTCGGCCCATGATAGCTCGGCTAGACCTTTGACTCAAGCTGGAAATGTTATTTTTACGAGTTAATTAAAGTCTTATAGTAATGTCAAGCCACCTTGGCGTTGACCCTAACCCACTTTAAAAGGGGGTTTTGGGAACCAGTCATGTGGCAATGTGCTTTCTCTCTCTCCAGAACATGTTTGATGGTTGTTGCAATGGTGGCGGAGCGGACTGCCGCAGGTGATCTCCGGCAGCGTGTTGAACGAAGACGATAGTGCAGCCATGGTGACCCGGCATGATGCCCGAGTGCAAGAGCTGGTGCACGTTTCGTGGACGCGTGCTCCATCAATGGAGGTTGGCGCAGGTGCTGGTGCGCACTGGTACGGGGTTTACCGGTGATTCGAGGTTGCTCCGGTGAGAAGTAGACTCACGAACGTGGTGCTGTCATAGTGGTGGTCGCGGAATGCACGGAGAAAACGAAGCGACAGAGCCCCGTGGTGGCTGATGCAGGTGCGAACTCCAATGGCAACAGTGGCGGCTGCATTTCTAACGATGGCACAACGTAAAGGAGGCGTTCCGGTGAGCTCGACGAGGTGCAAAGGTGGTGCAACCGTGGAGTGTTCCGATAATGTGATGATGGAGGAAGAAGGAGGTGCGAAGAAGACGAAGTGGAATGTTGTTTTGGGTTGTTACAGACGACGAAGATGATGGCGCGACGGAGCAAGCGCGAGTTGTAGTGGTGGTCAGAGGTTGGAGTGCCGGCGAGGTTGTGCGAGAAGGTGATGGCTGTCGTGGAAGGTGGCGGTTGCAGCTGTGGCATGAAGATGGAAGGAGAGAAGGAAAATTATGGTTAGGGTTTTGGTTGTGGGAAGGAGAGAGGGTGATGAGGTGTCATTTCATGATTGGGTATTTTTAGTGAGTGGAGGATTGAGGACGTGGCATGTTTTAAGTGGTTATTTTAGTAAGTGGAGGATTGCCTCGTGGCGTAATCTGGTTGAGTGGAGGTTAAGTGATATTAGGGGTGAAAATTAGTAAAAAGAAGGGGTGCAGAACAAAGTCAGAAGATTCAGTTCAGGAGGGGTGTGGAAAATAAAAATTGAAGGTGCATTTAGCTCTAGAAATATTTCTTTTCAGAATTAAATGGCCAATTGCAGAAGGAGGGTGTGTGTAACATCCCTAAGGAATATTACTAATTTAAATAAATACATAAAGAAAAGAAAAAAAACATCATGATATTATTATTCCCAAAATGCGGGAAAATTAGATTATTTAAACAGCACGCCACATTTATTAAAATCGGAGCATTTAAAACCTTACAATTTTTAAATCAAATCAAAACATAAGTTATAACATAAACAAAATCCTAGCTTAATCCCAGCTAGCCCTCACTCCGTCGCCTGAGCGTTCTCGGCATCACCTGAAACACCATCTGCTCCCGTGTAACGAATTGCACGATCATCGCCATACACAAACAGAAAGGGTGAGCTTATAAAAGATTAAATAACATATAATAACACAGAAATAACAATAGCACACCCATTTATTCTATTCCAATTAGTTCTTGGCAAAGTCCCTAACTTCTCAAGGTCTTACAACCTTCAATTCACTTAACATTGTTATCCTTGGACTCAGGGTTTATGATGCTCGCACGAACCTACCCGTTCGTGGTCCTGCTTCTACGAACCTCCCCGCTCGTAGTCCTACTCTACGGACCTGTCCGCCCGTAGTCCAACACACGTGATCCACCAGCTATGTACCTCTCCGCACGCAGCATCTCTCAAGTGTGATTCGAACCATACAAACCTACCTCACCCGTATCCTCACACGAGAGTAACTGAATATGAACCTTCCCGCTCATATCATCACGTGTTACCTCCATCCATGAACCTACCCGCTCATGGCACAGCATCCCCTGATCCGAGTTTCGCCTCAATTGCATCCGAACAACACACACACAAACCACAAATCTCGCTTAGGCAAGAAGCTCTAGCTCAAACGATCAGACCTGACTCGCTTAAGCTAGGCTCTCTCACCTGGGCGATCCTGTGATAGTAACAAGATACGAGAACTCGCTTAGGCGAGAGCACACTTTGCCTAAACCCCAAAATTCTCTCGCCTAGGCGGCGAGTCCTACAACCACAAGCAATCCATCACGCTTTCTCGCTTAGGCGAGTACCTCTCGCCTGAGCGAGGTGTTTTGTCGCCCAATTCATGGGCTACTCGCCTAAGCGAGTTGTTCGACCAATATCAGGCTTTGTGTTACTGCTATTTTCGCCTGAGCGACCTTGCTCGCCTGAGTGAGAATAGCAGAACCTCCCCTCTGTTCACGCACACAGACCACAATTTCAAGTCTCTAAATCTTCATTACAACATACCAAGAGTCTAATTTTAACAACCATTCACGAGCACAAGTCATGTACACAAATAAACCCCCAAAACATAAGATTACACCCTACCAATTCGCGCATTGCAAAAACCATTAGCATATTCATATACAAACTTAGGGGTTTGCTCAAATACCACAATCACAACTCCATAACAACACATAGAGCACACAAATTTTTATAGCAAAGATATAATTATTCATTGCACATTGCAGCAAACACAAAAAAATTACAAATTATGTATATAGCTATCAAGATGAGCTCCCCTAACCTGGTTTCCTAGGCTTTAAACAAGAAAGGATGATGGTTCTTCTTGCCCAAAATTAACTTCTCTTGGTGCCCTCTAATTCCAGCCCTCTTGATTCCCTTTTTTGCACTCTTCACTCCCAAACCCATGCTCCTCACTACCTTCTACGTTTTAGACTCCAAAAATCCCAAACCCATGCTCCTCACTACCTTCTACGTTTTAGACTCCAAAAACCCTCCCAATTGTGGGTTGTTTTCCCAACTCCCTTGGCTGCCCATTGCCTCTAGAATTTTCCCACTCTTTCACATTAAGACCACCATTTCATTAGCAAAAATAAAGAGAGCAATTTCGTTATGAATGGGATTTGAATACACACCACCTTGAATTTCCAAAGTTAGGACACAACCAATTCAACCAAGGCATGTTTGTATTAAATCCTCTAATTATATAATTATGTTAGTACCCAACATAACCATGAAATTTATTAAAATTAATAATCAATTAAATAACACACATATGGCATACATAGGACTCAAACCCAAGTTCTTTCACACAATTAAGTACCCTCAACCACTTGAGCTAGTACTTTTCCACGTCATATCCCTCTGCATTAAATGCCTTAAAGGCTTCCATTACCCGCATTTATTAAATAATTATTTAATTAACTATTTAATTTTCCTGGGTCTTACAGTGTGAAGATGAAAACTGGAGGTGTATTTAGCTCAAGAAATATTCCTTTTCAGAAATTATGACCCAATTGCAGAAGGGGTGTAAAAATGAAATGTGGAGGTGCATTTAGTTCCAGAAATATTCCTTTTCAGAAATTATGACCCAATTGTAGAAGGGGTGTAAATAAAAATTGGAGGTGCATTTAGCTCTAGAAATATTTCTTTTCAGAAATAGATAGCCCAATTGTAGAAGGGGAATGTGAAAATGAAAACTGAGGGTGCATTTAGCACTTGAACTATTTCTCTCCAAAATTCTGATTTTAGGACTTATTTATGACTTGAAATATTCACAATTTACACTTTTAAGGACCTAAATTAAATAACAGTTGTTGTAACATGGGCTTTTTATTGGAAACAACATTAGCAAACTGAGGTATGGTACAATTAATATGAGAAACTAAATCACATGATTTCTGTTTAGCTGTATTGGAATGTTGAAGGTAGAACAAGCCTCAACACTGCTTAGCTGCACCAATCATCTGAAATGTTGATTTCTGCATGATAAAACACATTTGTTCACAGAAAATAACCGTGCAGTCAGTATATGAAAGGAGTTTAGGAATGGAAATAAGCAAGGCAACAAAATCTGGTACATACAAAACTTTTTTAAGAATCAATTTGCCAAGGTTAATTGTGCCAGAAAAGGAAGCAATGACAGTGGTGTTATTAGGCAATTTGATGTGTATAGGTGTGATGGGTGATAAAGATTTAAAAAGAAATTTGGATGGACAAATGTGGTCAGTGGCACCATTGTCTAGAATCCAAGAGGAAGAGATGTCACCTGAAGGAGAAACAAAGATTTGTGTTGTGTTTACAGAAGCTGAAGCGTTTTTTATTGTTGAAGAAGAGCTAAGATAGCTTGATATATGTCCTTCGAAAAAGTAAACTGATTAGTCGTATTTGCTTCAACCATTTGAGATTGTTGTGAAACTGTATCAGGATCAACTTCAGCCAAACTGGCAGAGGAGGCAGCACGACTAGACTTTTTGTAGCCAGCAGGAAAACCTATGCGCCAGAAACAGGTTTCAATGGTATGATTTGTTTTCTTGCACTTTTCACAGAATTTAGCATTTCTGGGTTGCTTGGAATTTTGACTCTTGTTATTCACATTTAATGGTTTATTGGAAGAAACAGATTTGGAAATTTCACCCGATTGAAGAGAAAAAGCAGCTAAATCTTAAGGGGAATCAGTGGTGGCCGTGGGAAGGAATTCTCTTTCATGCTGGAGAATCATGGAAAACGATCTAACAATAGATGGCATGGGATCCATGATCATGATTTGAGAATGAACTTGAGAGTAATCATCATTCAACCCTCTTAGAAAACGAATAACACAGTCATCCTCCCTTTCTTTATGTAATTTTGCAAGCAGACCACACGAACACGATACGGAACAAGTGCAAACAAGAACGTAACTATACAATTCTAATTCTTTCTGAAGAATCTTTAATCGGGTATAATATTCAAAAACAATAGAATCACCTTGTTTACAGTGCAAGATTTGATCTTGAAGATTCGCCACCCTGAATTTATCTGAATGAGAGAATCAGTCCTTAAGATCGATCTGTATGCCTCGAGTTGTATCCATCCACATAACTGATTGCTTGATCAAAGCACTCATTGAGCATATGAGCCAAGACATCACTATGTGATTGCAACGAAGCCAGGCATCATGTAGGGAATCGGTGATGGGCGGACATAAAAGACTGCCATTGATAAACCCTTCCTTGTTCTTGGTTTCAAGAGCGACCATCATTTCTCTTTGCCACTGATGGAAGTTGTTTTCGATGAGAAGGGGTGAAACAAGGATGAGTGCAGGGTTTTCTCCAGGGTGGAGGTATAAGGGGTTTGCCGGATTTTTGACATGATCCGGAGGGTTTTGGCTTGGGTGAGCCATGGTCGATCAAAGAGAAGAAGCAAAAGACTGGAAAGGCGGAAACGAAGGAGGGTAATTACCAAACTGATACCATATTAGTGTATAGAGGGTAATAGAAGATAAAAACCAGAGATAGAAGTCATAATGCTTTATTTATCAACTCAATTAATACAAAGATAGAGACTTAGTTATATAAGACTAAGCTTTGCAGAGAAAAAGGGGAAAACAAACCCTATAACGGTAACAACAAAAAACTAACTCAACTAACTCTATTAGAGAGCTTATCACTTATCAAAGACAACATCATCAGCAATATGTTGAGCGGGTTGACTCAATAGATAGGCAAATTGCTAGGATTTAAAGGAGATGAGGAGACATCACATTGGTGATGGAAGTGATTCCTCGGACCTTCAAGAGGAAGGTGAAGGTGATGCTGATGCTCGGGATGAGGAAGAGACTGAGGATGACGCAATCCTCTAGCTTTTAGGATCATTTCATTTGCTATTTGAACTCTTTAAATTTGTTTGTCTGTAATAATTTTCAGCTCTGCATATTTTCATTGTTTTGTTGTTGTTAGATGTACTGCACAATCTCTTTAAACTGTTAGAGATACTGCACAGTCATATTTCTTTGATATATTTTGGGTGTTTTCAATTATATACTTGGTTATATGATTGGTATAAACTGCTTTATGCGTTTTCTCCATATTTCTCTACTTTTTCTTATGTTCAAAAGGGGGAGAAAGGTATATTTTTCTGTTTGTTGGTTGGCCATCATAAAAAAAAATGGAGAGATTGTTGCCTAGATGGCCTAAAGAGTCAAGTTTTTCTATGATGTCCAAGCATACCATAGTAAAAGCCTTTGATAGTTGTTGTTATTCTATGTTGTGGCGCGTAATAAATCACTTTCAAAGAGACAAAACTGTCATAATAATCGATTAGATTATTAATATAATCTATTAGGTTCATTCCAGGTAAAAACTGTATTTTTGGTTCTGTATTAATTTTTAAGTATGCAACATAATTGATTAATCCGGTAACTTACTGAAATATTGGTTTTTCCTGTATTAATCGAATAACTCACTTACATAATTGATTAAGACAGTGAAAATATGTTTCTAGGTTTAAAATTTAAATGATCTTAATAGATTAGGTTACTTATGTAATCGAATCTTCTCAAAAAATATTTTTTGTTTAAAATCTATCATTTTTCTCATTTGGTTAACAAATTTTTTAAACCAAATCATTTAAAAGTGGGATTAGAGAGTTTTTCTAAGAGAGCTTTACTACGAATTTCATGTTCTTCCAAGAAAAGATCAAGATTAAAGGTTTTTGAAGATTTTTTGCTTGGTTATAGTTAAAATATCTTCACAAATCAAGTGATTTCTTTCATTGTATTCTCTTTGTAATTCTTTTATTTATTTACTTTTTTTGTATTCTTTTCACCTTGTTGGTGATAGGTTAGAATAATTGTCTGTAAGTTTACTCTTACTTGTAAATCTTAAAAAATTTTCAAGTTCTTTGTACATCTAGAGTGTAACACCTCATTTAATTAATAAACATAATTAAAGGAAGCGTCACACAAAAAATATAATAACGCAGTCTTGGAGTTTCCACATAACTCCTTACAATTGTCCGAGGCACACAACGATGCCAAGCTAAACCAGATACAGAAAATTTAACAGCAACAAAATGGAAATTTAAAGGACAGCCAATACATGGGTCGTAGCCCTAAAAGAAAATCTACTAAGCAGGATCCAGTCCAAGTGGGCTAAGCAACGGAGTCACCATTCCCCTGTTGACCGCGAGGACCTCTCGCATCTGCTCACATCAATAAATTGATGATCATCACAAAAGGAGAAAAACCACATATAAGACAACCAAACAAGCAAACAGGGTAAACTAGAGTAGAAACAATTCATCAAGCAGTCACATGCCATTACATAATCCAACCAGTATATATCATCCAAGCATGTTATGACTTCTCAAACAATACACTAGACTCTAACTCGACTCATCCAGATACATATAATCTAGTCGGATTCAGCGGATGCTTACACTTGTGATGGATTACCCTACTCACCCCAGAGCTAAGTGTTACAAGTGTTACAATGTTTCAATCCCCCACACACAAGGTTAGCCCTTAATGAGTTTCAGGCCTCATGTTACTCTCACCATAAGAGTCCATCGGCTCTAAGTGAGACTAACTGAGTCCTTAGAGTGTTAGGATGCAACCTTACCTTGAATCCTTACCAAATTATATAGATGGGGCACCACCATGAACTCCCACTAACATGGGTCATGGAATTACATCCCGAACACTTAAGCATGACCTTGAAATCTCACCTAGAGATTTCAAGGAATTACGTATTAACCACATACAAATCGTATTCAAACAACCAAGTAATATATTTATCATGCATATACATCTCATGTCAACCTTTATAATCAACCTCTTTTATATTCCAGGTCAAACCCATGCAAACTCCTCATACTTCATCCATGAATATAGAATTTTAACTTATCTCATTACCATGCCACTTTCATAACCAACCATTTCATGTTCACTACATGCCAAGAATTATCCAAGTTCGTCATTCACAACTCATACACCCTCCCACTCATGCATATTCATTCCCCTCATGCCATTATATAATAATCCAATCAAATACATGTCAAACATCTAAGAACAGGGAAAAACACCAAACCAGAACACACTCTTGCCCAGCTTTTCGCTCAGGCTGAAAGGTCTCGCTCAAGCGAGCTCCCTTCGCCTAGGCGAGAGCTCGACAAGCTGGAACAGTGGCCATTCGCACTATCTCACTGAGGCGAGATCTCCTCGCCTGAGCGAGGCATTCTCTCGCTCAAAACCAAGAAGGCCCGCTTGAGCGACAGCTCGCGCAGAAGGCGTAGGCGAGCCTCTATCAGCCTCGCTTAGGCGAGACTAGCTCGTTTGGGCGAGACTATTAGTTCTCGCCCCTGTCCTCACTTGCAATAGTCCCATTTTCGCACCAAGCAACAAACACAAGCACTTCGCATGTTCATAGTAACATATAACCCATACAACACCAAGCAGAACCCAGAATAGGCCAAACAAATCATTTACAACACAAAGCCCTAACTTCCCTTACCTGAAATAAGCTAGTATAGGACCTCGACACCAACCACGGACACAACAGCTCTAGGAATAGGCTTAGAAGCTGGAAAAACAACGGAACAGATCCCAAGATGAGCTCGCTACAGAACCCTAGCTGGGAAAACACAAAAATATACTAAAGGGAAAGTGGTATGAGTCGGAGAGTAACTTATGCGGGGCAAGAATAAACTTGAGCGGACTTGACGGAGGTTGAAGATCAAACCCTAGCAGAGGGTTGCGGCTGCTCTAAGAGGGAATGGGAGAACTATTTCTGCAAATTGAATGGAATGAAAGCGTTAGGACATATTAGGGTCTTTGGTTCCTTATAGGCCAGCCCTAGGCCCAACTGAGTTGGGACAACCCCTTGAATTAAGGGTATAATAATAATAAAGAAATTAGTGGACCTTAAGTTATGCAGGTGAATCTTGTAATCCTAATTTTATATCTTTAGTAGAATTTCTACCACAAGTTACTAAATAAACTATATGTAAATTGGTTAGAATCGAAATAATATAAAAATTTGTGTGTTACGCTTTTCATATGAAAATTAATATTTTTATAATTGATTAAGTTTTTTAATTGTGCATCATCCATCTATTTTTCAATTGGTTAAAGAAGTTTTTGAAAGATAAAAATATAACAAAATTTTGAAAAATAACCAATTCAATCTCGGAGGATAAAAGCTATGATATTTTTAAGTTGAGAAATAAAAAATAAATAAACAACATCATCATCTATGTTACTCAAATCAAAATCGATTTAGAAAAAAAAAAAACTATGACAATTAAGAAAAATTAACAAAACGTAAAATTATTTCTAACTATTTACTTAACTGCTAAAAAAATAGCTAATTAAGTTTTTTTTTAGTGGTAACTTCTTTAGGAAATACCTAGATAACATATTAACATTAAACAAAATTGTTTAATGCTAAAAAAACTAAACGACTAAGAATCTAATTGTACAGAGGACTACACGAGCAAGATTAATTTAAACCATAATATTAACTCTGAAAAAAATAAAACTAAAAAAGAAAGCAGTTTCGAAATTATTTAAAATTATTCATAAAATCCATATTACTTCAATTAATTTACTATTAATTCCCTAATATAAAACTTAGCTTACATTGAATCAATGACGGAATAAAAATAAAAGTTTCTGAAAATTAAAAAAAGAAAACCCCAAATAAAATAGTAATAGTTTTAGAAAAAAAATTGAAAAACAATAATCAATATCCGATGATGTTTTAATTTACAGAAGTATTCCTCGGCATCATTGACTTGCACTTGCTTCAGGCATGGAGAGTGACCCGGACAGCGATTCCAACCCTTCATCACACGGCGACATCTGGACCCCACGCAATTCCTCAATCATTCTCACCACGTGGCTCATCCTGAGCCGTTGATGAGGTTCGGTCTCAGTGCACGCTATAGCTATCTGAAGCAGCGCCACCATCTCCTCCTCAATGTCCTTATAGCTCATCAGTTCTAAATCGAACACCTCCGCCGTCCACTCCGCTCTCCCCACCGACCGGACCCACCTAGGAAGATCCACCACCGTCTCGTGTCCGCCGCCCACGGTGGAGGGGCACTTCCCGGTCACCATCTCTATCAATAGGACGCCAAAGGAGTACACGTCAGACATCTGGGTCTGCTTGCGACCGTCCGATACCTCTGGCGCACGGTAGCCGTTGGATCTTAGAATAGAGGCGCCAGCGAAGATGGAGAGACCAAAATCCGCGACGCGCGCGTTGCCCGCCACGTCAATAAGAACATTGGTGGCTTTGATGTTACCATGGGTGAGGTTATGTTTGTGAATGAATGCCACGCCTCGTGCCGCTCCAGCTGCGAACTTCAACCTCGTTGTCCAGTCCACTGGGGTCCGCCCTGGTCCTCGATTACCTGTTAGATGACACTCATTTTTTTCTTATTTACGCTTTTGCCCCTCCTCAATACCACGTAATATTTATGATTTTGTTTTTTAATTTTTTTCTATTACTAAAAAAATTAAATAATTCTGTAGCTTTCATTTAATTGGCCATTCTCTAACACATATTTAGTAAATTTGAATTTTTAAGAAATTTAGTGCATTTTAATTAATAGAATAGCATAAGAAGTTTGGGAGACGTTTTTCAGCATCTATTTGCAAATATCGCTCATTTCTTATTTAAAGACTTGTCATATTAACTATAAGGTTTGATTTTAATTTTAGTTTTCAATTTAAATTATATGTTGTTGTATTTTAATTTTTTAAATTCGTATCTAGATTACTTAATCAATTAATTAATTTTAAGATTAATTTGATATTCTTATCTAATTTTAAGCTCCCTTTTTACACATACAAAGTCTCTACACATTAAACTTATATTTATTTATAAAATAACATCAAATTTTAATCAACTAAAATAATATATCTAATGTTCAAGTCTTAGTCTCATTCTTATCTTCAAATTTTGACAGTAATTTATTTCTAAGATGTTCAATTCATCGTATGACCTCAAATGTTTAGGTATAAAATGTGATAATTTATCAGTTTAAGATGAAAGGCGTGAAATAAAGGCTAAAATATATTAATTTAAATGGAAAAGACTTAATTAATAAGTAAATTTAAGAAAGAAAAACATACATAACCTAAATGTAATTAATAGAAGAAAATGTCATTAAGTGTCTTAATTTTATATTATGTGGCTTTTCCCAGTTTAATATGGTATATTATCATAGCATAAAGCAAGGGCATCAAACTTTTGTACAAGGGTTCAAATGGTTATGATTGGCCAACATTTTCTTCTTTGGGTGGCTAAAGATAAAAGCAAAAGACCGAAGGTTGTTTTAGAAAAGAACAAAAAGCAAAGAAGAAAATAGATGAAGTCTTCTCTCTTCTTTTCCCAACTTTTATAAGGAAAGAATCTAACACACAAATGTAGTCTGTTCTTGTTAGTAGTGCACCTTACTATTGCTGGTTGTTTTTACTTTTTTTTCCTCTGATGTTTTAAAATATATTAAAGAATTTTTTAATATACAAATATAATGTATTTTGAAAATTTAACAAATAAACATCATAAAACGAAAAAGACTAGTAGAAAATCCAAATCCAAATTCACCATTTAACTAATGAAAAAAAGCAGAGAGATGAAATGGAAGGAAGAATGTCATGTTGATCTTTTTTTATGAAAACAAAGATGCATGATCAAATGGTCCAACATGATCAATGTGGGACCCTACCATAAAAACAAAAAATAACTAGTTTGATTTGGGTACCCTACATGCATGGCTGTCTTATTCATTACACCATCATGGATGAATAATTTGGGTGCCAGACTTTGGTGGTGACATTTTAACCTTATTATGTTTAATCTTTCCTTGGACAAAAATGTGGAAATTAGATTAAAGAGTAGAAAATAAGACAGTAAGAAGGATAAAAGAAGAGAAATAATAAGAAGAGAGATTGTTTGAACTAAAGACAAGAAGATGGAAAATAAATAGAAATATATTGTGAGTTTGTGGAGTTTTTCCGCCATATATAAAACAAAAATATTATAAATTGATAAATTTTAAAAATTACTAAGAAAATCTTAAATAATGTATTTGAAGTACACTTAAGAATTAGAATTTCTTTGACCGCATGAAAGAATGTTACAGCAATTTTTTCTATAAGAAAATTAAAAGGGCGAGAAAAAAAATTAAAGGAAAGTAGAAGAAATTTAAATGATATACTAGATAAAAAAATTGTACAAAGCAAATATATAAGTTAATTTTATTTTTCATAAATTTTATTTTCTTTTTTCTTTTTATTTTTCATTATAAATGTTTTTATGAAAAAATTATCAAAGCTGATAGATCCGTTTGTTTATTTAGTAAATTCGATATTATTTCTAATATTGAAAAAAAATCAATTTCATATTTTAATATTCATAATGATAGTCAATGGATTACATACTAGAATAAACAGTGACACGTAATTGTCACATAATTTTTTGTTAATATTGGAAAAGGTAAAATTATATAAATTTCAAAAATTGAGGGATGAAATTGAACTTTTTATTAATCGAAAAAAATACTAATTAATTAAATAAGAAGATAAAAAAAAGGATAATTTTATTTCATAACTTTAGGTAAGCAAAAACCACATAAATAAATCAATCAGAGAGGTCTACAAATGTATAAAGAAGACTAGGGAATAAAATAAGTATATTGTTTGAGTTTGAGTTTAGAGCTAAAGATTGATAATTTATATTCCTCTTAAATTAAATATAAGGAAAAAATATCTAATTGATTTAGATATATGTAAATTGTAATTTTTTAAATCTTATTTGATGTTATTATTTAAAAATTTTCAAAAAGTTCAGAAATACTTTTATTTTTAAATTTCTATATCATTTTCAACCCAATTTAAGAAAAATGCTTCTTTATCATATAAAAATAAAAATATTAAACAAGCTTAACAACTATTCTTTATAATAAGTGTTTACAACTGAATCAGAAGGTATGTATGGAGAATGGAAGGCTAGGTTATCACAATTTCATAGTTGTTGTCATAATTGGAGTTTTTACTTACCTATATATTATGGATCATTTTTTTAATTCGAATATTTATATTTGCTATAATTTATTCTAAACTTTATATAAGTATTTATTATGCACAATATTACAATAGGTCGTAGGAAAAAAGAAGTGAATTTTATCATTTTAAAGTTGACTAAATACTCAACACAGTTGACTTTTACTGAATGTAGCAGAGGAATTGAACAACTAAAAACCAAAAGTAACGGGAATTCGTAAATAAATCTAGAAGTGAAATTTCACATTATTAGATAATCTTCTTCATAGTATGAACTTTAAATAAGAAAAATAAAATAAATAATTTTTCCATAAATTGAAAAAAATTATATAATTCAATTTTCACCGATTAATTTTTTTTTTTCACTTTTATTAGGAAAAGTTTAAAGAAATTCATCCAAAGATACTTAACAGGTATGTTTAGACTCTTGATAAAAAATTGAGAGAATAAAATAGAAAAAGAAGTTTAATTCTTACTTCTCTACGTTAAGCAGAATCCATTTTCTTCGAAGTTGAAACAGTTGAAATTATGATAAGAGTAAAAAGAGATGACTTACCGTGGAGAAGGAATGAGAAGCTACCGTTGCACATGTAATCAGAGACGAGGAATTTGTCGTCTTTGGTGAAACAGTAAGCCCTCAAACTAACAACGTTAGAGTGTCTCAACCTTCCAAGAAGTTCCATTCGTTGGTGGAACTCCTTCTTCCCTCCAACACTAACCTCCTTCAGCCTCTTCACCGCCACCACAGTTCCGTCGTCAAGCACCGCTTTATAGGCACTCCCAAACGCACCCTTCCCCAACAACTCCGCCGAAGAACGCAACAGCTCTTCCAACTCAAACCTCCTCACCCCTTCCAAAAACACCATTCCACCACCCTTATACTCATCCACCGTATTCCAACTCCTCTCTTTTCCCCCTTTTCTCAATTGTGCAGCAGCAGAATAGTTCCTCCAGAAATAGCAGTAGAGAAGCAGCGACACCAAAGCCAGCACCAGCACGTCACCCACCACAATACCCACCAAGACCAACACTCCCATTATTTTCTCCCGCCCCCTGGGTCTGGCAAAAACAGTGTCGTTTCGCGGCTTCAACGGGGAAGCCAGCGCCGGGATGATTGCTTCGCCTTTGCTTTTGCCGTTGCTTTTGCCTTTGGCTCTACATTCTTGCAAAGGAGCTCCGCAGAGGGAGGGATTGTGAGAAAACGCGGATCCAGGGAAACCCGAGAGCGATTCGGGTATTTGACCCGTTAGGAGGTTGTTTGAGACGTTAAAGTCTTGGAGACGAGAGAGGTTGATGTTGCTGGGAATGCGGCCGCGGAGACGGTTGGAGTCGAGGCGGAGGGTGAGGAGGTGGGTCCAGCGGTTGAGCGTGGCGGGGATTTCGCCGGAGAGAGTGTTGTGTGAGAGATCAAGGCGGTAGAGAGAGGTGAGCGTGGCGGGGAAGGGGCCGGAGAAGTTGTTGTGGGAGAGGAAGAGAAGGCGGAGCGCGGTGAGGTTGGCCAGAGAGGTTATGGGGCCGTTGAAACGGTTGCGTTTTAGGCTGAGGATGCGAAGCTGGGTGAGAGAGGTTAGGGGGAGGATGGAGCCTGTGAGGTTTAGGTCTTGGAGGACGAGGCGAGAGACACGGTTACGGAGACAAGAGACACCGTACCAGGTGCAGGGGTCTGAGGTTGTGGAGTTCCAGTGGGCGAGTCTGTTGGAAGGGTCGGAAGCGGCTTTGAAGGACATTAGAGGGTGGAAGTCGGGGTTGACGGAGTGAGCGAGGAGGGAGAGGTGAAAGAACATGAAGATGGCGGTGAGAAGGAAGAGGAAAGGGGAAGGGGGTGGCGCTGATGCCATTGCCATTTGGTGCTGCCAGTGATGAAACCGCAGCGGTTGGTTTAGTATTAGTGCGACCAGAAATGGAAAATAAAGAAGAAAAAAATGTCGACAGCTACTTTTTTTTTTTTTTTTTTTAATTTTACGATGGACACACAATATAAATTGAAGTATTTAATAAATAAAGAAATTAAATCATTGCAATTTGGTGGTATAAAAATGTAATTATAATTTGGTTATATAACGATGAAAGGGATGAAGTCCATGAAACTTGCAAGGTAAGGGAATTTTATTTCGCGTTGGTTTAAAATGTAGTGATGTCGGATTAATTCAGAAACGACGTCTATTGACGTCATAGATCAAAGAGGCCCCCTTTTTCTAATGACGTTGGGGTGATAGGATATGACGTTCATTGACGTTGGTCATTTAGTAGGTTATTTATTTTTTTCAAAAATATATTTGGACAAAATTTTTTGACGAGAGAGTGAAGTGCTTCAAAAGAAGAAGTATCGTAATAATTTGTGTTGGTAACAAGAGACGGCGACCACCTGAAATGTTCGACGACAATCATTTCATAGTTCACACCGGAGGCCACTTCCACTATTTCCGGTGAATATCATTCATCCAGACCGTTGCATTTTGAGTTCGGTGTAATTTTCCAACGGTCTGTGTGGGTTTGCGGAGACTACGACGACCTGCAGTCGTCGACGGGAAGGATTTCATCATTCACGGCGTTGCATTGTAAGTTTGTTGTGCTTCCATTAGACATTTCCCTATCGTCTTCGATGATGATGAATTTATATTTTTGGTAAAGTTTTGAGCTTTGGTGGGAAAAATTTGTTTTTTTTTTGTTTTTTATGGATATTTGCAAAATTGATTTTGTGGTCTTGTCGTCACTGTTTTGTGCATTTGTAGTGCCCATTGGTGTAGTTCGCTTTTGTGTGTTCTAGAGTTGTGGCTCTTTGCAATTTTTGAATAAAGCACATTTGGGGATTTCCGTATTTGGGTGCTTGTGTGTTGTTGTTTGGATTTTAATTTTGTAGTGATTTAGTTGATAGTTGTGTAATTTCTGGGGTTTCGGCAGAAGGGCCTGTTCAATGTGTGGTGGTTCAGTAATGTCCTATGGTTTGTATTCTGTGTTGTGTAAGAAATGTCCTCTGGTTTGTGTTACTATTTGGAACAATGACATTGAACGCAATTTTTTTGCAGTAGTAGGATATGAGAACGTTATGGCTGGTCAATTTCGATTTAATGAGAAGGTATTGGCATGGTGTTATTTGTATATTTTGTTGTGATCCTTTTTTGTTAAAATTTAAATGAAGTATTAACTTTTGCAATTTCATTGATTGTTAGGCTCAATTGCGTACATTTTGTTACACAAAGTGCATTGCCGAGATGAATGGATTGATCTTGGATAGTCATCGTGCAAGGATTGAGGATACATCATTCAAATGGTGTTTGCACATACGAAAACCATTACAGATATTACTCTCTTTTGCTTGAGATGTTGAAGTGTTGGTTACCTACTCAGAAATTGTTTCGTGTCATGCAACGATCTATTCCGTTTACTTGTGCTGACAATTGCAAGTGTTTAGGATTGGGTGTTGTTAGGTTAGATGTAGATTTTGATAAAAATGTTTGTGGGGTAGTCGGTTCACTTTTGAAAGACAAATTAATAACTGTTGAAAATGTTATTGAAATGATTAAGAGTGTGGTAGAGAGTGACTCTGATGACGTTGATAACGTATGTCGTTTGTATATTTTTGTTTGTTTTGTTGTGCTTTACTTTCCTAGGAATTCAAAAATTGTTAGTAATATTCTTTGTAGTGTTTTGGATAATATAGACGAGTTGTCAAATTACAATTGGGATAAAGTAGTTCATAGTTATTTGGTTAAAAGTTTAAGTCGTGCGTTTTTTACACTCGGGCAGACAAAGCTTTGCCTAAGTGGGTCAGCAACAGTTTTATAGGTACACAGTACTTCATGTAATTATTATTTGTTATTTGTACTATATTTAAAATGTTGTAATCTACAATGTTGTTTGGTGTAGATTTGGACTATAGAAAGACTTTGTTTGTGTGGGCCATAATTAGAATTAATGTTTCTGAGAATATTGGCCTGACTGGATGCTCACTTAAAGTCAAGACGCATTGAGAAGTTGTTCCAAGAGAGCCAAGTAAAAGTCCATACAATTTATGGTTTATAACAATGTTTACTATTTTTTAACATAAAGTTGTTTCTTTTGGTGTCGATTTAGATATTCTGGGAATGGAGGTTGAGAGAAGAAGATAAGGAAAATAAAATGATTCATGAAGCATTGCAACTTAGTGAGGAACCAAAGTCCAAAAAATTGCATGTCGATGTAAAGTTGGCTTTGACGAAAGATTTGTTAAAGAGGTTGAGAAATCATGGAAGACACCTACGGAAGATGAAGGAGGACATGACTGTATTGCGCGAGAAAATATTTTCTCGATGTCATGGTGGGGATGATGAAGGTGGGCAAGATGTTGAGGGAGAAGTAGGTGTTGAGGTTGAACTTTGTGAGCATGATGATGAAGTTCGTCAAGATGCTCCAACTGTTGTTGAAAGAATGAGTGGAGATAATGTTGGGAAAGATTTTGATTTGAACTCTGCATCCGGTGTTGGCCATTGTGGTGAAGTTCCAGCGCTTCAAGCCATAGTTCCATATGTTGCAGAACAAGCATTAATTACTGAATTTAAAGTTGACTTCATGAGTTAAATTGTGGTGAAGCATTAATTACTGAGTGCAACATATTTCGGTGTACCTTACAGGTATTAGTAATCTTTTTGTTCATTACTGTTATGAAGTGCTTATAGAATCATTTTTATATGTTATTAATATAGTTAAATTGTAGGGTGGTGGCCAACATAAATGGACAGATTTTGAGTACTTCTGAGTGCTGGGGTTTTGGTCCTGGAAAGAAGGTCGACAATATGGTAAGAAGTGTGTTTTCTTATATGTACTTTATTCATAATAACCTCATTTTTCTTCCTTTTCCTAAACCTCCCATCTGACACTATCCAGACCCGATAATAATCTAAATCTCCTCATTCTTTTATGTATATACAAAATATTCCATCTGAAAGCTAATATATCTTAACCTAATATCTATCACCCCTTTCTCACATATATGTTTTATAATTATAATATAGGTTAAATTACTCTTTTGGTCCCTCTATTTGTCAAGAAATTTCATTATGGTCCTCAAGTTTTTCGTTGTCTCAATTTGGTCCTCATTTCTTAAAAATTACTCAATTTGTTCCTCACCGTTAACTTTGACCAAACAGTGTTAAAGTCAACACCACGTGTCAATTTTTGTTTTTTTTTTTATTTTTTTAATTTTTTTGATACGTGTCACTTCACAGTTGTGCTACGTGTCAAAGTGACTCAATTTGGTCCCTATATTTGTTTTTAATTTCAATTTAGTCCCAAATTTTGTAAAAATGAAGCAATATTGTTCTTCCTTAAATTGTTACTAAATTTATTTTTTTATAAATTTTATGGTGATATTCTTACTAAAGTTAATGTTTTTATTAAATATTTCTATAAATATTTTAAATTAACTTTAAATTATATATATATATATATATATATATATATATATATATATATATATATATATATATATATATATATATATATATATATATATGCCCACAAATTAATTAACAAATTCTAGTCCCTACCACCCACACACCCAAATGGGGAACCACAACTTGTACAAATTTTTAAACGACACCCACATGGGGGACAAAAACGAAAAAGCGCAACCCCACCACCATACCAAATATGGAATGAACTAAAATAACCTACCTAACCAATTAATCTCACAACAAAACAACAAACCAAATATGGAATGAACTGTAATAAAACCCACCAACCAAATCATACGCACAAACCAACAATCACAACAATTAACGAATGAAGTCAAACAAAAGACAAAAACCCAACAACGAAAACGAACTCATCTTCGTTACTGATAGCTCCTTCAACTAGTGCTTCGATCAACGACGAATGCACCCAAATGTCCTAACCAACTACTTCGATAAACGAAGAACGCACCCAAATCTTCATCCTGTATCCTTCCTTGCTCCTTCAACTGATGGCAATGCACAATGTCATTCACTTCAAGATCATAGAAGAAATTCCTAATTTTTAACCTAAGTCCTAATTTCCCCTTCAGATTTTCCTAATTTTACCTATACCACATATTATATTCCACGTTAGAAAATATGTCCACGAATAGTGCCTAATATACATTGTCGTTAAAGATTTTAACAACATTAACGATTTGGACATATTTAATACATATTTTTTAAAAAAAGACTCAGTTGGGACGACTTAAAATCTGAGAACCCTATTGAAATTTTTGAACAAAAACAGGGACTTTCTGTGTGATTAAACTTTAAAATTTTATTATTTTGAGGATTTTTGAAATATTTTATCTATATTTTTTAGTTTAGTTGTTATGTTATTTATTTGTGTTTTTATGTTATGTTGTAATTTTTAATTGTAATTAATTTTAATTTTAATATGTTTTTGAATTTGTTTATTATAGATATGGCTAGAATAGGAGGAGCCTTTGTACCTCGTGGCGAGAGCTCTACACATGTTGAGGTTTCTGAGCAATAAGAGCTTGGACGTAAACCCATGACATCTGCCCATAAAATGGGCCAGAATCGTCATGGAGAAACTGGTCCATCATCAACTCTTACTGATAAATTCATGAGGAGTAAGAGAAAGTTATCGAGGAATAGGAGTTTGTTCCGGAGCAGGTGGACCATGATTTAGGAGGATTTCCTGGAGAACTCGAGGATAGTTCTTTGTTGACCGACTATGCTGATCATGTTGCACGTGCTATTTGGGAGGGCTAGGTTAGTATAGTACGTCAATAATAGTTTGCTGAAATTGGTGGATGAGTTTAAATATTTTATGTAATTTTTTTATTGGGATCGATGGGACATGAAGTTAGTGTCCCATGGTAAGAAATTAAAAAGATTTGGAACGTGTTATAAGACTATTGAGCCATTTGTCCAAAATTATGGTTTCATGCCTCTATGTGATATATGTTATGAATACCGCCGATAAGGGCCTCATATTGGTTTTTGTTGAGGGGTGGCTTAGAAAGACCAACACCTTTCATCTTCCTTTTGCTTGAACATTTTTCTTAATGTGAAATCGACAAAGCAGATGATAACCTAGGAAATACAATGGCAATAACATTTAGCAAGGCAAGATCTCTATCACTCACAATTACTTGTGGACCATCCTCAGATGTCATGAATAATCCTCTAAGCGTTTCTAGAGCCCAAGTGAAATTAGATTGTCTTTCACTAGATAAGAATGCAAACCCAACAAAGAAAGTCAAGCCTGTAGATGGCACCCAAATTATCTTAAGTAATGACAATCAATATTTGTTGGTTTTGTAGCTGGTATCCAAAATAGGTCACTAAGAAATTAATATTAAATGCATTCAACAATTTAACAAAATTAAGATGTATCCAAAATAGGTCACTAACCACCTTAGATTCGTCTTGACATCTACTTTAGTGGATATAATTATCACGTTCTAATAGTATCATCAAGTGTTGTAATTCAGTTCTCGAACCTCTCAACATTTGTTTATAAGTGTATCTTGCATAATATACTTGCTTTATCGTTATGACATTACACTCATTATTTTCTTTCAAAGTGAGCAAAATATTTGCAGGCTTGACTTGACTCTTATTCATATATCAATAGGAAAGAAATGTTTAGTAGATTTTAACCTCCCAATAAATGAGTGACCAACTAAAGTTTGTGACAAGTCATGGTTATGATATCCGCACATTACCTTCAACACCCAACCATCTCCATTAAAAATTAGTTTGTCTCTTAGTTTAAATGGACAATCACATTTTCTCATGCCGGAAACACTAGGTTGAACATCAGTTTTGCACTTCCTATACTTACCACCCCTTTCACAGCCTAACAATACATATTTCTTCCTCCTAGGTTGACCATTAGCTTTATTAGATCATATAATCACAACAACAAAAACCAAGATCAGAAGTTATCCCTCAAACCCACTGAGTCAACTCATCACATGTGGGAAATATCTCATTAGTTATAAAATTAACTGTATAGTCTCCCTCGCATATCTCATTTATAAAAAGAAGAGAAATATGAGATGAAACTAAAATTTACTTATGATTCCATAAAACTTAAAGAGAGATCTTCTATTCTAGATACAAAGAATATTCTTACCACCTACAATACAAACTTTTTCAATAATAAGTTATCTAAAATGAAAAAAAAAATCATAAAACAAGCAAATAAATTAAATGCATAAATAATTAATAAACCTTACAAAATATTAATTATAAGAAATATTTTGAATAAAGATTAAAAGAAAATTATAAGAAAAATGAAAGTTTCGGATATTGAAATTCGAAACATACAAATATGGCATCTCCACTTCCAGGAAAAGATAACACCGAAACTCAACATTCGGAACTTGGTAATTGATGTTGATATCCGAAAGCCACTCTAAAAAAACCTATACCGGATCTTTGACTTCAAAAGGCGCTAAAACAAATCCTCTACCACATCTTGACTTTTGGAAGCTCCACTTTCGGGAACAACTACTATCGGAACTCGACATCTGATTACAATGGTAAGTGGATGTCGACAATCGGAAGGCACTCGAAACAAACCTTTCTCGAAGCTCAACTTCCAAGAGGCGTCAGAAAAATCCTTTACCGGATCTTGACTTCCAGAAGCTCCACTTCCGGGAACAACTACTACTGAAACTTGACATCTGATGACCATGGTAATCGGATGTCGACATCCAAAAGGCAATCCAAACAAACCTTTATCGAAGCTCAACTTTCGGAAGGCACGAAAAAACACTCTATCGCATCTTGACTTTTGGAAGCTTCCCTTTCGGGAACAACTACTACCGGAAGTCGACATCCAGTGACATTGATAACTGGGTGTGGACATCTAGAAGGCACTCCAAAAAATCTTGTACCGAATATCAACGTCCAGAAGGTTGGGAATTTATTTGATGATGAAAGCAAATGTCACTTTCCGGGAAGTTGAAGCAATATATATCCGGAATCCGCGTTTATTATGTTCAAAATATATATAATGTAAAAATACTTGGCCAAAGCTGAAGCAAAAGTTAAACAAAATTGAAGGAGAAGAAGTTCAATGAATAACTGACCAATAATCACAAGTGGACCATACAAGCACATGAGGATGAGTACCACAATGTTGTTGAAAAAGTGAAAGAAGAAAACAGTTTTTCATAGTTGAGAACTCCGTTTCAATTTCATAGAACTAGTCATTTGGGGGTGCATCTCAGTTAGTAATATATTAAAAGGTTAAATATGTTTTTGGTCCCTCAAGTTTTAGTGAAATTTGGAATTAGTCCCTCTTCAAAACTTTTGACCAATTTAGTCTTTTATTTTTAGAAATACGTGAATTTAGTCATTTTAACCAAATTTTGTTAAGTTTATCTAACGTTTCAAGCGCATTTCATGATAGTATTTGAATTGTTTACACCATTTGACACATTTTCTCTTTAATGTTAACTAAAATATTATCGTAAAATGTGTTTGAAATGTCAAATAAACTTAACAAAATTTGGTTAAAAGGACTAAATCTACGCATTTATAAAGATGGACTAAATTGGTCAAAAGTTTGGAAGAGATACTAATTTCAAATTTCACTGAAACATGAGGGACAAAAACATAAATAATCCTATATTAAACAAATGACAGTAAATAAGTTTGTTGACCCACCAACACTCATAATTACACACATAATTGTTGCTTATCAATACACTTTTTAATTTTCATTTATTTTTCTGAAGGTCAGGAATAGGGATGTTAACGGGGCGGGTAGGGTACGGGTAGTGGCTCCCCCGTACCCTACCCGCTGGATAAATATTCACTTTGTACCCGTACCCATATCCGTCGGGTATCCGTTATGCGGGTACCCACTTATTTTTTTCATATTCGCGGGTATCTATGGGTACCTGCGGGTATTTACAAAATTATTTAAAAAACAAATATTTAATCATAAATTCAAATAAAATAAAATAAAAATACATCACTGTCATAAATTTTAAATAAAGTTCAAATAAATTCAAGTTCATACAAGTCCAAATAATTATAAAAGTAAATATAAAATGACGTTCAACACAATAGAAATTCTTTAATTAGTGCTTTGATCAACAAGTCCACTTTCTCTTATTGATTCCTGAAAAATAAACACAATAAACAAATAATAAACCTCAACTGCCACGTGTCAAGTATTCTTATTTTGATTCCATCATTTGACAAAAAACATACCATAAATGTCACTATCTATATAAGGTTTGATGTATATGCCCAATTTCAAAGAAAGGAAAGAGAAGAATGTCAAGGGTGTACCTAGAAGCTAGAAGAAGACAATATATCAATACTTGAAGCTGAAAGAAAGAAGACAGAAGACAAGATGTGCAGCTTAGAAAAAATTAGGTCAGTTTTATACTAATATATAGGTATTTTTGTGAATTAAAGTTTAGCGGGTACGGGTATCCACGGGTACGGATACTATGATACTCGTACCCGCCCCGTTAACATGCGGGTATAAAAAATACATGTACCCACAAATAACGGATATCCATTTTTAATATTCGTTTCCTAACCGTTGCATGTTTCATTCGCGAATACCCGCGGATATGAATATTTTTCACATCCTTAATCAAGAGCAGAACAGTTCAAAATTTTGAAGGTAAAAAAAAAAAGTTAAAAAAAGAAAACCCCTAAATTTTGGATTTTTATAGCCCGATAAAATCTTTGGATTTAACCTAATATTTAAGTAATGCTTAAACTTCTGCCCATGCACCGTTGTCTTTCGCCGCCAGCCACCACCTGTCGTCGTTAGTCAATTGCATGTCTTTTTTTAACTTTTGTTAAGGGCCAACTACTTAATCTTTTTCTTTTCTTTTTCTTTACTTTCATATTTGAATTTTTAAATATAATATTATTATTTTTGCACAGCAATTATATTTTTATTTTTCTTATAATGTATATATTATATTTCTTTTAACCTGATGTTTTCTTTTATTGGCGGACCTCGTTTTGGATTAAGAGAGTCATGGTTCTCCAAACTTTTAATTTAATTATATATATATATATATATATATTTAAAATTTATATATATATATATATATATATATTTAAAATTTATATTATTATATTATTTTTATTAAGTTATATATATATATATATATATTATATTTTTATTGTTTATAAAGTAAAATAAAAATTAATTTGATGAACCTTGATTAATAACTAGATTTAAGAAATTAAGGTTCTATATCTGATTATAAGTTTTTCCACAACAAGTCATCAAGAAAGTGTGGAATAAAAGAAAGACAAATTAGAAAGAAGAAATTGAAGAACAGAGAGAACGAATAATGTATACTCACATGATTTCATGAATCAGTATCCTAGTATGATTGATGTATATTAGATCTATGATTCTTCCAGTACGATATTTCTTCCAAATTAAGTTTTCTCAAATTAGTATGAACCCTAACTATGATTTTAGAAATTTTTTGTATGAAATTAGCATGAACCCTAATTATATTTTCTCAAATTAGTATAATCCAACTTTATAAAATGTTGATATTTTTCATTTTCAACTGCATACAATGAATTAGTTGGATAGTCTTGAATTGAAATAAAAATTAAAATACTCATTTATGTGAATTCAAAAAAATAAAAATTATAATACTTATTTACGTGAATTCAATAAATCCCATTAAAAAGATTAAAAATTGAAAAGTTTGAATTACATAATTTAAGTAAAAAAATAATTTTTTTAATTAAAAAAATTAAATATAAAAAATTTAATTTAACACCTCTAAATAATTTCTCCAAAGCTTATGTTTTCTTTATAACTTTATAAAGAGTTTTTTAAGCTCCGGTATTGTTCGTTATTTAGTATCGATAACATATGCTTATAACTTTATAAAAGATTTTTTAGTCTCCGGTATTTTCTATTTTCCAATATCGATAACATCGAGCTACCCACATTATCATTCAATGTCACATCAATCAAATATGTTAAACGGAAGATTTATGGAAGGACCAAAATCCTCCAATTTTGATACTTTGAATACTGAACTTGAGCAATTTTAACCTCGAGACCAAAAGTAAAATTAAGCCAATCAGAGAAAATTCTAATAAGACAACAAATGTTGATGGGAGAATGCAATGCTACTCTGTATACAGTGTGCATTAAAATATAAAGGAAATTACAGAGTTTCTAAACAAACAAAAAACCACTTATTGCTAAAATATGTAGACGATAAATCATTTTAGTGTAGATAAAGTCTTACAAATTTAACATATACCTGTAAACTTTCTCGGTGATATAGGTAAAGTGTCCTAACAAGTGCATACGTATACAGGTGCATTAGGGGCCATGTTGGTCAGCGGCATAACAAAATTGCAATTGTGTGTTGAGGAAGTAACTACGGGGATAAGACTTGCAACGAAGCTGACCAATGTGGACCCCAGCATGTTGCTCGCTGAAGATGCGGTGGCGTTTGTTTGTTGACAAAATTTGTATTCAGTTTGATCCATATTTTCATTTTACAAAGTTCATCTTGATGTTTCATTGCTCAATTATGATCTGTCTTACTTTTCTTCAGCACCATTGTCATGTGACTGATATCCTCATTCCCTGTTTGCATTCTACCCATAAGCCACTGCAGTGCCTCAGCCGCAGCATCCTTTTCTGCATTCTTCTTGTTGTTATATGGTTGGCCCATTATCTGCACTCCATTAAACTCAACTGTAGCACGAAACTGATTATTCTTCAATTGCGTGGTGGTGTAGAAGGGTGCACCATATCCAGCTCGTGTCAGCAATGTTTGAAGGTGGCCTTTAGTATTATCACCCCCGGGTCCACTGTCTGTTCTTGAAACCAATGCTTGTTGCATTGCCATCATTGATGGTTTAAGGAGCTGGCAACTAAACACGAATTTGCCTTCACATTTGTCATTGCAAATCAGCAACCGTATAGCAAATAAGAGCTCATGGAATGTGTGTATGCTCATCTGCGGGAACTGTAACTGCAAACAATAATTTTAAATAGAAATTACAGTCATTGCAGGTTGGTCCAACAAAAGAAGATGCTACAACGTACTGCCAGTTAAAGGGGTACATATCAAGTTTTATTTAATTAGGGTTTTATTTTCAATATCTCTCTTTCATTCTTGATATAAAGTTTCAAGAAAATGTAGCTTACGGAAACTATCTATTTTATTTAATTAGGGTTTGAGACTGCCTATTCAAAGCATTCAAGTGTCAAATTACTCTCCCCCTAAGATCTACCGTGTGTTTTTTTTTCTTTTTCCAGGGGAATACAGCAGTACAAATTAAGACTAATATTTAATATTAAATTTGAGTTTGTAAATATGACTTTTTATTTAGGCCCCCTAAAAATATTAAGTCCAGCCCCTAGATGTTGCATTGGAAAATTATGCACTTTGTCTTTTAAATATACATCCATGTTGAAAAAAATTGTTGTTAAGATGGTTCACTTTCTAGTTATTCTTATGATAGTTAGGCTAACCATTATTTGTACTTTTAAATATTGTGCAGCTAGTCAGGAACTTTGTTACGCAAGCTCTCGACAAAATAAGAGAACAGTGATAAATCAGTCTTGCAATGCCAGAAGTTTTTCCTTTCTCTTCTAGTTTCACATGGTATATATAGAACTTGATCAAAATTTAATTATAACACATCTAGATTTAATATTTTTTTTCATGACCGCTAATGGTAGTGTTGGCGGTAGTTGTTTATGGATGTGGAGTAAAATTTCACTTTTTTAAGCTTCATTGAAGCGGGAAAGGTATGACCCCTGTTTGCTGTTAATACGGTTCAGTATTATGTTAAATATGACTTTCTCTTCTACTTTCAATGGTTTCTTTTTCCTCTTACAGTTGCATGACTCGAATATCAAGGTTAAGTTGGTAGATGAATGAAACCAATCTGCACTTACTTTACTGTGAATAAGTTTGTCAAGATCTTTCCTTATACTCTGGTACATGTCAGCAACAGCAGGTTTCAAGAAAAACTCCAAATATCCTCCCGACATTTTCAAGTGACCATCCTGGAAGAAAGAAAGGAATTTCCGTAAATCAACATAGGATTAAAAACTAGAGGATAATAACCATAACCTTTTATTGATTAGACTAAACATAAGAACCATTAGAAGAATCAGAAGGAACTTACGGTATCTCCTTTTGAGATGCTCCCACCAAAAAGAAGTACCACAGAATCAGGCACAGCTGTTGAGTCACGGAGAAATACAGAGTTCACTTTTATCTTCTCATTAAAAACTAGCCATGGATATGGAATTCTAGTTTCGCGAGCATTCACTGAATTCTGGTCAAATAAAATAAACATTGAATCAGGGTCAAAACTACAAAAAAAAGAAGAAGAAATGATTTGAATGGACTAACCGAATGTAGGAACACTTTGCCATCATCCATTGTTTTCAGAGAAAATGACTTATCCTTATGCTGCAAATGAAATTGCACCATACGCACGACAAAGTATGGACTAATTAAAATATAGACACCAGAAAATCTACTACAAATACATACCATATATGGAGTGTTGAAGAACATACCACAACCGAGCAGATTCCAGGATATAGGCCATAGCAAATAGCTGCTCGAATGAGATACATATCATAGCTCCATGCATTGCAACTGGTCATGTTTCTATCAACTAATCCAATATCTTTGAGCAGGGATAAGAATTCCACTCTAAGAGCGTCAATAACTTTCATGGATTGTGGAGAAAGAAAATTTTTCCAGCAGTATTCATGTCCAGCATTGTCTATTTCGGCATCCTTCCAGTTATCATAGGCCCTCACAATGGCCAGATGGTCACTGTAATCATGGGAAAACTGAGACTTTGCTGCCTGTGCAAGCTGCAAGAAATAAATTTGATAAATCAAATAAAGTCCTAAAGTCATAATTATGTAACCAGGGAAATATTGTCTACCCTTAATTGTAAGGATTACGTCTTAATTTCTTTTTTCTTTTATTGTAATTATTATTATTTCTTATAAATATGAAATAGGTGTGCTCATAACATAATTATTCAAGCCCAATTATCCATATGCATGTTTGGGTACCCGTGCAAGGGGAGGTCAGTAAAAATTAATTTCAAAGGAGTTGCGTAAACAGTTTGAGGTAAAAGAACGAAGTCAATGTGACTTCTCTGTACAAGAACAAAAATCAGGAATTATTAAATATAGTGAAAATAAATTTGAGATTAACTTTCCTTATATAAAAAATATACATAGATACTTAATTTATTTTTAAATATTTATTTAATATTATTATATTTTAACTATTACTTTATTTACTTATATGTTTTATTATTATTATTATTATCGTAATGTTTTACCTGAAAAAAAGAAAGCATCTTTGTATTAAGCCCAATAATCCAAAATAGTGATAAGATTGGAGAAAAAAAAACCTAATCTCCACCAATAAGGCCCACTAACCCAACCCGCAACTTTGTGTTACCTTGTCTATGCATAACATCAAGAATGGGTTTTGTTTTCCACAAATCAGGAGAGAGACATAGAGAGTGCGACGAAGAGAGATCAAGCGAGCACGAGCAAATCAACGGTGTTTTGCGACATGGCAGTCGGAGGAATGAAGAGCAGTAGTATAGAAGATGAAGACCGCCCACAAAAAATCCCTAACGCAGTTTAAAAAATTTTCCCCTCGAACTCGCAAAAACGCTTTTGAACTAGAGTTCATTTGATTCCATCTATTCTACTACCGAGTTTACCAATTATACATCAAAAACGAGTTTGCTTATGAGTAAACCCGAAAGCAATAAGTGGGCACGTAAACTCCTTCAAGTAAATGAGTTAACTCGCAATTTTGATAATTGTTAGAATATAATCAGCAATTACAAATTTCTAACAAATCAACCGTTACATAATCTCGTAAATTAGGGTGATTGATTTCATATTATTGTGTCTTTATTGTAATTGATTCTATTCAATAGTATAAATAAATATTGTGTGTTCTGCATTATACACGCAACACATTCAGAACATATACAATCATATAATAACCATACTATATATTCTGTTTGTGCACTAGATATTGCCATAACACTTTGTTTCTTATTTTTCCAAGACATTAAGTTACCACCAATGGAGACACACATGTCCAACCCTTTTCTAGAAGATCCTTTAATGTGCTTTAATATACGAATAACTACATTCCAATGATCTTTACAAAGGGAATGAAGAAATTGGTATACCATACTAACTGCAAAGGAAATGTTAGGATGAGTAACTATATATAATTCAATTTTCCAACTAATCTTCTATATTGTTCGGGATCTGACATAGACTCTCACTGATTTGGTAGAAGTTTGGTATTAAGATCCATGGGTGTGTCAACATATATTGAATTTATCAAGCCAATTTCTCCCAAAATATCCAATGTATACTTCCTTTGAGAAATAACAATACTATCATTGGATTGTGCCACCTCAATACCCAAGAAATATCTGAATTTTCCAATATCTTTGGTCTGAAAATGATCACAAAGATGTTGTTTCATCTGGGAGATGACATTGTTGTGTCATTGCTTGTAAGAACGATGTCATTAACATCTACTATCAAGTAGACACATCCAGCACTCGAGTGACGATACAGACTCAGTTATCAAAGCTAGAGGAGACAAAGTAGTTGGCACTTGAGTTAAGTCACTCGGTGGTTGTTAAGAACGATGTCAGCAACTGTAAACCTGAAGTGGTGGTGGAAAAGAAATTGACGGCGAACACAAATGGAGTATCACAAATAACAGAAATATTGACTGAACTAAGAATATTGGCGATATTAGATGGAGACATATTGGAAGGAGAATGATTTTTAAAGTAAAAAGAAGACCCATTGAAGGTGGTATCTGCAGAAAAAAAATAATCATCAAAAGGAGAAAAACACTTGTATCTTTTTTGTGATCTTGTAAACGCTAAAAAAACATAATTGTGTGATCAAGAAGATAACTTATTAAGATCAAGACTTAACACGACTAGGTCCCTAAGTGTCAGAGTGAATTAACGCAAAAGGGGATGAAGCATCGTTTTAGACACTATGAGAAAAAGAACTATGACTATGCTTGCCTAACTGACATGACTCACACACCAAATTGGACAACTTGGATAAGACAACCGCGCCAACATGTGTAGGAGGACAAAGATGATAAAAACCATGATAAACATCTCAGCCTCCATTCTTAACACACCACATAAAACCACCCAAAATCAACACAAACCATTTCTCCCTATCCCACTCAACCAACCTTGCTACTTCCAATCGTTCTCCAATCCTTAAGAACATGAGTGTCGAAGAACTCCAAGCCAAACGTGAAAAGGGCTTATGCTTTTAATATGATGATATGTATGTCCAAGGTCATCATTGCAAACGTCAGTATATGGTAATCCTAGCTCCAAAACCTCCACCAATGGCTGATGAGGAGTTTTAAGAATTATTATCTAACTTGAATCCAACCATAACAGAATTAGAAGACCAACCCAATTCCTCCCCAACCTAGATAAGCCTCCACGCCCTCATGGGCCATTCGGTTCCCCAAACTTTGTGTGTATTAGGCCGGATTGGCAATGTCCAATTGTCCATTTTAATAGATAGTGGGAGTACAAATAATTTTTTGCAGGAATGATTGGTGAAGTTTTTTGAATCTTGACACCACCCCGACCTAAGGTTTCTTTGTTCAAGTTGGTAATGGGGAGGAGTACAATGCTCCAAGTTGTGTAAAGAGGTGCAAATCCACATTTGTTCACTGAAGACCTTTTTGTCTTGCCCATAGGAGTGTAGTGACGGAAAAGTCTAGGCCCAATACTTACTGATTTTGATAAATTAATTATGAGGTTCAAAAGAAAGGGCCAAGTAGTGCAACTCCAAGGAATTTCGAGACCCAAAGTCAGTGAAATTTCATCCCAACAACTTAAACGACTTCAAGCCACTGATTCAATCAAATAGTATTATCACATTCAGGCACAACCTTCATCTCCTGAGGATGACAAAATTGAATCTTTGCTCCAAGAAATTGAGGCCATCCTTCATCGCTATTCCACTACTTTTGACGAACCAAAGAAGCTTCATCCACCATGACGCACTGATCACAAAATTCCTCCTTTGAAAGGAACTAATCCTATCAATGTATCGATAACCTCAATTTCAGAAGCAGGTTGAAGAGATGTTACATTCTGGTATCATCCAAAAGAGTTTGAGCCCTTTCTCTTCCCTAGCAATGCTTGTGCGCAAGAAAGACGCAATATGGCAATTTTTGTGTGGATTATCGCACGTTGAACGTCGTCATGAACAAGGACCGCTTCCCAATCCCTACCGTGGATGAACTTCTTAATGAATTAATTGGTTCTAAGTGGTTTTCTAAGTTGGATCTGCTCTCTGGTTATCGTTAGATCCAAATGTTTCCAGGAGAGTCTTACAAGACTACCTTTCATACTCATGAAGGCTACTATGAATTTATCATCATGCCATTTGGTTTATGCAATGCTCCATCGACTTTTTTAGAGCACCATGCATTAGTTGATTCACTATCATCTTCGTAAATTTCTTATTGTTTTCTTTGACAGTATCTTAGTTTACCGTAAGAGTTTACAAGAACATGTGAACCATTTGCAACTTGTTTTTCAATGTTTATTGGATTACCAAAACTTTTTTTAATAGATTCAAGTGTTTTTTTGCACAATCCAATGTTGTCTATCTAGGCCATATCACTACAGAATAGGGTGTTGACCTAGAGAATGACAAGATTGTGGCAATGCAAGAGTAGCCGGTTCCTTGTAGTGTGAAACAACTGTGTGGGTTCCTTAGGTTGACGGGGAACTACCATGGTTTTATAGAGGGATATGCTGCCATTGCTTCACCTCTAACTGATTTGTTGAAGGACGCCTTTCATTGGACTATGGTGGAGCAACAAGCCTTTGATGATTTGAAGAAAGCCATGACTGAAGCCCCTCTTCTTGCCTTGCCTAACTATGAGATTCCTTTTCAACTCGAAACTGATGCGTCTGGATGGGGCTTGAGTGTAGTACTTCTTCAGCAGGGCCATTCAATTTGCTTTCACAATAAGAATTTGTGACAAGATGTGTAATGCTTTTACTTCTCAAAATCTAAGAGTGGCTCCCCCTAATTAATTAGGAGTTTGGCATTGGGATGCATGGATGTGTCAACAAACTTTGAATTCACTAACCTAGTTTCCTCTAAAATATTTAATGCATACTCCTTTTGAAAAATAACAATTTCATTTTTGAATTGTGTTATCTCAATCCCCAAGAAATATCAAAGTTTGGCAAGATCTTTGGTCTAAAAGTGGTGAAAAAGATGTTGTTTTACCTATTAGATGTCATGGTGATCGCTTGATGTAAGTACAATATCATCAATATATAATACTAGATAGATACAACCAACACTTGAACGACGGTAAAATACTAAATGATCCAAGTGATACCAAATTATTGAACAACAATGCTAAATTTACCAAACCAAGACCTAGGAGAGTGCTTGAGGCTATGCAGAGACAACATACCAATCAAGAAGACTCCCCCTGAGCAGCAAAACTTGGAGGTTGCTCCATAAGATTTCTTCCAACAAATCACCATTAAGAAAAACATTTTTGACATCCCGTAGATGAAGAGGCCAAGATTGAATGTCTAATGTCCAAGTATCATAATTAGTTACATCTAATTTGTCACTAGATAAATGCACATTGACATAACTGGATCACACATAGGAATAGCAAGAGGTTATAGATAATTGTAGAGCAAGAAATTGTTTGCCAAGTGAGAGAAATATGCATCAAAAAAGTGAAAAAATTCCAACGAACAACGATCACGATGAGATCTATAGATTTGAAAAGAGAACAGATAGGCGAGCTTGACAATAGAAGTCGTAGTCGGAGAAGAGGGTAGATGAATTGCAGACCCACAAGGGCTAGGGCAACACATCAGAGCACTAATTGTTGTGATTTTTGTAGTGTAGTGGTCGCGTCATCGGTGTGATCAGAATCATCGTGTCACGTCCCAATGATGACAACGGGAATATGACGAGGAGGCTATACTATGGTGGTAGCACAGTGGTGGCAAAGAAACAAAGAATGGTATCTAGAGCTGTAGTTCGACAGTAATCGTATATATATACATTTTTTTGTCGCCACCACAACTGTCATCGTCATTGTTGCAACCACCACTGGGATCTTGTCAGCCAGGTGACCACCACAAGTGTAAACACGTCAATACTGGTGGTGGTGCATGACGATACAAGGCAACTCCATTAGTTATGGAACTATCGACATTGTGACAACCAGCATGGGATGCACCGTTTTGGCCAACCACTAACCTCAACAACATCAACAAGACTGATAGCGAGAATTTTGGCTATTTACATGGCAGAGAAAACAGAACTCTCAAGATGAGGAATGTGTAGGAAAATATGAAATTATATCATTAATAACAATCACACCATTTACATTTTCATCACCTTTATTTGTAACAACCAAAAATGGTGGCTATTTACATAGCGAAGAAAACAGAACTCTCAAGATCGGGAATGTGTAGGAAAATGTGAAATTATTTTATTAATAACAATCACACCATTTACATTTTCATCACCTCTATTTGTAACAACCAAACACTTTACGATAAGGAATTGAAAGATATGTCAAAATAAAGGGAAATATTTTAAAGATATTTTCTCCTAATCAATAAGAAAATATTGAGGTTACTTTTAACCTAATTATCCTCTATTTACACACGCACACACACACAAAGATGTTGAAAAGTGTACAAGAAAAAGTAGCGATGACAGTTTGAAACTAGGAGTAGATCAAAAAATTCTAGGTCACTAAAATAGAAAAAACTTACATCTTTTTTATCCGAAGGTGTTAGAAAAGGATCTCTAACACTAAGGCCGGCAACAATTGTTAATATAGGATCCAGACAATTGAATATAACACCAAATATCAGCATCTTGCCAAGTTTAGGTTCCATAGGAAGCACTACCAAATGGCGCCCTGACAATTGATAAGCAAACTGAGACTATAATTTAAATGAAAATAATTAGTTAGCAGTTTTTCATGCCTGATAACGATCAACCAACCTAGAATAGTCAGATTCTCATTCTCATCCAGAGCTCCAATTGTTTTTAAATATTCAATTGCATTTTGAACCTATGAAAAAGATCGTTAATGTGTTTCAAATATAACAAAAGAATTGTGCATGAATTGGAGATAATGTTATAACAAAAAATTAGAGCATTGAGTTTATCATTACCGCAAGTATCTCTGGAGACTGTAAAGCCCTAGACAAAAACTCAGATATACTTCCTAGTTTCAAACTTTTGATTTGCAGACAGAGAGATTGCAACGGCATCCTCAAAATTTCAGGTAATTGATGCTTTGTGAAAGAATCATATACACATCTAGGATACAGATGATAACATTCTCCTGGTTGAACACGACCAGCTCTTCCTCTTCTCTTGAAAAACAAAACGTTAAATGGTAAGATAGAATAAAATCTTTAAAAAGTCAAATGGATAATTGGAAGGTAATTGCAGTTTTGAACCATCACAATTTGTTCGATTGTGGTTTACTCAGTGGAACATAAAAACCAGCACACTGCATACCAAATATGATGATGACATTTCCACCTAATATGGAAGATTTAACAACTATAGGTCATATCGACATACCACTGGCAAAGTATTCAATCCCAAAGCATCTGTTAAATATTTACATATTTGCCGGAGGAAAAATAGAACTCAGCCTAAAGATTATCAGTCAGACTATTTGTTCCAAAAGAATAAAAATCGAGGCTTAAATTTTTTAGTCACCCAAATTTGGGTCATTTTCTTTAGAATTGAAAATTTGGTTTTTAAGTCCCTAAATCTCAGAAAATGTGTTTTGTCCATTGGAACTAACAGCACAATACTCTTTACTAACGTGGCTATTAACATGCACTTCAATGACACTAACAAAAATAATAATGTTAAAATTCACTTTTTAACATTTTTGGCTAACATATCTTTTTAATCCAAAACATGAGTCAACTATCATTTTAGACGTGGTTTTTGAAGTCCCTCAAACTTAAAAGTGATATTTTAGTTCTGTTAAGTTTAAACATGATTTTTTAGTTTAATAATTTAAAAATAACTTACAAATTTGTCACTACAATGTCTACACGCATGGCTAACAATCTCAGAAAAAATCCGTAACAATTTTAAACCTCCAAAATCTAGATTACCAGATACTGTTTTAAGATAAGTTCGCAAATAATTTGAAACCCCCAACATCTAATAAAGCAAAATGAAACATTGTGTTCACACAATTCCAGTCACAGGCAACTTTACTTTAATCTCAAAATAAAACTTTGGTGGAAACTCCATAAATGACAATGTTACAAAGATGTAACAAAGAAAGAAGATAAAAACAAACTACATCATTGGAATTGTTAGAATAAAAGAGAGATATAGGCTGAATCCTTAATGTGTAGAGCACATAGAGTTATGTATTTATAAATAAGAAAATAGAAAGAGACGGGCCTAAGCCAGGTACATCTAATAGTAATAGTAATACCATACCAATCACTCAATCAACAACAATAGGAGAAGGGAAGAACGAGAAAAGGAGAAGGGAAGAAAAGTAAAATATATTTCAAAAACCATTATGAATCATATTTCTCAAATTGTTCAAGTTATGCCAACAACAACGTCAATTTTGATAACCAAAAAGAATTATTCAATTTAGAAGACTTAAAAGAACAATTTTAATCTCAGGGACTACAAGTATCTTTTAATTTGGAGGACTACAATTTGAGGGACTAAAATTTTTAAAATTTGAAAAACTAAAAAATCACTTTCATCTTTGGGAACATAAATAAAATTTGACACAAATTTCAAGGACTAAAGGTCATAATTAGTTATATGTCATTATCCTTGATTTTGTATTTGAATCTTATTCTAATGTAAATTTTAAGTTTAACACAACATCAAGAAAATCAGCTTGTAAAGTGAAGTTTACACTCACTTATATACTATAATTTAGTTATATCTTTAGTCGAATATAAGATCTCCAACAAATATTTCCATAGAAGTCTCCAACTAAGTATAGTACCCACTTCCCTATAATTGAAAGTTTTTCAAAACTAAATTGTAATTGAGAAACTTGATTTACATATAGTGAAACGTTAACCATGTAATCATATAACACAAATGTCATGTTTTTCAGTCACTACTCCACTTCTAAAACAAAAAAACTTCGACCAGCCCATAGCCTTGCCTTTATTTAAATGAAACACATAGCTCTATGACTAAGCATATTGCCACCACTCCAAATACAGCACTCGGCCTACTAAACTGATAAGAAACAGTTTCCAAAACTTTCTTTCAAAAGTTAATTGAAATAAATGAACCCAGTATTACATATCAGACATCATGAATAAAAAATGCTTTCAAGTAATATAGAACATGTTAGATATAATCATTACTGACAATGATAAAATTATAATATAAGCTTACTTGTTGAACTGAAACCTTAGAAATCCAAGTAGGAAGCAAACAAGGTGTGTTATTCAGTGCATCATATGATGATTCTTTTGCCTTCCCACAGTCGATAACAAAAACAATATCATTGATTGTGATACTCGTTTCAGCAATATTTGTTGCTAGCACTATTTTCCGTACTCCATCTTCAGGTTCTTCAAAGATTAACCTCTGCATATGTAGTAAATAAGGATTATTGGAATAAAAAATATCTAATATCTCTATAGTAATAAGGAAAAATATCCCTAAAATCTACACATTTATTTCCGCATATTTTTATTTCATTTTTTTAAAAGTGTGATTATTATAAATATCATATTGTAAAATGAATAAAGAACAACTCATCACAGTTGCAAATTGTGATAGTACACCCATATGTAGACACGAAAATATAAATCATCTATAGAATTGAAGGATATCATATATGTCCCACAATTGGCCAATAAACTTATCTCTATACAGACACCTACAAAAGACTTGAATTGTTCAATAATGTTTTCTTCCTCTTATTGTGTCTTTCAAGTCCTTGCCATGAGAAAGACAATTCTAATCACTAATGAACAAAGTGAGTTGTATGTGTTCAAATCCAAGGACTCCAGCAAAACAAGGGAAATCGTAAGTCAAAGAAGAACATAAAAAACATAGACTTCCCAAATATGCATTCATCGTATAGAAGACTTGGACATCCCTCGTTCAGTCTTATTAACTCTTTGATGCCTCCTCTATTTACCAAAGATTCTATCGAGTCTTACTGTTGTGATATTTCTCAACTGTCAAAGCACTATATTGTGCATCATATCCCAATAGCAATTCCTTTTGATTTAATTAACTCTAATATTTCAAGTCCTGTTTTAGAATCTATCTTTGGGACAAAATGATTTATTACTTTTATTGACACATTTATACGTGTCACATGGGCAAACGTTATTTGGCATTTCATAGTATATAAGTGAGTACAAACCTCACCCAACAAGCCGGTTTTGTGGGGTGGAGTTAGTCCTAAAGTCCACTTGTTAACAGATATCAATCTTATTGAATCTCTATTGTCTTTTGTTCACTCTCCTACCCTAGTGTCAAATCTACCTCATTGAATCTCTGGTTATGTTGCTTTTGTCTACTTTGATATCTTCATTTCAGTAAATTAGAACTTAAAGCTCTTAAATGTTTCTTTATTGGTTATCCTTGAAACAAAAGTGGGTACAAATGTTATCACCCTCAAAATCATCGTGTCTTTATTACAATTTATATCACTTCATGGACAGAATCTGTTTTAGTCAATGAGAAATCACTTGAAGTGGAGGAGCTCTCCTTGCCATCACCATATTTTTCTTCATAGGATTCCCAAGATTTAACTCATGAAGCCCTATGAATGGGATAGAACCAAGAGATAGTAAAGATGAAGAGTGCACTGTTAATGTGTATAAATGTCTTTAATTAGCAGTCCTGATAATTTGTCCTAGGATATCTTATATAATCATTTTCTTTATTGTATATCTCCTTCAATCTCTCATATTTATGTAAAAGATATGCTATGAAGCCTATTTAAGAAAGGGAGGCCGAAGAATCAAAAAGCAAGCTTCAAGCTCTTCTAAACACAAAAATTGTGTCATATAATATGCTCTATTTTGTCTTGATATTGACATGTACAAGGTGTTTCCTTCATTATCAGCACTATGCAAACAATAATTTCTATTATTAAAAAAATATCATGCTTGGGGACAAAATCATTATACCTAACTTTTCCAATGACAAAATTATATGTATTACAGTAGCAGAATGCCAAATAAATCTTGTGTACTCATGCAATAGCATTCTTTTCCATTTATTAAAAAACTGAAAAATAAATAATAATGCAGAAAATAAGTACAGAGATTAGTGAGTATACATAAGCAGTGTACAAAGACAAGTCATTACCTGCTCCAAACTGTCCATTGAGCTATGGCACATTAGCAACAAAACTCGGTTTGGATCACTCAAGACAGGATGTGTTAGGAGCTTCTCCTTCAGAGCATTTATATCATCCCATCCAATCATGAAAACCAAAATGGCACCTGGTCTTTCATGCTCACATATATTGCACAATATATATTGTATGAGGTTAAAACCAATACAGTCAGGATTCCAACAAGACAAAGACTCCCTTGTTTGTGGACTGTAATAATTGAAATCAGCAACTCTTACCACATCCTGGTCATATTTTTCAGAAATAAGTTAATAAATACATGGCAAGGTTTGAGAAACTGTATGTTTAGAATTTTTAAGTACCTCCACAGCAGAAGATAATTGGCTTTTCCTCTTTCCTGGCAACTGTTTGTTCATTTTCCAAATCCTTTCTTGACCATAATCATCAATTTGATTGTCAGGAGTCAATCTGTAGCCCGACATTTCCAGAATATCCTCCAAAAATAGAGTTCTGACAGGATATGTAAAACCCTAAACCATCCCCAACCAATAAGAATGGGAAACTTAGATTTTAGTCCCAAAATAGTAATGTCAGTTGCATAAAATCAAAACATATAGTACCTCTGGTTACATCAAATAAAACATTGCTCAGTTTAATAGAATTCAGAGAAAACAGAGAAATAAGACTAGACTACTTGTAAATGATTTCACAAAAATAGAGTGCAGAGAAGGATGCTTTATATAAGAGTGACTCAATACTCAGTCACCATCTAACTGCCTAGACAAACTAGCTTGTAACAATGAGTACGTTATATTGTGTTAAAAATCCCACATCGGCTAGAAATAAGACGATTTTCCAGTATACAAGTACGTGCAAACCTCACCTTACAAACTGATTTTGTAAGGTTGAGTTAGGTTAAAAGATCCTTTCTAAAGATGTATGCAAGATTTGTTGTTTGTTGGGCTTATCATGCCACCTGCAATGGGAGCCGCTATCGAACCACTCATTTTAATGTCTAGTTTCACACTCAAGAAGTAAAGGATGGTTGCATAATGGAAATTTATCAAACATTGACTGTGTCACATGGTGTCAGACATCTAAGAAAATTGAGAGGCTAGATGAGAATATTTGCATTTTAATCAAGAGTTGAGTTGAGATGAAAACAAACAAAGATATGCTTGAGGGCTTCTTCAGTCCCCTCTACTGTTCTTGATATTTATATAAAAATGATAAAGGAGATACAAGGGAAGTTGAAACATTGAAGGCTACAACTAGGTGTTAGGTGTAGAGGTTATCCAACACTCAACCTCCTAGCTTACACATAATGATTGCCTAGATATACTAATTATTTCTACAAGTTGGAATATACTGAACCAATAGACTTTTGTTCAAAAAAATTCTCTAAAAAAGGAAATGTTGATCATATGTCTACATTTTGAATGAAGCATGGGATTGTTGGATAGAGAAGCAATGCTAAGTTGTCAGTGTAGGAAAGGATTTGCAAGACATACTTGTAGTACAGTAAGAAGAGATTGAATCCAAAGTACTTCACAGTTGTGTTAGCAAAATTCCTATATTCAAGTTTTGTGTTGGATCTAGCAACTTGTGTTTACTTCTTTGACCACCCGGATGTTAGATTTGCACCAAGGTTAAATGACCCTAAGGTTCATTCCCATTAAAGGTCAAAATCCTAATCTGCATCTAAAAAGGCACTGAATGAGCAGGACAGAGATTAATGAGGGGCTAAAAAGAATACCATGATAGAGAGCCATCATATGAATTTTCTATATAGATTTCATAAAGCTGCTTTTTGGGTGTATGTACCTATCCCAAAGGATAAAGCTATATATATATATATATATATATATATATATATATATATATATATATATATATATATATATATATATATATATATATATAAAATATAA